>JABXNS010000060.1_pt1 | contig 48846 bp, 42 predicted proteins | sample 7301101 | NCBI WGS metagenome assembly JABXNS01 (sample SAMN14449646, study PRJNA615230) | soil metagenome | isolation source: soil from bare, unvegetated metal-rich iron-sulfur acidic spring small-cell... | place: Canada: Paint Pots Mound, Kootenay National Park, BC | collected 2017-05-25 | reverse complement strand
TGGGGATGATGGTCAACAATGTGGTGCCCGCCCGCGCCGGCGAGATTGCGAGAGCGTACGCTTTGACGAAGGAAGCGCAGGTGCCGTTTCCCACGTCGCTCGCTTCCCTGGCGGTTGACCGCCTCTTCGACGCCATCGTCCTCTTGCTACTCGCGGCGACGGCGCTGCTGGATCCCGCGCTTTCCACGGCCGACAAGCTCGCTGGTCGCCCACTCAGCTCATTCGCGACGGGTGCAGTTACCGTCGTCGTGCTCCTCGTGCTCGCGCTCTATGCTCTCGCTTTCTTTCCGACTCAGCTCCTTCGACTGTTCGAGCTGTTCGCGCGGCGCGTCTCGCCCACGGTGGAAGAGCGGGGGCGCAGAGTTCTCGAGACGTTCGTGCAAGGCTTGACCGTGCTGCGAAGCCCGGGCAGGTTCGCGGCGGTACTCGGCTGGACGATCGCACACTGGATGCTCAACGCCGTCGGATTCTGGCTTGCGTTCCGCGCGGTGGGAATCAGCGCTCCGTTCTCAGCCGGGCTTTTCCTCCAGGCCTTCATTGCACTTGGGACGGCGGTGCCTGCCCTCCCCGGATTTTTCGGCGTATTCGAATACATGTCGGTGGAGGGGCTCGCGGTTTACGGAGTGAGTCAGCAGCAGGCAGCGGCGTGGGCCATCGGATACCACCTGTTCTCATTCATTCCCATTACACTGATCGGCGCATACTACTTCACGCGGCTGGGCGTTAAGCTCAGGGATCTTCAGACATCGAGCGAGTCTGCGGCATGAGTGCGCGCGCGGGCCGCACCCTGGCCCAAGCCAAGATCAATCTCGCTCTCCGGGTGTTCGGCAAAGAGCCCGACGGTTTCCACTCGATCGAGACCGTATTCCTGCGGCTCGATCTCGGCGACGATGTTGAGGTTCGGACGACTGGTGGCAAGCGCTCACTGCGCTGCTTCGAAATGCGCGACACCCCGCCCGAAGAGAATCTCGCCTACCGTGCGGCGGAGCTATTTGCGCAGGAGACGGGGTGGCCCAAGGGATTCGAGATCGAGGTCGTGAAGAACGTGCCCATCGGCGGCGGCTTGGGCGGGGGGAGCGCCGATGCAGCGGCGGTGCTGCGGATTCTGAACACCGTCTCCGGTAAACCGATGGGCTCCGAAAGGCTGCTCGAGTTGGCCGCTGGACTGGGTTCCGACATTGCCTTTCTCGCGAGTGACTACGTAATGGCGTTTTCCTGGGGGCGCGGCGAGAAGATGCTGCCCTTGGACCCGCTACCGGCCCGAGATGTTCAGCTTTTTATGCCGCCGTTTGGTATTGACACTGGTGAGGCGTACGCGTTGCTCGATCTGGCACGCGGACCGTACACCGGTCCGGGGCCTGAGTTGACGACAGAGATGTTTCGCGATTGGGATTCGGCCGCACGAAATTCCGTCAACGACTTCGAAGCAGTGATCAGGCCGCGACACAGGGAGATCGATGCGCTCTTGGCACGTGGCGATCGCCACGGTTTCTTCTACAGAATGAGCGGCTCCGGATCGACGGTGTTCAAGGTTTCGGGAATCGGTACACGATCGCTCGACGCCGATGCCAACGTTCCCCCACTCGCGATTCCAGTGGGCACCAAACGGATCGTCACTCGCACGGCCGAGAGCGTTGTCCCCGTGGAGCTTCTGGACTAGCTTTCCGCTCTCCGTTGCCCCTTCGTCCAATGGCAGGACATCGGTCTTTGGATCCGGTAATGGTGGTTCGAATCCACCAGGGGCAATTGATCCAAGTCCTTTGCCCACTTAACTTGTAAGGCTGCATGGACGGATTATCCGTACCCGCTCATGGCTTCAAGCTCATCGCCGGGCCCGGAAATCCGGATCTGTGCGCTGAGATCGCGCAAACGCTGGATGTTCCGTTCTGCAAGACGACGGTCACCCGGTTCGCCGACGGCGAGATATTCGTCCGCATCGACGAGAACGTCAGAGGGAACGACGTTTTCATCGTGCAGCCGACAAATCCGCCGGCCGACAACATCATGGAGTTGCTGCTCCTGATAGACGCGGCACGCAGGGCTTCGGCGGCGCGTATCACATGTGTCATGCCCTACTACGGATACTCGAGGCAGGACCGAAAGGACCAGCCGAGAGTGGCAATTGGGGCCAAGTTGCTAGCAAACATGATCACGGTGGCGGGTGCAAACCGTGTTCTGGGAATTGATTTTCACCAGCATCAGCTTCAGGGGTTCTTCGATGTTCCCGTGGATCACCTCTATGCTGCGCCGGTCTTCGTTTCGCACTACCGGAAGAAGAATTTGCACGAACTCGTCGTCGTGGCCCCGGATGTCGGATCGGCCAAGATGGCGCGGGGCTTCGCGAAGCGGCTGAACGGATCGCTTGCGATCATCGACAAGAGGCGACCAAAGGCGAACGTATCGGAGGTTGTGAACGTCGTCGGTGAAGTAGAAGGACGGGACTGTTTGCTCGCGGACGACATGATAGACACCGCGGGCACCATGTCCGAAGCAGCAAGGGCTCTCAAGGATCTGGGCGCGCGCGACATTTATGCTTGTGCCACGCACGCACTCCTCTCTGGCCCATCAGTGGAGAGACTCTCAAGCGCTCCGATCAAGGAGGTGACGGTAACCGATACCGTCATGATTCCTAAGGCAAAGAGGTTCTCGACGTTGTGCGTCTTGTCGGTTGGCGAGCTCTTGTCCAAGGCGATTCGCTACATACACAGCGAGCAGTCCGTGAGCTCACTGTTCGAGCAGTAGAGGTTCCTCAAATGATCGAAGCAGTCGAAAAGGTCGCGAAAGAGTTCGCGGCAGCAGTTCTGGACTTTATCGAATGGGCGTTTTGACAAGTTGTTGACGCCTCTGGGATGAAATAATCATGGCAACGGTTTCTTTTAACGCAACGGCTCGCGAAGGCACCGGCAAGGGCGCCGCCCGCACGCTTCGCAGTCAGGGGCAGGTTCCCGCGGTGATCTACGGTCACGGACGCGAGCCCCAACCGCTTTCTCTCAACGCGCGCGATCTCGACAAACTGCTCGGCCACATTCAGGCGGAGAGCACGGTCATCGAGGTAACGGTTGGTGGACAGACCGCAAAGACGCTGATTCGTGAGATCCAGCGGCATCCGATCAAGCGTCAGATTCTTCACGTCGACTTCCAGGCGCTCGTCGCCGGCGAGAAGGTGACGGTGAGTATTCCGATCGTTCTCAACGGAATTCCGGAAGGGGTGCGGCTCGAAGGTGGAGTTCTTGACCAGACACTCCGCGAGCTGGAGATCAGGGTCGATCCGTCGGACATCCCCGATCACGTCGAGCTCGACGTCACCAACATGGTGATCGGCGACTCGCTCCATGTTAGCGACGTCAAGCTTCCCGAGGGTGTAGAAGTGCTGGACGACCCCGAGACTTCGGTCGCTGTTCTTGCCGCGCCGCGCGCGGTGATCGAGGAGACCCCGGTCGCCGAGGCCGCCGAGGGTGCGGTTGAAGGAGCGCCGGAGCCCGAAGTCATTGGCAAGGGTCCGAGCGACGATGAAGAGGGCGAGGGCGGCTCCGAGCCACCAAGCAAGAAGGGCGGCGAGCCGTCCGGCAAGAAGTAATTATTGGATAGGCCTTGAAGGTCATAGTCGGTCTCGGGAATCCGGGCCGCGAGTACGCCGCGACACGTCACAACGTCGGCTGGTGGTTGATCGACCACCTAGCCGACGTTTGGCATTTTGACGGCTGGAAAAAAGACGGCGAAGCGCACGTCGCAACCGGCATAGTGGGCGGAGTGAAAGTGAGGCTGGTGAAGCCGCAGACCTACATGAACCTCAGTGGCCAGGCGCTCAAGAATTTAGCTCGTCGGCCATTCTGGAGTGCAGCCAAGGACATGCTCGTGGTTGTGGACGAAGTGCAAATACCTGTCGGCAGATTCCGGATCCGTGCGCGCGGAAGTGCTGGCGGGCACAATGGTTTGAAAAGTGTGGAGCACGCGCTTGCCACCCAGGAGTACGGGCGGCTGCGCATTGGTGTGGGGCCGAACGAGGAGCGAAAGGGCATCTACAAGGATCTCGCCGATTTCGTGCTGTCCCCGTTTGCGCGCGACGAGCGCGAGGACGTGCTGGCACTTATGCCTCAGCTTAGGGCGAGCGCTGAGACCTGGTTGCGAGACGGGATTGAGAAGGCCATGAACGTGCACAATAGGGCGCCTGAGACGAATCCAGATACTTGAACCGCTACCGAACCGACTCAAGACTGCTCCACAGCCCGCGCTGAGCGTGTGTCAGCCATCGAGATCTCAGTTTCACGCCCTTCCCGCCTTCTTCGACTTCACTAATTAGTTTCTACCTCGGATGCTGAAACTCGGAATCGTCGGCCTTCCGAACGTCGGGAAGTCGACCCTGTTCAACGCGCTAACGGCCGCCAAGGCCGAAGCCGCGAACTATCCCTTCTGCACGGTCGCGCCGAATGTGGGTATGGTCGAGGTTCCCGATGCTCGTCTCCTGGAACTCGCCCGCGTCGTCGAGCCTAAGCGAACGGTGGCGGCGGTCGTTCAGTTCGTAGACATCGCCGGCTTGGTCAAGGGCGCGGCGGAGGGTGAAGGCCTCGGCAACAAATTCCTTTCCAACATTCGAGAGACCGACGCGATCGTCCACGTCGTGCGCTGCTTCGAGGATCCCGATGTCACACACGTCATGGGGTCGGTCGATCCAGTCCGCGACCGAGAGGTGATTGAGTTCGAGCTGGCGATCGCCGATCTCGCCTCGCTCGAGAAGCGCCTGGACAAAGCGCGTCGCACCGCTCGAACCGGTGAGAAAGAAGCGCTTGCGGAGCTACCCGTTCTCGAGAAAGCATACATCTTCCTCAAAGATGGAAGAGGGCTGTGGGAAGCGCGGCTCACAGCCGAGGAGAAGGCCGTGCTCGCGCCCCTATCGCTGTTGACGGTGAAACCGGTTCTTTACGCCGCCAACGTGAGCGATACAGAGCTCGCCGGTGAGGAGGGCCCGCATCTCGCGGCGCTCAGAGAGGCCGTCAAGAAGAGCGGTGAGCAGGCTGGTGTCGTCCCTTTCTCCGCCAAGATCGAAGCCGAGCTCGCGGAATTGCCCCCCGAGGACCGTGCTGATTTCCTGTCTTCGCTAGGCCTCGAATCGGCGGGACTCGACAGACTCATTCGTGCCGGTTATCGGCTGCTTGGCCTCGAAACCTATTTCACGGCTGGGGAGCAGGAGGTGCGTGCATGGACGATCCACCGCGGAGACACCGCTCCCAAAGCCGCCGCGGTGATTCACACGGACTTTGAGCGGGGATTCATTCGAGCGGAGACCGTCTCCTACGACTCGTTCGTTGGGAACGAAGGCTGGAAGGGCGCGCGGGAGAAGGGCGTGGTCAGGTCAGAAGGAAAGGAGTACGTGGTCCAGGACGGGGACGTACTCCTCTTCCGGTTCAACGTCTAACGCTGAAGTTGCTAGGGAATACTGGGGTGGATCTGGTCGCGGATCTCCCCGCCCGGATTGGGCGTTGTGTGTACGTTCACGTACGCCAGCCCATTGTTGATCAGCACTCGGAGCGAGTCGAGCGTCACGTTAGGGTTGTTAGCGTTACTGAGGCTTCCGTGGCCCACAACGCCGTTCAGTGTGCCCGTTGCTCCGGTCGGCAGGAACAGGTTGAAGATCACGCCCGAATTCACACCCGCAGCTGCCGGACCGTGAATATGGGAAGCGATGACACCTGTCATGTTAGTCAGTGTCATCGTCCAGTCGATTTCGGAGCCGAGATCCACGAACGTGACGACGCCGGCGCCGGTCGTTGTCTTTGGTGGCACCTCATTAGCGGGTGAGAGATTCGCGACATACTGTTTGTTCGTCGGGGCGGTGCTGGACCCGCAGCTCGTCGCGACCGCAGCCACCCCAACCGTGACAATTAGACCGAGCGCCAACGTGCCAACTGTTCTGCGCATAAATCCTCCGGGAGAGCGCACGTTGGAAGCTAGACCGTAGCCCCAGCCCGGAAAGAGTGGACGTGCAAACGGCCGCGACGGGGCGGCGAGTAATGCGTCTGGGACGGCGGACGCTGGAATAATTGGCAGACCCGCCTCGACCGCGGGTCAGATAGTTGAATCTGAGGCTCCGCCAGGGTAGGTTTGTCCTCTCACAACGGCCGTCACGGCGGCCTTCACACCTTCCCCTCACTTAGGCAACCAGATGGGGGGCGGATCACGACCAAAAGGAGGATTGCCGAGTGCCTCGCACATACGAGGCGGTCTACATCTTCGACTCGACTCTCGAAGACGCCGCCATCAACGAAAAAATCACGCGCTTCCACGGACTGCTCCATACCAAGGATCAGCCCGAGGTCACGCATTGGGGTCGGCGGCAGCTCGCCTACTCCATCGGCCCCCGCGAGAACGGCTACTACGTCGTCTCCAAGTTCGCCGCCGACCCGACGACCCTGCCGGAGTACGAGCGCGCGCTCAAGCTCGACGACGGAGTCGTCCGCTACCTCATCACGCTGCACGAGCACGAAGTCGGCGCCCCGCCCCAGTCCGAAGAGGACCTAGCCGCCGCAACGCGCCGTGATGACGATGACGACGACGAGGATTAATCAATGAGAAGACCACAAAAAAGTTGCCCATTCTGCGAGAGCCGCGTTCGCTGGATCGACTACAAGGACGATCGCACACTCGGCCGCTTCATCACCGATCAGGGCAAAATCCTTCCCTCCAGGCTGAGCGGCACATGCGCGCGTCACCAGCGCCAGCTCGCGACGGCAATCAAGAGGGCGCGCTTCCTCGCGCTCATTCCTTACATCCGCGGGCATCAGGCGTAGATGGCCGAAGCCGCCACGCCTGGAACGAAAACCCAATCGTGGCGCCCACTGATTTGGGGGTTGGCGGCGTTTCTCGTCTGCCCCTTTCTTCCGTTTTTCGAGGCGCTTTTCCCAGTCCAGCAAACGCTGCTATTGCTCGTCCCGATCGTCGCCGCCTGCTCGATAGTGGGTTGGAAGCTGGGCGGGCGGATACCCTTGGCAGCCATCTGGATTGCGTTCTCCATCTGGATGCTGTTTCAGCCGGCCGGTTCTCCTGGCACACAGTACGACCAGATGGCCCGCGGCTGGGCGATCCTCCTCGCAGCAAGCTTTGGCCTCGTCAGCCTGTGGAGCAGTACGATGCCCTTTTTCTCGCGGGCGCTGTTCTCGGTTGGGCTTGCTGCAGGAATCGGGTTTCTCATCGCGCTCTCGTCGCCGAGTGGCATCGCGCGGTTCCAGCACGCGGCCGGGGAAGAGCTGACGAGAAGGGTCTCGATCACCATTGAGAAAGTGCAGGAAGGGATGAATACCCCGGAGTGGCGCGATGTCGCGTCGCGGGTTCCGGCGCTCGATACCTGGAACGATGACAGCGAGGCACTGATGCGGGCGATTCCCGCTCGCGCTGCTTCCCTCTTGCCAGCGCTGCTCGCTCTGGAGTCACTCGCCGCGCTGGCGCTTGGATGGGGCGTCCTTCAGAGGCTATCACCCGTAAAGATTGGGCCGCCACTCAGCCAGCTGACCGAGTTCAGGTTCAACGATCAGCTAGTATGGGGCCTTGCCGTCGGCGCGACGCTTTGTCTTTTGCCGGCGTTCGAGGAGGGGAGAACGGCAGGCTACAATCTGCTTCTATTTTTTGGCGCGCTGTACCTGATCCGAGGCATCGGCGTTCTTGCCTGGATCGCGCGCGGGCGCTACGCCTTCATCATTATCCTCAGTCTCATCCCGCAGGTTTTCGTGATAGTGACGTTCGCTCTGGGGTTGGGCGACACTTGGCTCGATATTCGGAAGCGGGTCAAAGTGGGCTGACGCTGCGGTTCTGCTCTGCTTTGTGCTAGAATTACTCGTTCTCAACGACCACTGAAGGAAAAATTCGCCGATGGAAGTCATACTCAGACAGGCAGTCGAAAAGCTCGGGCATCCGGGGGACATCGTGAAGGTCTCAGCCGGCTATGCGCGCAATTATTTGCTGCCGCGCGGCTTTGCTTACGAGGCTACCGCTGGCAATCGCAAGCGCATTGAGCAGGAGCGTCAGCGCCTGGAGCAGGCGGAGGAGCAGCGCCGAGGCTCGGCGTCTGAGCTCGCCACCAAGCTGGAACAGGTATCCCTGACGTTTTCGGCCCGTGTCGGGGACGAGGGGAAGCTTTTCGGGTCAGTGACGTCGTCCGACATCGCTCACCAGCTCGACGCCCAGGGATTTCAGATCGAGAAGCGGCAGATCGAGCTGCACGAGCCTATCCGCGCACTCGGAGTCTATCGCGTTCCGATCCGGCTGCACGCGGACGTGCATCCCGAGATCAAGGTCTGGGTCATCAAACAGTAGGTCCGGACCCGCTGAAGACCTGGCTGCGCCTCAGCGCGGCCAGGTCTTTTTACGTACTACCCTTGGCGTGCGAAATGCTAGTTGGAACCCCTCACGGAACTTTCGCACGGTAGATAAGCTACATACCACAGTTGCGGCGCTTCGCGCCGCTATTGAACCTTCACTGAACCGCATGGCCACATCCCTATCGTCTGTAACCGCTCGCGAGGGCGCGCAGAGAGTGCAGCGCGCCGCTCAGCTTTGCCTCGACATGAAAGCAAACGAAATAGTGCTATTGAACCTGCAGGGCATTACCGACATGACCGACTACTTCGTGATCGCGAGCGGGACCTCGGATACTCACGTGAGATCGATCGGCGAGCACGTGATATCAGAGATGAAGAAGGCGGGATTGACAGTGCACCACACTGAAGGGTTGCAACAGGGCCGCTGGGTGCTGCTCGATTTCTTCGATTTCGTAGTTCACATCTTCCACCCGACGCTTCGGTCGTTCTACCAGATAGAACGACTCTGGAGCGATGCGGAGACAGTGGCGCTGGAACCACAGGAGTAACGCAATGAAAGCGGCACGTATTCTGGCCATCTTGGCCACCTTGCTGTGCGCGACTCGCCTCGACGCGCAGCAGTACTTCGGGATGAACCAGGTTCAGTACAAGCACTTCACCTGGCGAGTAATAGAGACCGAGCACTGGCTGGTACACTACTATCCGGAAGAGCGCGCCGGCGCGATGGACGCTGCCCGGATTGCTGAGCGCTCGTACGCGCGGCTCTCGAAGGTCCTCGACCATCAATTCCGCGAGAAGAAGCCGATCATCCTTTTCTCGTCCCGCTCGGAGTTCGGCCAGAATAACGTCACTGGCGACCTTGGCGAAGGCACGGGCGGCGTCACGGAGCCACTGCGTCACCGGATGATCCTTCCGCTAACAGGAGATCTGGGCAGCTTCGAGCACGTGCTCACGCACGAAATGGTGCACGAATTTCAGTTCGACATTTTCGCCCGCGGCAAGGCGGGCGCGAATCTTCAGACACTCAACCAGATTGATCCGCCACTCTGGTTCATGGAGGGAATGGCGGAGTATCTATCGAGCGGACCGGGACATCCGCTGACGGCGTCGTGGATCCGCGATGCGGCGGTCAATGGGAATCTCCCGACGATCGAGCAGATGACGGAGCGCCCGGATAAATACTTCCCGTACCGTTACGGACAGTCGCTCTGGGAATACGTCGGCGAGCGGTGGGGCGACGCGGCGATCGGCGAGATCCTTCAGAATGCGACGACGTTGGGCATCGCGCGCGCCTTCCAGCGGCAGCTTGGGCTCACTCTTCACGAGCTGAGCGATGACTGGCGCGAAGCCATGAACGCCAGGTATTTGCCGCAGGCAGCGATGCTGGACAGGCCGCGGAGCTTCTCGCAGCCTCTCCTGACCGAGAAGAAGAGCGGGGGCCAGATTTTCCTCGCTCCGTCGCTCTCGACCGATGGTAACCGCATCGCGTTCCTCTCAAACGGCAATGAGAAGCGAGGCGAGTTGTTCATCGACCTGTGGCTCGCGGACGCGCATACCGGAAAGCGAATCAAGCGCCTCGTTGAGAGCACGACGAATCCCAACTTCGAGGAGCTCCGGCTTCTCTATTCGCAGAGCTCATTCTCCAACGACAACCGCACTCTCGCCTTCACGGCGCAGCGCGAAGGCAAGGATGTACTCTACCTGATGGACGTCCAGAGCGCTTCGGTAAAGAAGCGTTTCGATTTGCCTACGGTCGATGCCGTATGGAGTCCCGTCTGGTCGCCCGATGACAAACAGATCGCCTTCAGCGGCACTCGCGGCGGTATAACCGACCTATACGTTGTGGACGCTGACGGCAAGAACCTGCGTCAGCTCACGGACGACAAATACGGCGACATGCAGCCTGCCTGGTCGCCCGATGGCCAGCGAATCGCCTTTGCGAGCGATCGCGGCCCGCAGACGGACCTGTCCGTCCTCAAGTTCTCGAGGTGGCGGATCTCGGTGATGGACCTGAAGACCGGGACAACCCAGGTACTGCCCGGACAGGATGGACTGAATCTCAATCCGCAGTGGTCGCCCGATGGACGCGAACTCGCCTTCATCTCGGACCGCACTGGCATCCCCAATGTTTTCCTTTACGACTTTGCGACCCAGGAGCACTACCAGATCACCAACGTGCTGGGCGGAGTGTCGGCCATAACGGAGTACAGCCCCGCGGTAAGCTGGGCGAGAGCGGCTGACCGCATGGCCTTCACGTATTTCGAAAAGGGCGACTATACCGTTTGGACCTTCGACAATCCGCGCGGGATGAAGAAGACGGCGTTCCGGCCGACGGGGCAGAATCTGGCCTTGGGGACGCCGCCGATCACGGCGCCGACGGGGCCGAAAACCGGCCTCGATTCTTTGACGCTGAGGCCGAGAACCGGTGAGCCGACCTCTACGTATCGCGCTTCCGCCGGCTCGCGCCAGTCCTCGGTGCTGCCGGTGCAGGAGGCTGTTGCGGATCTCCCGCCGAGCGTCGCCGTGCTCCAGTCAGATCCACTGTTCGGGCTACCCGACACCAGCAGGTTCAAGGAGCATCCGTACCGCGTCTCCTTCCACCCCGACTACATCGCCGATCCGTCGATCGGGTACACACCTAATTACGGGACGTTCGCCGGAGGAACGGCCTTCGTCTTCAGCGATTTGCTCGGAAACCATCAACTGGCGGTGGCCGGAAATGTCTATGGCCGGCTGAGCGACGCGAGCGCCTTTGTCGGCTACGCCAATCTGAGCCATCGTCTCCAGTATACCACTGGTGTATCCCAGGATCCGGTATACGTACCGATCAACGGAGGAATCCTCGGAAATTCAATAATTCAGCGATATCAAACGGATTATCTCCGCTACGTCGTTAGGAATTTGTTTCTCACCGCTCAGTATCCCTTCAACCGCTTTACGCGGGTCGAGACTGGCGCCCAACTCAATAGCATCGCACGGGGCTTTGTATCGATTTTTCAGGACTGCAATATTGCGGCAGGGTATTGCACGGACATCCAGTTCAAGAACGACACTACGCTCAAGACGCTAAACTACGTCACGCCGTCGACTGCTTTCGTGTCCGACAATACGCTTTTCGGTACGACCGGCCCAGTGATGGGGCGCCGGATGCGCTTCCAGGCGTCGCATAGCCTCGGGAATGTCAACTTCAGCGACTTCCTCGCCGACTACCGCCGCTATGATCCGATCATTTTCAACACGCTCACTTTCGCGACCCGATTCCTGAGCTCGGTTTCCATCGGGCCGGATGAGGGTTTCTTCCCCAAGTACATCGGCCGTCCGGATTTCGTTCGCGGGTACGACCGGGCGAACTTCAACTTCTACGACTGTACTTCGATAATCGGGGGTCAGGCAACCTGCAATAATGCCCAGCTCGCCGGCAGCCGAGTCGCGGTCGCCAACGCGGAGCTCCGTTTCCCGATTATCCGCCGGTTCGATGTGGGGAGCAGCTTCGGCCTGCCGCCTTTGGATGGCCTCATTTTCTACGACGCTGGTCTGGCGTGGAGCAAGGGCCAGACTCCGCACCTAGGGCGGCAACCCGCAGGCAATGATCCGACCATCAATCGCTATCCGCTAACGAGCTGGGGCGGAGGGCTCCGGCTGAACCTGTTCAACCTGGCGATACTGCGCTGGGATTACGCGGTGCCCCTGGCTACAGGGCGCAAGCCGAACTGGACTTTCTCGTTGGGAGCGAGTTACTAACCGTTGCGCCGCCTCCTACTGCTGGCGCTCGTCTGTGCAGCTTGTACGAACGACAGGGCCGCGCCTGACAGCACAAGCTCTCAAGTAACAGAACCTCACGGACCTGACCCACTCCTCCTCCGAGTTCCACGCGGAGGAGGGACGGGGCGTGTCAACGTTTATCCGAAGCTCGATTCGAGTGTCTGGACCGTCGACGAGATTCCGCCGGTCGAGCGTGTACTTGCATTCGACCCGGACGCCGGAACGATTGCATTCGTCGACGCGAAGGGTTTCCCGGGGCGCATCGACCTGCGAGAGACCGACGTCGTAAAAGCCTCCCGCGCGAAGCTGACGTCGCTTTCGTCCGCCAACGGCACCGACATCTACGGCATCAACTCGAAGGGCGAGATCGTGCGGCTGAACCCGAACGGCGGCGATTGGCATTTCAAGCCGCCCGTGCCGCCCCGCGCCGTTTTCGCCCAGCCCAATGGCGAGCTCATCGTCACTGCCAACAAGGGCGCACAGACCCTCGTGTGGAAGGTGCGTCCCCCCGACGACGTCGTTCAGGACAGCGCCGTCCTACCTCTTTCGGGACGGGCCGTCAGAACACAAGTCGGCGACCGAATTTATTTCACGGTAGACAGCGGGCTGGTCGGCGTGAAAGCAAAAGATCTGTCGGCGGTCGGCGCCGTGCAGCTGGACAGCAGGGTGCGCGCACTCGCGCCCACTCCGAGCGGGGACCGAATCTACGTCGCGACGGTAGCGGACAGCGGTGTGTCGATCGTCGATCGCTATAGCGGGCGCGTGGTTACAGGGGTGCCGCTTCCCCTCCCTCCGGCGGATCTTCGCATGGACGCGCTTGGGCGATACCTGTTAGCACGCTTTCCGAAAGCCGATTCGGCATGGGTGATCGCGATCGGCACGAACCGGCTCGTCGGCGCTATTCCGACCCGATGGGAGATCGACCTACCAGCCATCACTCCCGACGGTCGGCTCGCGCTGCTAGCCGCGAAGGATGTCACCCTCGTCGATCCCGAAAAGCTCACCGTCCTATCCACCGTCCCCGGAGGCGCGAAGGATTTCTGGTACTTCTTCGCCTGGGATGGATTTCGGCCGCGCCCGCAGGGACTCGATCGGCCGGTGACTTTTCCCGGGGACAGCGTGCGGAAGGACTCGCTTGCGGCGAGCTCTTCCACCGCTTCGAGCCCGAACTCCTCCCTGACGCCTGTCCGGACGACGGACTCGGCAAAGGCCCCTATTCCGCCGATAACCAAGCCACCGTTGCCCGGATTCACCGTGTCGTTCGCGGCGCTCCTCAGCGAGGACAAGGCCCAGCAGCTGGCGAGCACTATCACGGTGGCCGGCAATCCCGCTCACGTCGTGTCCACGAACACAGCGGGCTCGGCGATATTCCGTGTCGTAATGGGCCCATTTACGACGCGCGAAGAGGCCGACAAAATCGGTCGCGCGTCGAAGCGAGAGTATTGGATCTACGAGGGCTCCCCTTGACCTCGCGTGTCTCCGGCGGACGTCCAGTAGCCTGGGAAGACGCCGGTAGGCAGATCGCATCACTGTTGGGAAGCTACTCCGCCATAGTCGTTACGTCTTCGGATCCAGCTGCCGCAGCGCACGTAGCGCTAGGTATAGCGAGGGCCGAGGCCAAGCAGAGACGCGTTGTCGTCGGAGATCTGGTAGGCGACCTACTTCCGCTCCGATCGCTGGTGATGGATGAGGATCCCCACGGTATAACCGACAGCTTTCTCTACGGCGTGTCGCTCAACAAGATCGGCTATCCGATTGAAGGAGCCGAGAACCTCTACGTGATGCCGACCGGAACCGACCCCCGCATCGACGAAGAGATATTTCGGAGCGCCAGGTGGAAGAAACTCGCTGCCGGCTTCGGCGAGGTCGGCGCACTCCTCCTTCTCGTCGCGGCCAGTGATTCGAAAGGACTGGCAGAGCTCATCGATCAGGTGGATGGCGCAGTCCTGGTAAAAGATGCAGCTCTCCCAGGCGCAGCGTCGGCGCTCCTGCTCGCGCGAGTCGCCTCGCCAACACCGACTCTCAAAATTCCACTCAGCAGAATCAGTGCGCGTGCTGCCACCTGGAGACGGCACCGGTGGTTCTATCCCGCGCTTGGCGTTGTTCTGTTGTTGCTCGGTGCGGCAGTGGGATTAGCGTTGATGCTGGCTCGCTTTGGAGGGTCTCACAACCAAGCGCCCATGACGGTCAAGGCGGTCGTCCCCGCTCCGACTCCGCCGCCGCCCTTGCCGCCCCCGGAAACGCTCTACATTGCGCCACCGGCAAATGTCAATGATTCGGCGTCGGCGGCTGCTTACGCAGTCGAATTGCTAGTCGCAAACACCGCCGAAGGTGCTAACTTGTTCGTCAGGAAAAATGGCGCGGCCCTTCCAGCCGCCGCTGTGTCGCCTGTTCCAATCGACCCGGAGCGATCTACATGGTACAGGGTGACCGCCGGTGCCTATACCAGGAGATATCAGGCTGACTCGCTGCTTCTCGCGCTGCGGAAGTCGCGCGTCCTCACGGATTCCGCTGGGACTGTCACGAGGACGCCCCTGGCGCTCACCGTCGACAGTGTTCCGACTCAAGGTGGCATTGTCGATGCAGTTCGCGCGGCCGTCGAGAAGTACGGGGCTCGCGGGCTATCGGTTTACGCGTTGATAGAGGACGACGGGGGCGCACTGATCTACGCTGGCGCCTTCGCCAGGGCCGAGGAGTCTGCTCACCTGATTAAGACACTGCGCGGTGCGGGGTTAAAGCCAGTACTCGTTTACCGAATCGGGAGACCGCTTTAGTGCGTTTATCGAAGCTCGAGATTCACGGATTCAAGTCGTTCGCCGATCAGACGGAAATGATTTTCGAGCCTGGGGTGACGGCGATCGTCGGCCCGAACGGCTGCGGAAAATCGAACGTCTCCGATGCCGTGCGGTGGGTCCTGGGCGAGCAGCGCGCGCGCGCGCTTCGCGGCGCGAAGATGGAGGAAGTGATTTTTCAGGGATCGTCCGCGCGTCGTGCCGTTAACCTAGCGGAAGTCTCGCTGCATTTCGAGAACGACGATGGCGCTCTCGACATCCCGTTCCGGGAAGTCGTCATCACGCGACGTCTGAGCCGGTCGGGCGAGAGCGACTATTTCCTGAACGGTGCGGCTTGCCGGCTTCGTGACATCCACGACATGGTGCGCGGCACGGGGCTGGGCGCCGATTCCGGTGTCGTGATCGAGGCGCGAATGGTGGATGCGTTGCTGAGCGACCGGCCCGACGAACGCAGAGAGCTGTTTGAGGAAGCGGCGGGAGTGGGGCTCTACCGCGACCGGAAGCGGAGCGCGGAACGACGACTTGAAGAGACGACGACCGACCTCGGCCGGATTGACGACTTGATCGCGGAGGTGCAAAGCCAGGTCCGCTCTCTCGCCCGGCAACGTAAGCGTGCGGAGCGTCACACCGAATTGATGGCTCGCCGTTTCACGCTCGAGGTCGCTCACGCATCGCGCGAGATGAACGCATGGCGCGGCGAGCTGGCGCGTCTCGAGGAACGTGTGACCGTGCTCCGCACCGAGGTCCCGGTTGAGGAAGAGCGTCTACGCACAGCGGAAGCGGTTCGCGATGCGGCGCTCGGCGAGAGAACCGGTGCCGAGGCGCGCCGCACCGAGCTGGCCCGACTGGTTTCGGATCAGCGAGAGAGTGCCCAGCAGCTGCGCGGCGAAATCGCGGTGGCCGAGGAGAGATTGCGGAACGCGACGTCCCGTCGTGAGCGCGCCGAGGAAGAGCGCCGTGAGGGCGATGCCATCGCCGGTCGCGTGAGTGGGGACTTGGAGCGCGCATCGGGGGACCTTGCCCAACTCGACGCTGCGCTTCAGTCGGCGGAAGACGCCCTCAGCGCCCACGCCCGACGTGAGGAGGACGTGCGCAGGGCCCTCAGTGCTGCACGCTCGAGCCTTGAGCAGGGTGAGCGCACGCTCCGCGAGCTCCGCGAAGAGCTGCATCGCGCTCATCTCGATCATCAGAGCGCGGAGCGCGAACGGAATGAACTCGCCGCGAAAAGAGCGACACTCGAAACGGAACAGACGCAGCTCTTCGAAGCTGTTGAAGCAGCACGCAGAGACCTGGCAGTCGCTGAAGACGGGGCGGCGATCGCGGCTGCACGCCTCGCCGAGATGAGCGGCACAGCCAATGATGCGCGCGACGCGATGCAACGTGCGCGTGAGCGTGAGAGCCAAGCGCGGGCTGAGTTGTTGCACGCCGAGGAGCTTCACGCGGGGTTGGCCGCAAAGCTCAACGCGCTCGAAGGATTGGAGAGAGAGCGCGTGGGGCTCGCCCCGGCGGCAGCGCGTCTCCTCAAGGAGCGCGGGATCTTTGGCGAAGGCGCGGTCCTCGGTCCTCTCAGCGATTTCATCACGGCCGACGGGACCTCGGCCGCCCTCGTCGAGCGCTATTTGGGAGCCACGGTGAACGCGGTCCTGGTGCGCGACAGAGCAGTGGCCGAGGCCATTCGCGCATGGCACGTTTCAATCGCGCCGGGCCCGCTCCTTCTTCTGCCCGTCGATTCGGTGAATAGTGAGGCCCCCGGTAATCCGGATAATGCAACAGGACTTGACGCCCTCGTCGAGTCGTCGTCGCCGGCCAGCGGTTGGGTGCGCTCGTTGCTCGGGCGCGTGAGTTCGATGGAAAGCGGGACTGCGTTCGTGGACGCCCGCGGCGCGATCTGGCTGCCAGGCGCGGAGTCCGGGCCCGGACCTCTCCGCCGCCGCGCTGAGATCACAGAGCTCAAGCAAGCCGTCGCAAACAGCGCGGCCGCTCGCCACAGCGCGGCGGCGGCTGCCGAGGCGGAGCGTGCGGCGCGGGCATCGGCCGAACGCGCCGAGGTCGTCGCGCAGGAAGCGGCATCGCAATCAGCGCGCGCCAACGCCGACGCAGCCGACCGCTCTGCCGCAGTCGCCAGGCAACACCAGCGCGTCACGCGAGAAGCCGCGGAAGCGCGGGCCTTGATCGAGCGGCTGACCGAACGCATAGCTGCAATGATCACGCGAATCGAATCGATCGGGGCGAGCGCCGGCGAGGTTGAAGCCAGGATTAGAGAGCGCGAGGGCGAGGTCGCGGCTGCCCGAGCGATGCTATCGAGCGCTGAGCAAACCCAGGACGAGGCGCGCGAGCAGCGGACCGCCAGCGAGATCCGGCGCGCTCAGGCACAGGCCCAGCTCGAAGTGGCATCCGACCGTTGGCGGCACCTGAGCGACGAATTCGCATCGGCGACCGGGCGCCTCGAATCACTCCAGCTCGAACTCACGACGCTCTCCAGCGCAGACGCGCAGCTCACCGAGCTTCTGTCCCAGTGGCAAAGCGATCTCGACGCACGGCAGGCGACGCTAGAGGATGCGGAGCAGAAGTTGACCGACGCCGAGCGCACCGTGCGCGACGTGGACGAGCGCCTTGCGAGGGGTGACCACAGCCTCGCCGAAAAGCGGCGTCATTCGGGGGTCCTCAACGAAGAGCTGCACGCGGCTGAGCTCCGTTACACCGAACTCTCGGGCCGCCGCGCGGCAATTCGTGAGCGACTCGAAGCTGAGTGGAAAAAGCCGGTCGATGAGTTGCTGGCCGGGGTGGAACCTCTGGAGTTCGACGACGAGACTCTCCGGGCGGAAGCGGGGCTGGTCCGCGAGCAGCTGGAGGCTCTTGGCCCCGTCAACTCACTCGCGATCGAGGAACACGAGGAGGAGACGAAGCGGCTCAGCTTCCTTACGGCGCAACGCGACGACCTCAACTCGGCCAAGAGCTCGCTTCAGCAAGCGATCCGAGAAATCGATACCACGGCTCGCGAGCTATTTCTAAAGACCTTCGTCCAGGTGCGCGAGAACTTTCGCAACATCTTCATGACTCTGTTCGGTGGGGGCGAGTGCGATCTGCGTCTAGAGAATGCGGAGAGTCCGCTCGAGGGTGACATCGAGATCCACGCTTCCCCGCGCGGCAAGCGCACGCAAAGAATCCACCTGCTCTCCAGTGGCGAGAAGGCACTCGTCGCACTCTCTCTCCTCTTCGGAATCTTCCTCACCAAGCCGAGCCCGTTCTGCCTGCTCGACGAAGTAGACGCTCCCCTTGACGACCAGAACATTGGGCATTTCGTCCGCATGCTCAACCGTTTCAAGGCCAAGACGCAGTTCATCGTGATCACCCACAATCCTCGCACGACCACCGAGGCCGCGGACGCCGTGTACGGAGTCACTATGCAGGAACCCGGCGTGTCATCGCTTGTAAGCGTGCGTATGCGGGGTAAGACGGTTGACGAGACCATTACACCGGCGCATCCAGCGCACACTCCCCAGCTGCACGAGGAGCCCGCCGAAATCGCCGAGACAGCCTCAGTTATCGCGTAAATGCTAGTCGTCATGCAGCACGACGCGACGGCGAAAGACGTCGATCGCGTGGTCAGTATCATTCAGGAGATGGGCTACGAGGCGAGGCCCATGCCTGGCGCCCAGCGCACGGCCGTCGGTCTGGTCGGAAACGACGGCCGCGTCGATGCATCCCGCCTCGAGGCGCTGCCCGGCGTCGCACAGATCATTCACGTCACGCAACCCTACAAGCAGGTCTCGCGGGAGTGGCGGTCGGAGAACACCGTTGTCGAGCTCGGCCAGGGTGTCATGGTCGGGGGCGACACGGTCGTCGTGATCGGAGGACCCTGCTCGGTTGAATCGGAGGAGCAGATCCTCTCCGCCGCGCGCATTGTGAAGGCGGCCGGGGGCATGGCTCTCCGAGGCGGCGCGTTCAAACCGCGCAGTTCCCCGTACTCGTTTCAGGGCCTCGGGGAAAAGGGTCTGGAACTTCTAGCACGCGCCGGCAAGGCGACCGGTCTTCCGATCGTCACCGAGGCGATGGATTCTGAGGGCGCCCAGATGGTGGCCGATGTCGCGGACTGCATCCAGATCGGCGCGCGCAACATGCAGAACTACTCGCTGCTCAAGACCGTCGGGAGGCTGAAAAAGCCGGTGCTGTTAAAACGCGGAATGGCAGCGACCATTAACGACTTGCTCCTGAGTGCGGAATACATTTTGGCCGAAGGCAACGAGCAAGTGATCCTGTGCGAGCGCGGAGTGAGGAGCTTCGATCCCGCGGCGCGCAACATGTTCGATCTGACCGCGATTCCAATCGTGCACCGACTCTCGCACCTGCCGATAATCGCCGATCCGAGCCATGGTACCGGACTGCGCGACAAGGTGATTCCGATGGCGCGTGCCGCGGTCGCTGCGGGTGCGGACGGAGTGCTGATCGAAGTGCATCCGGAGCCCGATCGCGCGCTGTCGGATGGGGCGCAGTCGCTATATCCGGATCAATTCATGCAACTGGTAGCGGAGCTCCGCGCTGTTGCGGCTGCGATCGGGCGGAGCATCCCGTCCACGAAAACGGGAACGGCATAAGCTCTCCGGGGTACTGTATCGCTATGACAAGGTTCACATGTCTTACGGCCATTGCGCTAGCCGTGCTTCCGGGCTCGGCACGGGCGCAGAACGCCGATTCGATCATCGATCGCGCGGTTTCGGCTTACGCGCGTCTAAACAGCGTGCGCGCCGAGTTCCGGCAGACGCTCACCAACCCACTTACTGGAAACTCACAAACCACGAGCGGAGTCATTCTTCGCAAGAAGCCGAATCTTCTCAGCATCAACTTCGACAGCGGTGACCGCGTCGCCGCCGACGGTTCCACGCTCTGGGTTTATCTCCCGAGTAGCGTGCCGGATCAGGTCGTCCGCATGCCGTACACGGGTGGGAATGCCGGCACGGTCGACCCGGCCGAGGAATTTCTGAATTCGCCGCGCACACGATTCAACGTGACATCATCGGGAACGGCGACAGTAGGAGGCCGGCCGACGCACGCGGTGACGCTGGTCCCCAAGCGCGAGAACGGGCGATTCACGAGCGCGACCGTGTGGATCGACGACACTGACTCGAGCATTCGGCAGTTCGACGTTGAGACCGCGAACGGACTCAAGCGCCACGTTGTGGTCACGAGTTTCGCGGCGAATCCCGAATTGAGCAGGGCCAGCTTCCGATTCACCGTTCCCAAGGGGGCGAAGGTGGTTGATCAGGCTACCGGGATGCAGTTCTAAATCGAGGATTCGTGCGCTCGGATCCGTGCACGGGCAACCCCAAAACCGAAGCACGGCACCGCACTGACGTCACCGGCCGGGCCGTAGCAAGCCACCTACCGCCAACAGCTTCTTCGAATCCACCCCGCGTCTTCCCGCGATCTCGACTGCCGCTGCCGACAGCGCCCGGTAGACCTCCGACGCAGCTCCGTGACCGCGCAACGCGCGCATATGTTTCCCCACAGTTTCAGCGTCGCCGCGCACGATCGGGCCCGTAAGCGCATCATCCGGCAGTGCTTGCTTCATGTTGGCGAGTGAGCCGCTCATAAGGCTTTCGACGGCCTGATATGCGCTGGCGTCCGGAATCCCAATATCGTGCAGTAGGTGACCCGCTACGGATGCGAGCACTACTGGAAAATTCGATGCGATGACGGCGGCCGCGTGGTAGGCGGCCTTCTTTCCCGGTGGAATCTCAAGCACGCGCGCTCCGAGATGACCCGCGAGCCGACGTGAAACATTTTTAGCCGCGGTTTCGCCGTCGATTCCGACCCATCCCTTTCGCAGCAGGTCGGCGGATACGTCCGGATCGCCGAACGGAACGAGCGGATGAAAGGTGCCGCCTGGGAAACCAGCTTGGGTCAGGGCGTTGAGCCCGGCGGGCTCTGCGATCGCCGAGGTGTACAGGATCACGCCGCCGCGCGCGATGCGACCGTCATTCGCTGCGAGGGTGACCTCCTCGATTGCCTCATCGAGCTGGAGATCGCGCACGCACACCATCACGACATTCGCGCGCGCAGCGTGGGGTGGAATGCTGCCCGCGGACGTAGCGACGGCGGACGGCCGCTTGCCGTGTAGCCCGACGACATCGACCCCTGATGCTCGAAAGGCGCGGAAAAGTCCGCGCCCTACGTGGCCGGGTCCGATGATAAAGACTCGCTCGCTCACTGCCCGCCTCCCCCGACCTCTGCGTCGGCACTGCCGGGGACGGGAGCAAGCGCCGTCGCCCGACGCAGCAGGTCCTGCTCCGACTTCGCGCCGTGCGCGAGCTCGAGCGCCTTTTGGAGCGGCTTGTCCGCCGCGGCACGGCGCCGGAACTCGGCCTCGCTCCCGAAAATGTAGCGCGCGATGTCCAGTCCGATCATGCGCGATACGAGCGGCTCGTCCCCATCGTAGACGCTGCGGGAAATGTCGATTCCTCTCGCCTTCATCCTGTTCCAGACTTCGTCGCGCATTGCGGCCGTTACGACGAAGTCGGGCGTTGTGACCCCCCCGGTTCCCTTAAGGAAGAGCGCGTAGTCGGTAATCGCGTCCCTGAAACGACGGGCGTTCGCTCCGAGAGCACGCATGAGCACCCCATCTGCGATGGGCGTCGTGCTATCGCCGGCCGGGACGTCGGGAGTAATGCCTCCGCCTCCGTAAACCGTACGGCCTCCATCGGTGCGGAATCTCTCGCGTTTGAGGGGTAGCGGATCCTCACCGTCGTCATCGCCGGGGAGAGGCCGCGCGATGGAACGGCCTGCCGGTGTGTACCAGCGCGCGGTCGTGATCTTGAGCCCGCCGTCCGGCCCGAACGAGATCACGCTTTGTGCGCTTCCCTTCCCGTACGTGGGTACGCCGATGATGACCGCCCGATCGTGATCCTGGAGCGCGCCGGCAACGATCTCAGCCGCGCTCGCGCTGCGCCCGTCGACCAGCACGAGAAGCGGAAGCTGTGGCCACCGCTGTTTGGCGGTATCAGAGTATTCGCGGTTTGCTTCTGGCAATCGCCCCCGCATGCTCACGACCTTCTGTCCCGGATTGAGGAAGAGATCCGACACTTTCACGCCCTGGCTTAATAATCCGCCGGGATTTGTTCGAAGGTCGAGCACCAGCGTCTTCATTCCGCGTGACAGAAGGCCAGTTATCGCGCCGCTCAGTTCCTTCGCGGTAGAATCGGTGAAGGCCTTGAGGTCGATGTAGCCGACCCCGTCGCTCAGCATCGACGCCCTGCGCACGGCGCTTTGATGGATCGTCGTGCGCTGGAGTCGGAGCTCGATCGGCGCCGCGATTCCTGGGCGCTCGAATCTCAGCGTAACGAAGGTGCCGGGCTTCCCGCGCAGCATCTTGGACGCTTCCTCGTTCGTCCAACCTTTCGTCTGCTTTCCGGCGATCTCGACGATGCGGTCGCCGGGCTCAAGCCCTGCGCGCTCAGCTGATCCGCCCGGAACTGGGGCTACCACTATCAGCCACCCGTCGCGCAGATCCACTTCGAGCCCTAACCCGGCGTAGTTTCCGGATGTGCTCTCGGTGAGTCGCGCAAATCGGTCGGGCGGGAGGAACGTCGAGTACGGATCTCTGAGCTCGTACAGCATCCCGTCCACCGACTTACGGTATAAAGCCGAATCGGACACTGCGTCGACAAAGTCGTTCTGCACTCTACGGAATACGCTCTCGAAGAGCTGGGCGCCTTCATACGTCGTGAACGTGCCCGTGTGCGCCCCACGCTGTAGCAGCCAACCCCCGGTAACGAGAGAGCCGAGCAGCGTGCCCGCGACAATCACCGTGCGCGTGCGCGCGGACGAGCTGGGGAGCTTGAGTCTCATACGGTCCTTTTACCCTTGATGCTCTCGAATGGGTGCGGAAAAGCGGCGACCAGCGCTGCGACGACTCGATTCTGTACCGTCATCTCGTCACCCGTGCCATCTATCAACTTGACGGGTCCGCACTCGGGATGGGAGTGCTGCCACTTCGGATCAGCGAACTCTCGGAAGGCACGACTGACACGTTGATGAAAGTCGTCGCCAGACCGCTCCATCCTGTCGCGGGCGCCGCGCGCGTCCGCGCGGCCCAGACCCTCGGCGGGCGCCACGTCGAGCAGTAGCGTGAGATCCGGAACGAGACCCGCCGTCGCGAGGCGATTGGCGGAGCGTATCACGGTTTCTGGTAATCCGCGGCCGAAAATCTGGTAAGCGTACGTCGAGAGGAAAAATCGATCGAGCAGCACCACATTCCCTCCGGATAATGACGGCCGGATCTCGCGCGCGATCAGCTCGGCGCGGGATGCAATGAACAAGAGCGCTTCCGTAGCGGGGGTGATCTCCTGCTCCGGATGAAGCAGAATGTCCCTGATGGCGTCGCCGATCGGGGTGCCGCCGGGCTCGCGCATCGTGGCGCAGGAAATACGTGCGGCCGTGAGTCGCTCCGCTAGCAGACGAATCTGCGTGGTCTTGCCTGCGCCTTCGGCTCCTTCGAAGACTATGAGCCTTGCGGGCGCCATTCTCAGGAAAGAGTGATGATCGGACTCGCGGCGCCCTTCTTCATTCCGTCCATGATCCATTGGTTCACGCGGAGCATGAGCTTGTCAAAATTCTCCTGCGCCGCGACCGCACGCTGGTAGGCAGGCTGAACCTGGATCTTTTCGAGCATGCTGTCGAGCTGCTGCTCCATTTCCGGCGTGGGGTTCTCACCACGCTGGATCAGCTGCTGTGCTTCGCTGCGCAGCTTTTCCATCTCCTGAAGGAGCGCAACGGCACCCCGATCTTCGTTAAGTGCCTCGCTCGACCGCTTGAGCGCCTGGTATTCGGGGCTTTGCCCAATCATCCGTCCCAGCTCCTTCCCCTTTTCTTCCAGCATCACTTCTCCTTTCAAGGCTACACGCGCCGCGCGAACACGAACCGTTCGCGGCCGGTGAGGTCCAACAGCACTTCGATCTCGGCGTAGCGCCCATCAACCAATATCATCTCCGCCACCGTTCCTGCACGCCGAGTGTCAACTTCCAGCGCCAGCAATCCGCGACGAGCCAGCGCGTCCGGGGCGCGCCGCACTAACTCACGTGTCACCGCCAAGCCGTCTTGCGGGCACAGCAGTGCCAGGCTCGGCTCCCAATCGCGAACGTCGGCGGGCAGGTCGCCGATCTCGGTAAAGCTGACGTATGGCGGATTGCAGACAATCGCATCCAGCTTCTGGCCGTGGAGAGGGGCAAGCAACGAGCCTGGACGGAACTCGACCGGTGATTTCAGCGATTTCGAGAGAGACGCCGCGTTGGCTTCGGCGACGTGGATGGCATCCAGTGAGATATCGGTGGCAAAGATGCGCTCGAACTCCGCTTCGAACGCCAGTGAGAGGGCGATGGCACCGGATCCGGTCCCGATGTCAGCGATCGTCCGTGTCTTCGCAGTGCAACGCTCCAGCACACGCTCGACCAGCACTTCGGTCTCGACGCGCGGAATGAGCACGCGCTCGTCGACATCAAGAGTGAGATGCCTGAAGGACGCGCGTCCGACCGCGTAGGCCAAGGGCATTCCGCTGGCGCGCAACATCGCGGCGCGAATTACTGAGCGCGCAACCTGCGGGGACGCATCGGCAACAGCGTTTGCCGCAGCCCAGAATTTCGGGACATCGAGGATGGCGGCTACGATCTCGCGCGCCTCCCGGTGCGCCTCTTCAACGCCTTCGGATTCGAGCATCGCAGCGCATCCGGCGAGCAGATCGCCGATGGTGCCGATCGGCAGGGCGGTCGGGAAGTATGGCGCCCCGCTGCTACTCACCGAGTTTCTCCTCCACATCCGCGACCTTGAGCGCTTCGACGAAAGGATCAATGTCTCCATCGAGCACTTTCGTAAGCTCGTGAAGCGTGAGGTTGATGCGATGATCGGTGACGCGATTCTGCGGGTAGTTGTACGTCCGGATCTTAGCCGAGCGGTCGCCGGTGCCCACCTGGGTCTTACGCATACGGGCGCGCGCCGCTTCCTGCTCTGCGATCCTCGCATCGAGCAGTCGCGCACGCAGCACTTCCATAGCTTTGAGCTTGTTCTGCAACTGCGACTTCTGATCCTGCTGGCTGACTACGATCCCGCTCGGAATGTGGGTGATGCGGACGGCTGAGTCGGTCGTGTTCACGCTCTGCCCGCCCGGGCCGGAGGAGCGAAAGACGTCGATGCGCAGGTCCTTGTCCTCGATCTTGAGATCGATCTCCTCCGCTTCGGGAAGCACGGCGACGGTGGCGGCTGAGGTGTGGATGCGGCCTTGACTCTCGGTTACGGGGACTCGCTGCACGCGGTGGACTCCGGACTCCCAGCGCATCGCGCCGAAAGCGCCGTCGCCCTTGACCTTGAATATCGCCTCTTTCACCCCGCCAAGGGTGCCGTCGGATTGCGATATGACCTCAATTCGCCACCTTCGCCCTTCGGCGAAGCGCGTGTACATGCGCAGCAGATCCGCGGCGAAGAGTGCGGCCTCATCGCCACCTGTTCCCCCTCTGATCTCGACGATCGCCGGCCTGTCGTCGAGCGGATCATGCGGAATAAGAGCGGGTTTGATCTTTTCGAGGAGTGTAGCGATCGATTTCTCGAGACGCGCCGCTTCCGCCTTTGCTTCCTGCGCCATCTCGGGGTCATCGGAGTCGGCCAGCTCGCGCGTCTCGGCGAGCTCCTGCTCGTGCCGCTCGAGCTTGCCCCCCATTTCGACAAGGGGCGCGAGCTGGCGGTGCTCCCGGCCGAGCGCGGCCATTCGCTGCTGGTCCCTTACAGTCTTCGGATCGGAGAGCTCGCGCTCTACCTCAGCGGCACGCTCGAGGGCGTCCCTGAGCCGGTCGCGGAGACTCAGCTGTCGCTGCTAGAGCCAGCGGCTTGCTTGCCGTACTTCTGACGGAAGCGCTCGACGCGTCCCGCGGTATCGACGAGCTTCTGCTTGCCCGTGAAAAAGGGGTGGCAGCTGGCGCAGATGTCGGTGTGGATCTCCGCCTGGGTGGATCGGGTCTGGTATGTATTACCGCACGCGCACCTGACGGTTGCCGTGGCGTATACGGGATGGATATCGGGCTTCATGACTGTCTCGGAGGTATTCGTAGGTAGCTATGAATTATAGCTAAACCAGACCCCTCAAACAAGTTAAGTAGGGTCGCGGTAGTGTCCCCTTTCTATTGTAACAAGATGTTAGGGCTCATAAGCGCCAGCAAATCCTCGACCGTCCAAACGTGATCGGTCAAGCCTGACGCCATTGCTGGTGTCGTCTTAATTCCTTCCGCGGCCTTTGTGAGCGTCGTGTGGGCGCGGCAGTAATTGTAATACATGAAATGCAGGCTGACTGCGTGGGCGTGATTCTCTGCCTTTTTGCTAAAGGCATTCGTCAGCCGCGTGAATCTCCGCATCTGCATCCGCATCGTGAGGTTCGATCTCTCAACGTAGCTCGTGGAAACCAAGTCCATATCCGGGCGTCCCATGATTGCCATCTTCATCGCACCGGTGCAGACAGGAGGACTATAGCGTCGCTGTCTTTCATCTTCGGGAATCTGTCCGTAAGTCTTTACGAGCTGAGCGAAATCAGCACCCGCCCATCCGAAAGCGTTTTCAATTGCGCTGATATAGCTAAACGACCCATCCGTGGTGATCTGCACTCTGTTGGCCAGTCTCGACGCCACGTCTTTGATAAATCTCTCGCATGACGGGCCGCTTCTCACACCGACGAGCCACGAGATCATGAGCTTTGTGTCGGCATCAATGGCGGTGAATGTCCAGATGTCGTCCTGACCCTTCTTCGTTGCGTTACTGCGCTTGGCTCCGCAGAAGGCCCAAATCTCGTCGCACTCGATTCGCTTACAGGGAAGATTCTTTAGAGCGTGATACTGGTAGATGCTGCAAAACTCTCCGATCTCCACGAGCAGACGAAGCACGGTGTCTTTATCCACGCCAGTCATACGAGCAACGGCCCGAATCGAACCACCTTCAACTAAGCCGCGAATAACAGCGGCCCGACGGTCAGCATGGAGTTTGTTCATGGTATTAAAATGCTTAAGCGCTCAAGCATGGTCAATAGGCAATATGCATATGCGCTCAAGCATCTTGACCGAAACCGGACTATGTATTAGCTTGATGCAGCGCTGGCTTAGTAACCCAGCGTAATGCCCCCGGCCGGGGACGATCCGGCAACCCCCCGATTAGTAATCGGGCGCTCTATCCACTTGAGCTACGAGGGCGAAACTGAGAGGGGTTCGCGCCCCCCTCAGCACATCACGGCGCTATGGCGGTCTCATCATGGCCTCCCGTGAAAAAGTCTGCAAAGCGGTTACGAGCCTTCCTCCCCAGGAATCGAGCTCGTGACCGCTTTGTGCTTATACATCTAATGCAGGGGGCAAGCCGTGTCAACGGCAATTTGTCGCCGGATGACGTGAGCGACTTCTGAGAGGCCGCCATGCTAACGCGCCTACGCGGGCCCGTGGTTTTAGCGTGGCCTTCGCGCTAAAGGTTGCGCTTGCCAGCCTTGGCTGCTATACTTTCCTTCGCAGAACGCCTACCTATGGGGGGAAACGATGACGAGGTCTCGCAGCAGGAATTACCCGTCCCTTAGCTTGGGGGAGGCGATAGAGCGCGCACGAACACTCTACAAGCAGGAAGGAAGGGCCGCTGCACCGGCCGATGTGGTCGTTCGAGCGTGGGGTTACAACTCCCTGAACGGGGCATCTCTCCGGGTGCTTTCAGCTCTCCGGCAATACGGACTGCTTGAGGGAAGCAACGACGGAATGAAGCTCTCCGGGCGAGCCCTGACGATCCTCCTAGAGCCTGAGACCCACCCGGACTACGCCGAGGCCCTGCACGAAGCGCTGCAGGCTCCCGCTTTGTTCCAAGACATAGTGCAAGAATACGCGACTGATCTTCCGTCCGACCCTGCCCTAATCTCCTATTTGGTTAGGAAACAAAACTTCGGGGAAGCGGCGGCTAGGACACTGATCGCTGCCTTCCGCGAAAGCGCCGAGCTTGTCAGGAACAAGACTACGGGGTATATTACGGATGATGAAGCGGTTAACGCGTTAACAACATCGCCCAGCAATATGCCTGTCAAACCATTGCTACAAAGGGAGTTAGAGCCGAGAGCAGTCCGGCCTACTCGCGAGTTTACGTTCCCTTTATCTGATGATACCGTCATTGCGTTAGGGATAACGGGGCCGATGCCGACCAAGGACGACATGGAGGCCATAACGGATTGGCTTAAGCTGGTGGAGCGTCAAATAAGCCGAAGCGTCACCAGTCAGAGCTTGGCTCTAACTACCACGAGTCACGAGAGTAGCCGCGAATAACAAAAGGACAGGGCCTGCGGGCCCTGTCCTTTTGGTCGTTTACACTAATCTTTTTTGGGCTTGCTCCAGCGGGCTTGGGCGGCCCTTTGCGCAATGCCCTTCCGTTCCTCGGCTGTGAGCTTTGCGGCCCTTGCCTTCCCGCCTTTGAGCCCGCCCCTCCTGCCCAACGCCACGGCAGCAGCGTTCTTTCGTTTAGGGGGCTGTGGCGGCTCTTGCGTGGCTTCCGCTACTACGCGGTGCGCGGCTTGGTTCAGATCTTCCTTCCTAGTATTGCTTGACCGCTTAGGCATCTCCCATTATATTCTGTTTACGAGTGCAGAGCAAGCAAAATCGAAAAAAGTGCAACGTTTGGCCCTTGACGTGCGTCTAATATGCAGTAGGATTCGCAGTCTATTGAGTTCCTCGGTGTCCTGCCAGCCTGTGGCGTAAAGGGCACCGACTATTGAGACCCCGGGGGAATCACGCAAATGCGTGGCTCCCCCGTATGTTTTTATAACCTTTTCGGGCCTCACTAATGACTGCTCCTCTCGCAAACCCAGCTCTCCCATCATCCGCCCCGAAAATGCGCGTGCGCGTATTTGTCGACTACTGGAATTTCCAGCTATCCTTGAACGCCCGGGAAGCAAAGCGAAGGGGTGTTGACGACTACCGCTTCGAGATCGATTGGCAGAAGCTCGGGCCTTGGCTTGCGCGAAAGGCGTGTGCCGTTGTCAACTGCGCCCAAGGTGAGCACTCATTTGATGGGGTGATTATCTACACCTCTTTTGACCCTTCCAACCCCCAGGGCGTAAAGTTTCGAGGATGGGCGGAAGGATGGCTTGACCGCCAGCCCGGCATTCAGGTGCATTGCAGACCACGCCATCGGCGATCGGATATTGCGTGCCCAATCTGTCACGAAAGCATCGTTGATTGCCCGCACTGCGGGAAGCGGATGCGCTCAACGATAGAAAAGGGCGTCGATACTCTGATCGCTACAGACATGATCCGATTAGCGTGGGAGAACGCTTACGACCTAGGGGTCTTGGCCACCTCGGACAGTGATCTGGTTCCCGCCGTAGAGTTTCTAAACCTGCGGGGTCGCAAGATTGTTCAGGCAGGCTTTCCCCCAATCGGAATCGACCTGGCAACCGCCTGCTGGGGCTCTTTTGACGTATTCGCCGACCGAAAGGAAATCGAGCGGAAGCCGCGGGGGACATAAGGAAAGCTATCCGTTATTGGACACCTCATTTCCTTTGTAACTCGAAAGACGGACACTACCCAAAGTTTGCACGGGCCTGCCCATATCCAACAACGGATACCTTTGTCACGGCCCAAAGACGGACACTACCAGGGTCGCTCGCGCTGGGTTGAGGAGCTGGGCGAAGAGGCTCGTCCGGCAGCTCGTCTGCAACTTTGACTCAGGCGCGCCAAAACTGACGAGCCGATTTGCCGATATGGCAAGCCGAAACTGGTATGCGCGTTGCCGCAGAATGTCATCTCACAGAAGCGAAACTCTACAACTCTACAACAGGAGACGAAAATGCTCTACAGAATGCAATCGGGCGCCCCGATTTTCGGGCTCCGGCGCGAAATCGACCGGCTGTTTGACGACACCTTCGCGCGCGACGGCGGCAGTTTCACGCCCGCGGTTGACATCAAGGAAACCGATAATGAGATCCGGCTCGACTTGGAGCTTCCTGGCATGAAGCCCGAAGACGTCGAGATCACCGCAGACAACGGTGTGTTAACCGTTCGTGGGGAGAAGCAGGAGGAACGGAAAGAGGGCGATAACAACCGCTACCAGGTAATTGAGCGGGTCTATGGAACTTTCGCTCGCACGTTCCAACTGCCTCAAGGAGTCGACGCAGACCAGATCGAGGCCGAATTCAACAACGGTGTGCTCTCGCTCCACATTCCAAAGGCGGCACTCCCGCAACCTAAGCGGATTGAGATCGCAGCCGGGAGCCAGCAAAGGCAGCAGGCAGCAGTGGGCACTGGAAGCAAGGCCAATCAGCAGTCGATCTCCAATCAGCAGTCAACCGGAAAACCCGGCCAGAAGCCGACCGGCGCATCGCACCGCGAGAACGAGAAGATGGTAGCGGAGAAGCGCTAACAATTACCTTCGGAAAGGCCCACCGAAGTCGGTGGGCCTTTTTTTCCGTCGAGGCAGCCAGCCGGCCTCGTAGGTTAGGCGCCCAAAGTGCATCTTACGGCGATGAAAGGACGAGCATTCCTAGCCGGTCTGTCTTTGGCTAGTGCATTGGGTGTACCCCTCCGGGCGCAGGCGACTCAAGCGACGCCCCTACCACCGGTCGCATCGACTGTGTCGACGGAACCGGGCTCCAACCTCACCGTCTACCTGCTCACTTTCGGGTGGGGCGACGCGGTGTGGGAGCGGTTTGGCCACAACGCGATCTGGATCAATGATCGCACTCGCGGAACTGACACTACCTACAACTGGGGGATGTTCGACTTCAACCAGCCGCATTTTGTGTGGCGATTTATTACGGGCGATACACGCTACTGGATGGAGGCGATCGACCTCGACGCGATGCTCGGCTACTACAGACAGCACAATCGCTCCGTTCTGGCGCAGGAACTCAATCTCTCGCCGGCCCAGCGCCTTAAACTCCAGCAGTTCGTGCAGTGGAACGCGTTGCCACAGAACAAGTTTTATCGTTATGACTATTATAGGGACAACTGTTCGACGCGGCTTCGGGACGCACTAGATCACGCGCTGAGTGGCCAGCTCCAGACGTCTACTGTATCTCGAATGACATCGGGGACCTACCGCTGGCACACGCAACGCCTGTTGAGCGGTGACATCCCGCTTTATACCGGCGCCACGCTCGCTCTCGGTCATCCTGCCGACAAGGCGCTCTCGATGTGGGACGAGATGTTCCTGCCGGTTCGCATGGCGAACGATCTGCGAACGGTCACCATCGCAGACAGCACTGATTCGCGGATTCCGTTAGTGCGATCGGAGAGGGCGATCTTCACGGCGGGGCGACCTCCTGAGCCGTCTGCCCCCACCAGCTATTTGCCGTTATTCGTCGCAGTCGGGATTCTGTACGCAGCGCTCATGATTGTGTTGGTCAAGAGCGCGGAAAGCGGGCAGCGATTTTCTTTCTTTACGGCCACCGCTCTCGCCACGTTATGGAGCCTTATCGCGGGCGTTAGCGGACTCGCACTAGTCTTTGCCTGGCTCTTCACCAAACACTACTTCATGGGCCGGAACGAGAACCTTATGCACTTCGATCCGCTGTCGATCGTGCTGGTGGTGTTGGCACCACTCTCGATTTACGGCAGTCGCGGAGTCTCAAGAGCGATAAAGCTCGCGGGATTCGTCGCCTTACTGTCTCTCTTCGGATTCATCGCCCATGGTATTCCCGCCTTCTATCAGAAGAATGGAGCGATCATCGCCCTCGCCCTTCCTATCAACCTGGCAGTGTGGTGGACCATCTATCGCCTCACCCTCTACAGGCGGACTTCCTTGCCTTCTTCGGCCGCCTTATAGATCGCCTCCATCAGCTTGATCACAATAAGCTGATCCTCGGGCGGGTCGTAGGGGGTCGTCTCGTTCGCCACGGCGATGAAATGGGCGAGCTCTGCCCGATAGGATTGTAGAAATACGCTCTCGCGCGCGGCAGCGCCGCTTGGCGATACGTCGGTCGGCTTGCCGTTGAGCATCTTCACCACGCGCAACGGCGCGAGGCGGGCGCTGCCACGCGCGGACAGAACTTCGAACCACCAGCGCTCTTCCTGTCCCACGTAGGACCAGGACACGTCGAAGCTGAAAGTCATCCCACCTGCGCACTCGACGTGCACGATCATCGCGTCCTCCACAGTGCTTGTTCCGCGAGTCCGATCCATGCTCGCTGTGACCCGCACCGGTTCGGGGAAATCGGCGACCCACAGTGCGAGGTCCACGAGTGGATAGCCGTGCTCGAAGAACGCTCCTCCTCCCGCCTCGGGTCGTCTGAATCGCCAGCCGGTGCGACTGCTCGCGAACTGATATTGACCGGCGCGCACGCCGATTAGGCGCCCAAGCTCGCCGCCCTGCAAAAAGCGATAGAGCTGTTGAACGTCACTGCGAAACCGATGATTATTGCCGACGACAACCTTGCGCCCGGACTGCTTTGCCGCGGCGAGGATACGTTCCACGCCGCGCGATGTCAGGGACAGTGGTCGCTCGCAGAGAACATCGACCTTCGATTTCAGCGCGCGAAGCACGTGGGGCTCGTGGAGGTGATTCGGCGTGGCGATCACGACCGCATCGACTTGATCGAGCTCGAGAAGATCTTCGAGGTCGGTGAACACATCGGGGATCTTCAGGCGTTCGGCGATCGCGCTGGCTTTCGGTCCGTCATTGTCGCAGAGCGCGACGAGTTGCGCCCCCTTGATCTTCGACAGAACCGGTAGGTGGGCGAGTTGTGAGATCGCGCCCACTCCCACCAAGCCGAGGCGGATGGTGTCCTTCGGAGGTTTGGATTCCTTGGTGCTAACCAGCGATTCGGCCAATCGTGGTCCCCGGATAATAGATCTCTAGAATCGTACGAAAATTCTGGCCGGCGCGCGCGCGTCCGATGGCGCCCCATTGGCACATCCCGATTCCGTGCCCGTAACCGTGGCCGTTCACGGTGAGGCTGGACACCTCTCCGCCGGCCGCTTCCTTCGCGAACGTGAAATAGGTGCTGTTGAGAATGGCACCCTTGGCGTCTCTCAGCACGAATCGGATGTCATTCCCGCGAAGAGTATAGCTTCCAATTTCCGTCTGTACGGTGAGCGCGGCGACTCTGCCGGAAGGGGTTCGCCCCTGTTCCCTGATATCGATGATTTTGCCGAGGCCGGTCTTGGGCGCTTTGGTATAGGCGGCGAGGTACTTCTCCATCGCCGCTCGAAGCCTTGCCGCATCGTAGGTTTGCGTCCAGCTGAACCGGGGCGAGGGATCGCAGTAGAAATTGTTCGTTCCCGGAATCCGGTCGCTCACGGGACGAAGATACGGCTGGTCGGGCTGATCGTACCACACCTCGCTGACGCCGGCCGTGCTGCCGCCGCAGGTCGAGTGATACGGAGTCGTAATCGGCTGCCCGTTGTAGAGAACGACCAGGTCGGCAGTCGTTATGATGGCAGTGTCAGCTTGCGGTTTCTCGGCGTCGACGCCGCCGTAGACCTGGTCTTGGACGGTGGCGTACATGTCGAAGGCGTGGGAGCTCGTGAGGTGTTTGTACGCGTACGTTCGCGCGGCGACGGCCTGCGCTTGGACCGCCGCGAATTCTGCCGGGGTGCGGCTCCCGATCTCGAGCGGGACGACACCGCGCAGATATTCATTCATCGGCAGCTCATTGACGACCAGCAGCCCTGAATCCGTGGCCGTGACAGCGAGCTCCCCACGAAATCGTTTCCCATTCCAAATCACAAAGGAGTTGGGGGTCATGGGACGAATGACCACTGGCCCTTTGCGTGGCGCCACGTTAACGCTAGGGGTGAAAACGAGCATCCACTCGCAATACCCCCCACCGACATTGCAGTCTCCGAAATGGGCCACCGATAAGGTCTCGTTGGCCTGCAGGCGAGCGATCAATCCACGTCCGCCGCGATCCAAGACGCCCCACGACCCCGTCCCTGAGATTGTCCCCATTTTTGCGGCAGTCTCGAGCGCAATCCGAACCTGCTGGTCAGTGCCGTTCTTCAAGGCGCCACGGACCACTCGCACGTTGCCAAGCCCCCCGCCGCCGCTCCGGGGGGAGGAGAGCGAAACGCACGCCACGACTCCGAGGCCGACACTCGTCATCGCGATCAAAGTCCGTGAGGAAATTGTCCAGTCACCTCTACTCAATGGCTTGCTCCAGGGCAGCTTTCATCCTCTCAAGGGCGGTCGCGACGTCGCCGTCGCCGTGTGCCGCCGACATGAAGCACGCTTCGAATGGTGAGGGCGCCAGGTAAACTCCTCGCTCCAGTGCCGCATGAAAGAACCGCCGAAACAGCTTCACGTCCGACGACTTGGCGTCCGCGAAATTCCTAACCGGCTTGGTGCTAAAAAAGAATCCCCACATTGACCCAGCACTCCCGGCCACGAGTGGAACGTCAAGCCCAGCCGCGATCTTTTGCAAACCCTCGACCAGCGCGGTTGTGCGTTTCTCGATCCGGGCATGCAGGGCTGGCGTTAGCGCCGTGAGAGTTGCAATCCCGGCTGCCATCGCCAGCGGATTGCCGGAGAGAGTTCCTGCCTGATACACGGGACCGGCCGGCGCCACCTGCTTCATGATGTCGCTCCGGCCGCCATAGACCGCGGCCGGCAATCCGCCTCCGACCACTTTACCGAGCGTAGTGAGATCGGCCGTGACTCCGAACCGCTCCTTTGCTCCGCCGGGCGCGATCCGAAAGCCTGTCATCACTTCATCGAAGATGAGGAGCGCGCCCGAAGTGTCAGCCAAGGCTCGGAGCCCCTTCATGAATCCTGGATCTGGCCGAATAAAGCCGGAGTTACCGACGATCGGTTCCACGATGATGGCCGCCACTCCCCGCGCACTACCGCGGACCAGTCGCGTCGTGGCTTCTAAATCGTTGTACGGAGCCGTTAGCGTCAGGGCGGCCAGCACGGACGGAACTCCTGGCGAATCTGGGAGACCCAGCGTCGCAACGGCCGAGCCCGCATTAACCAGAAAAGAGTCAGCGTGCCCGTGATAACATCCTTCGAACTTGAGGATTGCGTCTCGCCCGGTGAAGGCACGGGCGAGTCGTATGGCACTCATCGTTGCTTCGGTGCCACTCGAGACGAAGCGCATCATCTCGACGTGCGGCATCCGCTGCCGGATCAATTCGCCGAGCTCAACCTCGAGCTCGGTCGGCATTCCGAAGCTGGTTCCGTTCTGCATCGCCTCAGCGAGCGCGTCGAGAACGATTGGGGGCGCGTGTCCGAGCACGAGCGGTCCCCACGAGAGGACGAAATCGATGTATTCCTTGCCGTTGGCGTCCCAGATCCGGGGTCCTTCGCCACGTGCGGCGACGACGGGCTCTCCTCCGACCCCGCCAAAAGCGCGCACGGGGGAGTTAACACCCCCTGGGAAGAGCTCGCGCGCCCGCGCCATCACCTCGGCGGATCCCACGCTAATGGCCGTAGCTGCCGATCGTCACCTGCGTGAGGGGAAGCTCGCGGGACACCCGACGAGCCTGTGAGGCTGCAGCGGGCAGGGCGACGCGGATCAGCGACGCCTGAAAGTCGTAGTCATCCACGACTTCTTCCACTGCAACCTCGGCGATGGTTCCCGGCACCAGCACCTCGTCGATCTGCGTTACGCCGTCGATGTCGTCGGCCTGCCATGGCAGTCGGGCTTGCGATGTGCCCCGCTCCGCATCGGACCGATCCACGATCGCAAACGCCGCGCGACCCGTTCGCGACTCATATTTCTCGGCCGTGATCGCGCGCTGAAGCTCGGTCAGCCTTTCCAGGCGCTCCCGCTTCACCGTCTCGTGCACGTCATTCCGGTACTGAGCGGCGCGAGTTCCATCCTGCGGGGAATAAGTAAAGGCACCCACTCGCTCGAACTGCATCTCCTCCAGAAACTCGAGTAGCTCGTCGAATTGCTCCTCTGTTTCTCCCGGAAAACCGACAATGCATGTGGTCCGTACCGCCACTTCGGGCACGGCATCGCGGAATTTCTTGACGCGCTCGCGAATGGTGCGTTTCCGCTCTGGCCGACGCATGCGCGCGAGGATTGGATCGGAGCCGTGCTGAATCGGCATGTCGAGATAAGGCAACACGCGCGGCTCGCGGGCGACGACTTCAAGGAGGCGGTCCGTGATGCCGGAGGAATAGAGGTAAAGCATGCGGATCCACGGGATCGATGTCTCGGCGACAAGAGCCTCCAGCAGCTCGGGCAAAGCGATTCCGTCGCGCCTGTCTCGACCGTAGTGCGCAAGATCTTGAGCCACCAGGTTTATCTCGCGCGCACCTTGCAACTCGAGCAGCTGCGACTCTCGCACGACTTCGTCGAGCGCGAAAGAGCGGTGCTTGCCGCGCATCAGTGGGATGGCGCAGAACGCGCAACCGTGGTCGCAGCCTTCGCTGATCTTCATGTAGCGGACGTGCGGCAAGTCGCCGGTGTAGAGGCGGAGTCCGGGATGCAGCTCTTCACTCGCCCCACCGAGCAGTCCCCGCTCGTTCAGCTCCGGCACGAGCCGCTCCATCTCAGAGGAGCCTAGGAATAGATCGACCTCCGGAATGGCATTCACCAGCTCGTCCTTGTGGCGCTCGATCATGCAGCCGACGGCAACGACAGCTTGACACCGTCCCGTGCTTTTGAATCGCGCGGCCTCGATCATCGAGTCAATCGATTCCTTCTTGGCGGCGTCGATGAACCCGCAGGTGTTCACGATGATGAGCTCGGCTTCCACCAACTCGGACGTGTACTCGACGGAATAGTCGGACAGCTGGGCCAGATACCGCTCGCTGTCGACGGTGTTCTTGTCACAGCCGAGCGTAATTATGCCGACCTTCACTTTACAGTAGGGAAGGAGCGTGGAATCAACGGTAATTCCCGAACTTAAGCTCTACGCCGAAGTCCTTGGCGCGGAGAAGCGCCATCGCGTCCTGAAGGTCGTCGCGCGAAGGAGAGGTTACGCGAACCTGATCGCCCTGAATCGCCGCCTGAACCTTTCTAAGCTTGGCCTCCTTGATCGCCGCAGCGACTTTCTTGGCCGTCTCGCCGTCGAGCGCCATTTTGAGCGTGATCTCGCGGCGCACGGTGTCTCCCCCGGCAGGTTTGATCTCACCGGGATCCATATTTTTCACCGGGACACTGCGCTTAATGAGCTTCGTCTGAAGGACGTCCCAGAGCGCCTCCATCTTGTAGTCGTTCTGGGCGGTCAGAGCGATCTTGCCCTCTAGGCGATTGAGCTCGATGGTTGCCGGGGATCCCTTAAAGTCATAGCGCTGGGAGATTTCCTTCTGTGCCTGATTGACGGCGTTGTCGACCTCTTGGAGGTCGACGCCGGTAGTGACGTCGAACGAAGCTTGTTGAGCCATTAGGGAAATTTAATCTCGCTCGGCACGTGCGAGCGGAAACGAGACAAAGAATTTTCTTGACGTGATCCGCTCAGGCGTTTACTGTGGTCGACTCACCATCCGCCCTATTCCACTCAAGGTGTCCAAATGCGGCTCCGTGTCCTCCTAGTTATCAGCATAACAACCGCATGTGCCGATGGTCCGGTCGCACCTGTCCAGTCCAAGATCGTGCCCAGTCTCAAGATGTCAAACCAGGTTGGGACGCTGGACGCGCTGACACTCGCGACTCCTCAGTTCGATCGGCCGTTCAGTCTTGCATCCCCGGCGTCCACCGGAGACCTCGCTTCTAATGATGCGATCGCGTCGGCCGCTACTGCTGCGCCGGCACCCATCCAATACTGGGGCGGAGAGACGATCCTGAATCAACGACAGGTTGCAATCTATTACTCGCCCACAACGATATATCGCAATGGCCCCACGCCAGGAGGCAGTGGTGGCGGCCGGGATGACGGATCGCTGGTGGGGTATTTCCTAAATAATCTCGGTAGCTCGTCATATTGGAACATCAACTCGACCTACTACGACGTCGACGGCAGCAGCAGCCATTTCGTTCAGCCCGGCGTGGAATACACGGCTTTCTGGGCTCCAGCCTTAGGTGCGCCGAGCAGCGGCGAAGTGGTCACCACCAACGCAATGGTCACTCTGATCGAGACTGGCTTTGACAGTCACGCGCTCAAGTACGACAAGGACGCACTCTACATGGTCTTCACCGGTCCTGGCGTGAACCTCGGCGGCGGGTTCTCATCTGAACACCTACAGTATTGCGCGTTCCACGGAGCGTATTATCGCCGCAACGGTCAGATTGTGCAGGTTGCCGCTATGCCGTACATCTATGATTTTCGGCCGAACCATCGCGCGAAACACAACCTAGTCTGCACCTTGCAGAACGGGGGCGCCAACGGAGACGTCGGGGCTGATAATGTCGTCAGCGCTATGGCGCACGAAATCGAGGAGACCGCTACCGATCCGTATGTGAACGGCTTTCTTGGCTGGTACGACATCAATGGCGAAGAAAACGGCGACAAGTGCGCCTACACCTATGGCGGCGTTGTGAGCAATGGTCTTGGCTTTTGGAATCTGTTAATCGGGGAAAAGCAGTTCCTCGTGCAGCGAAACTGGTCGAATGCGACCCAGACCTGCGTTAAGAGTTACGTGTCGGACGGTGCGCAAAAGAAAGCGATCGGGGGCGGCGCTCTCTAAGCGCAGGTCTAACGGATCGGTCCAGAAAGAGGATGGTCCGGGTTCCTCTTCGGAACTCCGCGCTTTTTACTTGCACTATTCGCCCCCCTATTTCTTACCCGATTTCTGGTAGGTACCGATCAACTCCGCGGACTCAAGCACGTGTCCTTTGATCGCCCGCTCCGAGATCTGGCTTCGTCGGTGAGGACAACCCCGTCAGCTCGCCGTCAAGTGCGTACAGCTTGAAAAAATAGCGATGCCGCCCGATCGGCGGGCACGGCCCACCATACTCCGCGTTTCCCCAATCACTCTTTCCCTGCACTCCGCCTTTCGGCAATCCCCTTTTCGACGCGTTCTCGGGCAACGAGCTCGCGTTCGCTGGCAGATTGTAGACCACCCAATGCACGTAGACACGCTGCGGCCTGGCGGGGTCAGGCGCATCAGGATCGTCGACAATTAACGCGAATGTCTCCGTGTCGGCGGGCGCGCCCGACCAGGCGAGCGGCGGGGATAAGTCCTCGCCTTCGCACGTGTATTTGGACGGAATCGAGCCGCTGGGTTGAAACGAGGGGGATGTGATTTTGAGCGCCACTGGCTTTCTCCCCGATCCGGAATCGGTGGTCGCCGCTAATCTTGGAGAACTCGACGAGGCGTCGCCCTTGGTCGGCGCTCGACGGTCGCACGCGGCAGCCAGGAGAATCAGCAGGATGAGTGCCTTCATCGAGCCTTCCACGCGAGTCGGATAACCCTATCCGTATCGCAAGCAGGCCTTAGCCGAGAAACGATTCCAGCGAGCGGCGGCGCGAGTTGTGACGCAGTTTGAGCAGTGCCTTCTCCTTGATCTGTCGCACTCTTTCGCGCGTGATCTGAAGGAGCGTGCCTATATCTTCGAGCGTCATTGGATCCGCGCCGTCCAGGCCGAAATAGAGACGAAGGATCTTCGATTCGCGCTCCTTCAGCGACGAAAGCGACTCCTCGATGGCTTCGGACAACGCCTTCTCGAACGTGATCTCGTCCGGCGTCGGATTCATGTTGTCGGGGAGGTAATCGAGCAGGCGGTTGTCTTCGCCCGGCGTCATCGGCGCGTCGAGCGAGAGGTGGACCTGCGAGATCATCATCGTCTTGGCGACTTCGTCCTCGCTGATGTCCATGCCATCGGCGATCTCGAGGTTCGTGGGCTGGCGACCGAGCTCCTGGAGAAGGCTGCTCGCTCTCTTGCCAATACGATGCAACGTGCCAGCTCGATTGAGCGGTACGCGTACGATGCGCGACTGCTCGGCCAGCGCCTGGAGGATCGACTGGCGAATCCACCACACAGCGTACGAGATGAACTTGATGCCCTTCGTCTCGTCGAATTTGTGGGCGGCCCGAATCAGTCCGAGGTTGCCCTCGTTGATAAGATCCGAGAGCGAGACTCCCTGGTTCTGATATTTTTTGGCAACGGAGACGACGAACCTGAGATTCGATCTGACGAGGGTGTCGAGGGCTTCCTGGTCGTTCTGCCGGATGCGCTTCGCGAGCTCCACTTCCTTCTCGCGACTAATGAGGGGAAAGACGCTAATGTCCCGCAGGTACTGATCGAGCGATCCTTCGTCGACGGTCGATTTCCGATTCGTCGATACCTTCATAGCGATAGTATCATCCTCTCAGAAATCGAGAGATCGCTAGTGGACGATCTCTCCGAAGCGCTTCCACCTCAAGCGAGTCAGCCAGTCCAGGCGGTCTCCGGTGTCGGGCGCGTAGCTATAATAGACCACTATCGGCTGGCCGCGCACAAGAGAGTCGGCCACGAACCCCCAATACCTCGAATCCGACGAGTTGTCGCGATTATCTCCGAGGACGAAGTAGTCATGAGGAGGGACGACCAGAGGGCCCCAGTTGTTACGCGAGGGATGATAGTTTTCGATCGCCGCTCCACCCACCAAATAGGCCTTTTGCCAGCGGAAATCGTCGTCCGACTGATCGGTCTCGGCTGGAGTGCGCTGGACGTAGTCCTCGTGGACCGGCTGCCAGTTTCTTATCAGGGTTGCGTCCCGCATCTGGAGCGTGTCGCCAGGTATGCCGACGATCCGCTTCACATAATTGAGCCGCGGATCGACCGGGTAAGTAAACACAACCACATCCCCCCGCCGCGGCGCGTGAATGGCCGGCAGCTTGACGCCGCTCCCGGGGATCCCAGCGCCATATACGAGCTTGTTGATGAGAAGAAAGTCACCCTCGAAGAGGGTGTGCTCCATGCTCCCGCTCGCGATCTTGAATGCCTCCACGCCGAACGCGCGGATGACTACAAAGAGCGCCAATGAGACGATGATGATTCTGGCCCAGTGTGCAAAGAAGGCGAGGCCGCCTCTGCGGCGCCTTCGATTCGCGAGCTGGAGCGCATGGGCCCGCTGCTGTTCGTTTATATCCATCGTGCTGCTATACCGTTGTGGTTAGTCCGGCGTTCCCAGATAGGTGTCGATTTGTGCGCGCTGAAGAGTGCCGGAGAAGTCGGCGTAACCAACCTTGGTCTCGGAGTAGAACTCGTAGACCTCCCAGCCGCCCTCGCGATGCCCGTTCCCCGTCTGTTTGACGCCACCGAAAGGGAGATGAGCCTCCGCTCCAATTGTTGGTGCGTTTACATACGTAATCCCGTTGTCGAGCTCATTTAGCGCACGGAATGCGGTGTTCACATCCCGCGTGTAGATAGAAGACGACAGTCCGTACTTCACATCGTTGTTCACGGCAAACGCTTCGTCCGCATCCCTGACGCGAATGACGGAAAGCACCGGGCCGAAGATCTCTTCCTGCTCGAGCCGGCTCCCTGGCTTGACGTTCGTGAATATGGTCGGCTGGAAGAAGTTGCCCTTTGAGAGCTTCTCCGGGCGCCCTCCTCCCGTCACGAGCTTGGCGCCCTCCGACTGACCGATATCGACGTAAGTCTCGACCTTCCACAGGGCGTCTTGGTTGATGAGTGGGCCCACATCGGTGCCCTTCTTCCTTCCATCGCCCAGCCTTAGAGCCTTGGTGCGGTCCTCGAGCATGCCAAGAAACTTGTCGTGAACCTTCTTCTGAACAATAAGACGACTGGTGGCCGTACAACGTTGCCCCGTCGTGCCAAAGGCACCCCACAGCGCCCCTTCAAGTGCCAGATCGAGGTCGGCGTCGTCCATCACGATCTGTGCGTTCTTGCCGCCCATCTCGAGCGAGAGCCGCTTGTGGAGGCGCCCGCAGGTCTCGCCGACTGTGCGCCCGGTCTCGGTCGAGCCGGTGAAGGAAATGAGGGGAATTCCCGGATGCTCGACCATCGCTGCCCCGACCTGCTCCCCGCGTCCGTGCACGAGCTGGAGGACCTCAGGCGGAAGCCCGGCTTCGAGGAGGATCTCCACGAGTAGCGTTCCAGTGTGGGGGACGTCTTCGGCGGGCTTGAAGATGACGGCGTTACCGCAAACGAGCGCCGGGAACATTTTCCAGGTCGGAATCGCCATCGGGAAGTTGAACGGGCAGATGAGACCAGCGACCCCGATCGGGCGGCGATAGCTCATCGCCCACTTGTTCCTCAGCTCGCTTGGGACCGTCTTCCCGAACAAGCGCCGCCCTTCGCTAGACGCGTAATAAGCTGTGTCGATTCCCTCTTGCACGTCACCGCGCGTTTCCGTAAGCGGCTTCCCCATCTCACGCGTCATGGCATCGGCAATTTCTTCCTTGCGCCTGGTCATAATGTCGCCGACCACACGGAGGACATCACCGCGGGCGGGGGCGGGGGTGCGGCGCCATTTGGCGAACCCGCGCATGGCACTCTCGACGGCGTGATCTACGTCGCGACGGTCTGAGAGTGGGAACTTGCCGATCACGTCGTCACGATCGGCCGGATTACGGTTCTCGAAGTATTCGCCCGATTCGGGAGCGACCCATTTTCCGCTAACGAAGTTGCTGAACTTTTTCATCTCGAGAAGCCGGTGTTAGTGAAGTGAGTCGCGCCGTCAGCTGTGCTCGCGCGACAGCGAATATCGCTCGATCTTCTTGTAAAGGTTTGACCGCGGCATCTCCACGGCGCGCGCGGTCTCGGACACGTTCCAGTCAAACTCACGCAGCTTGTTGAGCAGAAAGGCTCGCTCGGCCGCGTCCTTGAATTCCTCGAACGTGCGGCACTGCGTGAGGGTCGCGAGTCCGGCGTCGTCGAGGGCGCGCTGCCCCGCGAGCCGGTCGATGTCGCGGTCAGATATCTCGGACTCGGAAGCGAGAATCAACAGTCGCTCGACGGTGTTCCGGAGCTCACGGACGTTCCCGGGCCAGTCGAGCGAGCTCAGTCTCTCCAGCGCGTCCGGAGTGAACGTCCGCGGCGGAATTCCTTCCCGGGCCGACAGGGTCGAGGCAAAGTACTGGGCCAGCGTCGGAATGTCCTCGCGTCGCTCCCGAATTGGTGGAACGTGAATCGGGACCACGTTGAGCCGGTAGTACAGATCCTCGCGGAATTTGCCGCCCGCAATTTCATTCTCGAGCGTCTTGTTGGTCGCTGCGATTACCCGCACGTCGACCGAGATCGGCTTGGCTCCGCCAATTCTGGTGATGACGTTGTCCTGGAGCACGCGCAGCACCTTCGCTTGCGCGGCAAGGCTCATGTCGCCGATCTCATCGAGGAAGAGCGTGCCCTTGTTTGCCTGCTCGAACTTTCCAGGGCGATCGGAGATGGCGCCCGTGAACGAGCCCTTCATGTGGCCGAACAGCTCGCTCTCGATCAGCTCGCCCGGAATCGCCGCGCAGTTCACCTCGACAAAGGGCTTGGCCGCACGCGGGGACATCCGATGAAGAGCGCGCGCTACGAGCTCCTTCCCCGTTCCGTTCTCCCCTGTAATCAGCACACGCGATGGGGTCGCGGCAACTTTCTCCACCTTCTCCATCAGAGCGCGCATCACGGGCGTCTTGCCAACTATCTCGAATGGAGCGTCGATCGACTGCTTGAGCCGGATGTTCTCTTCCTGAAGGTCGAGATGCGACAGCGCGTTCCTGAGCATCACAAGAATGCGATCGGTGTCGAGCGGCTTTTCCAGTATCTCGTAGGCGCCGGCCTGAGTCGCTTCGACGGCGGTTCGAATGGTAGCATGGCCGCTGATCATCACGACTGTGGCTGAAGGATCGAGCTCCCGGATCTTCTTGAGCGCCTCCATCCCATCCATGCCGGCCATCTTCACGTCGAGAAAAACGAGGTGCGGATGCCACTTCTGGTATTCGGCTATCCCATCCGCGGCGTTGGCGAGCGTGTGCACCTCGTAACCCTCGTACTCGAGGAGCTGTCCCAATGCTGCGCGGATTCCCTGCTCATCATCGATGACGAGAATCCTTCGACTCACCGGACACTCTTATATAGCGTGATCTTCCCGTTGGAGATGCGCACGTCTGAAATGTAAGCCGGCATCACCATCGGGAGCCCGTTTTGAGAGATGCCATCGACTGGCTTGCCGCGCTTCATCTGGGTTAGCAGTCGTGGAATCAGCGCCGTGGGAACTTCCAATCGCCCGAGCTTAACTTCCTGGACGAGGAATTCCCCCAAGCCCGGTCTCAACATGTTGATGGTGCCCCCAAAGCGAACGCTGTCGCGTTCGCCCAAAAGCATTCCGAGAGGTCCGAGCGCCTTGGCGCCCCCGAAATCCTTGACGTCGACGTCCGAGCGGACGTAGAGCCGGTCCCCGACGACCGATGCCTGCGCGTTTCTGGCAGACGGCGGAAGCTGTTTCGCCAGTACCATGAAGATGTACGACGCGGCCTGGGCGGGTGTCAGGTTCGCGAAAACGGGCCCCGACTGGCGACCCAGTGATTGCACCGCGACCTGTCCGCGCTCCGCGTCCGTTGTGGTGAGCGGTTGCCAACCGCTCGCAATCGAAGTTGCGTTCGCGTTTGCCGGCGCGACGGCGGCAGAGGGTTCCGGGACGCGGGCGTACCAGTACCACACCACGAGAAGAATGACGATGACGATTACGAGGCAGCCGAGCCGGCGAAAAAATCCTTTCATTTTCCGGGAGCGTGGAGGTTGAGTGACGAGGGAGAATACCCCCGCACAAGCCGTGCACGCTAGTTGCCGGGAGCGCCCCTCTCAAATCGGGGACCCTCGCCGTCTCCACGCCGCAATCCCGGCGTCTTGATGCTCTCTGGAACCTTGGCCCATTGTGCCGGCGTCAGAATCGTCTTGGCATCGCTGATCGCTTCGGTGGCCAGCTTTCTTCCTTCGGTGATCGATGGCTGTAGCTTGGCAAAGATCGTCATTGGGTCGGGAGTCTTTTCTGTCGAGTCGCCCAGAATTTTCGCGACCTTGTCGATCAGTGAATCAGCTTTCACCTTGAAGGCGTCGCCCGCGCTCTGAAGTTTCGCAATCTGATGCGGGGAAAGCTCGAGCTTGGCCGAGTCGTTTACGGCGATGATGTCCAGATATGCGTTCGGTACCAGGCGTGTCATGCGCGCCCTTAGCGCCTCCGGATTGAGGCGTCCGCCGGCCCCCCGCCCAAGCACGCTGTTGAACTGCTGGCGTGCGGGATCCGTCCCGAGCGTAAGGCGTCCCTGAATCGCTAGCTGGAACGGGATGCGAAAAGCGTTATGCGTTCCATTGGTGACGCCGAAGTGCTCGTTGACCTGGTACTTGTAAGTATCGGTCACAGGATCGAATCCACGCACATAAAGAAGGGTGCGGTCGGGGAACGATGGTTGTCCCCATCCGCGAAGGTTGTTACTGCCGTGTAGCAACTGGTCAAGCCCGGTGAGCGTGTTGAGGCCGATGACCGAGATTGTGAGTCGGCGATCGAGCCCAAAGGAGGCAGGACGAATGTTCGCCTGGAGATCGAGCGACGGCGACCATGGGCTCGAGCAGTTGCTGCGCGACGCGACCCGGCCCATCTGGCTAAGGAGACAGTCCCGAGCACGGGACGAAGTATTGGCGAGGAGACGCGTCATTCCGTTGGCGACAGCCGTGTCTCCGGCCTGAGCGGCGGCGGCCGGATTGAAGATGAACGCGCGGTCGTTATTGCGTCCATCACCGTTGATGTCGCCACCCACGAGCGGAGAGAAGTAGCCGCCTGAAGTCGCGCGTGCGATCGCCGTCAGCTCGAATACCGGTTTGATAGGATAGGTGATCGTGGCAAGGAACGCGTGGCGCCGGCCGTTGTCGCTGCGCCCCCATTCCGAAATGTTAGGGTTACCGGCTGTCGACCCGACGGAACTACCAAACCCCTGGACGGCGCCTTGTGAAAAACCCTGCGATTGATCGAACGAGCTCGTGAGCGTATAGGACGCGTTGAGGAGTATACCCTTGGTGGTGATTCCATTGAGTCCAAAGATGACCTGCTTGGTGTCCGATCGGAGATTCGACTGGATCTGGCTCACGACTCCAAACTGCGCGTGAAGGCGGGAGCCGAGCGCTGACACGGCTCCAGTGGCCGGTACGATGGTGTTCGCGGGCGCGTACACCGGACGACCGCCTTCATTCGCAAGGGCGAACTTTGGAACAGTGTCCAGATTGATATCGGTCTGCCCCGTTTGAGCCACGCCGCGTGCGAAGGCCGCGTCAACGGAGAAGGAGTAGCGGTCCCAGAACCGGCGATTCATCCCAAGAGATGCTCGCCAGGCTCGCGGTGCCCGGAACCCGGGATCGAAGACCGTCACGTTTCGCCTCTGAGTTGCAAAAATCGGAGCGCCGCCGTTGCACGCGGAAGGAATCGTGGCAGGATCGGCTAAGTACGCCGCCCAATCTGGAGTTGGTGCCGCGGCCCCGACACAAGTGAGGATCGCCTGGCCGTTATTGAGTCCCGTGGCGTTGATCGCCGTTGCAAACAGTTGCGCCGGAGCGGTGCCGCGAAATTCGCCAAAGCCACCGCGCAGGGTGAGCGGTGGCGGGCCAAATTGTGATTCGCCGACGAATACCGTGAATCCGACGCGCGGGCTCAGATGGACTTCGGAAGGAAGATTATCGGTGCGCCGCCCAAATCTCGCATCGACTTCAGGATTGTATTCCGGTTTGTCCGGATAACGGGATCCTTCTTCGCGAAGGCCGTAGATGACCTGCACCTGCGGACCCAGGCGCCACGAATCACCGAGGTACGCCGCGAGGTTGTTAGTGGCGGATTGCTGGTCCCTCGCGAAGAGGCTGCGCGTGTACTGCGTCGGTTGCCCGGCCGCAAAATCGGCGAGCGAATTGAATGAAAAAGTGCCGAACCGGTTTGGAATCAAGCCGACCGAGCTCCGTTGCTCGTTGACCAGACCACCTAGCTTGAACCGGTGTCCGCCCGAGGTCGAGAGTCGCGAGATCTCATCGCTCAACTCGAGGAGGCTCGATCTTGTCTCCTGCGGCAAGGATGGATTTCCCCCGAACTGGAGGGTGGAAATCGCGCGCGTCCCATCTGCCAGGACCGACGCGGCCACCACGCGTCCGTCCGGAACCGACAGATACCCAGAAGTGTTCCGATTGTCGACTGATTTGTAACCGCGGAGCTCGTTGATGAACATCCCCAGATGTGAGGTGAGCGTCATCATCCCTCCGCCGCCCGAGCCTCTTAGATCACCACCGCTGTGTGGGAGAGCCAGCGCGTTGAGACGCGAGCCGAGCTGGGTGTTACCGCGCCAGTCGCCACGCAGCATCAGCGAGTGGTCTTCCGTGAGATTGTAATCAACTCGCACCAGAGCCGAGGTATTATCGTTGAGACGCTCGCTGGGCGTGAGCGGCGACGTCAGAGGCAGGCCGAATCCCTGAACGAGATTAAGAAACCGGGTCACGGAATCCGGATTTGTGCCGAGTCGCTCGAGCGTCAGCGGATCCGCGGCCAGTAGCGAGAGAAGCGGGTCGGTCCGACGCGAGAAGCTCAGGGCGCCAAACGTGAAGAGTTTGTCCTTGACGATCGGTCCGCCGATGCCGAAGCTGACCTGGTTCTGAGTGTACTTCTGACCGAAAGCCGGATTCGAGTCGTCGACGAACTCGAGGCTCGGATCGCGCAGTGAGTAACTGAAGGCGCCCTGCGGGTTGTTGGTACCTCCGCGCGTCGTAGATGCGACCTGCCCGCCTGTGAACTGCCCGCGCGCGACATCGTAAGTGCTTGTGACGACGCGCGTGTTGCGAATCGCTTCCGACGGAACGCTTCCTCCACTGAAGCTGAGGCCATCAAGGGTGATGTTATTCTGATTGGACGGCTGGCCGGCCACGTTGAAGGAGGGCTTGGTCGTATCGGTGCCAGGCAACTGAATGACTCCGGGCGCAAGCGCTGCCAGTGCTGTGAGATCACCTGCATCAACGGGCAGCCGGTTGATGAGATTGGGATTGAGATTTCGCTCGGTGCTCCCGGGCTGAGGACGCTGAAAAGGATCCACGCGTCTCCGACCAGCACGGACTTGCACCGTCGCGAGCTGCGTGGCGGCGCGTCCCATGTTGAAGTCGGTGATGAGCCGGTCTTCGTCGGCCTGTCGCTGGATGTTGCGCGCTAGGGGAGCCATACCGATCGCCCGCACGGTGAGACGGTAGGCTCCGCCGCCATCCGGAAAGACGATGGTATAGCGCCCATCCGCTCCGGTCGTCTTGGTGCGCGTAATGCCTGTCTCAACGGATGTGGCTTCCACTTGGGCGGCGGCCACGGCCTGGCTGTCGAGTCCTGAGACTCGACCCATCAATATGTCCGTAGTCGATCCGACCTGGCCGAACCCGCGCGCAGGATTGGCCAGCGCGAGGAGCGTAATTATCAGGTAGCGCGACTTCACTATCACTCAGTCAGTCTCCAGCCGGCGAACTCGACGCGCACTCTCGTGCCGCCTTCATACTTACGCGTCGCGCTCCGTGAATGCTGGACAATCCGCGTGATTCCTTTAACGGCCCCCCGCGTGATCGAGAAGAACAAACTTCCTCGCCTCGCACGGACCGCGGGGTCAACGCGGTTGATGACCCGCGAGATGCAAAAAAGCGGAGCACCCTTGTGGGACGCCCCGCCTTTTGTCTCCGAGCCGGACCCCCTTTCGGGGGCCCGGCCGGAGAAGGTGCTCTACTGCGGTGGTATGACGATCCTGTCGCTGCCGATCGTCACGATCTTGAAGTCATCGCGACGGTTCTGCTGCCAGCAGGCTTCGTTGTGCTCGGTGCAAATCGGGCGCTCCTCGCCATAGCTCACGAGGTCGAACCGATCTGCCGCAATGCCATGGTCAACGAGGTACCGCTTGGCGCTTGCCGCACGGCGCTGGCCAAGGGCCAGGTTGTACTCGTCGGAGCCACGCTCGTCAGCGTTACCCTCGATACGAATTCTCATTCCGGGGTTCGCCTGCAGCCACGGAACCTTCGCGTCGAGTGTTGCAGCTGCATCCGGTCTGATCGTCGACTTGTCGAAGTCGAAGTAGATCGGCCCAGTGATCTTGGTCGTGTCGACCGCCGTGACTGGAGCCAAGCAAGTCGGATCCGAAGCCAGGATGTTCGGGTTGTACTGGCAGGTTGGCGGCGGTGGCGGTGG
>JABXNS010000059.1_pt1 | contig 49009 bp, 48 predicted proteins | sample 7301101 | NCBI WGS metagenome assembly JABXNS01 (sample SAMN14449646, study PRJNA615230) | soil metagenome | isolation source: soil from bare, unvegetated metal-rich iron-sulfur acidic spring small-cell... | place: Canada: Paint Pots Mound, Kootenay National Park, BC | collected 2017-05-25 | reverse complement strand
AACGTTGGCGATCCGCTCGCGCGCGATATTGTCAAAGTGATCGATGATTGCCTGGAGATTTGAGCCGCGCCCGGAGGCGAGCACGGCGAGTCGTGATGGCATCCCCGATTTTACGCCGGGCGGTGTCGCTCAGTAAGACCGAAGAGCATCTCGACGGCGGCCACGAGTGACCCCGTGGTCTCGATCCCGTCCTCTTGCGTTCTGCGACGGTCTTCGTCAGTGGTCATCGGTGAGGAAATCATGATTCCGCGCCCGCCGAGCCTCCTCGAAGCGATTACATCTCGCCACCTATCCCCGACGTAGGCGACGTTCCTCGGGTCGAGCTTGAAGTCTCGAATAGCGTCCTCGAACATCTTCGTCCCCGGCTTTCGGCAATTGCAGGGCTCCGTGACGGTCGGATGGTGCGGGCAATAGTAGCTGGCGTCGATGTGGGCGCCCTGCGCTTCGAGGAGCGCCTCGAAATGGCGCCGGACTGCCTCATAATCTTCCACTTTGAAAATGCCGCGCGCGATCCCTGACTGGTTGGTGATGACAATCGCCGGCACGCCCGCGTCATTGATTCTCTTTACTGCCGCCGCCGCTCCAGGGATGAGACGGACCTGCTCGGGTGACTTGATGTAGTGTGCGTCTTCCATGACAGTGCCGTCGCGGTCGAGAAACACCGCTTCGGGTTTACTCCTCACGACCGCGCCTTGACGATCGATTGAAGGAGCACTAAGTCCTCGCGGGGAAGCACGCTACGCAGGTCAAGCCACAGCTTCCCCTCAGCGATCCGGCCGATCACTGACGGATCGCCCCGCCTCAATCTCTCTTCCACGCGCTGCGCATCTCGTGTCAGGACGACCGCGCTAGACGCGATCTTGGCGGTTGGGAACGCGCCGCCTCCGACACTTGCAGCGCTCGGCCGAACTTCCGCGTCGACGTTGCTGGACAAAAGAGCCTCGACGATCGAGCGGGCGCGCGATTCGATCTCCTTCGCGCGCTCGGTAAGCATCGCCAGCACTGGAACTTGCTTGAGCGCGCGTTCGGGCTCGAGGTAGAGCCGAAGCGTGGCTTCGAGCGCGGAAAGGGTGAGCTTGTCGACCCTCATCGCTCGTGCGAACGGATTCCTGCGGAGCTTCCCCATGAGGTCGGGCTGACCGAGGATTATGCCTGCCTGGGGGCCGCCAAGGAGTTTGTCTCCGCTCATTAGCACGAGCGTCGCTCCCGATATGAGCGCGCTCGACGCCGTAGGCTCGCCCGACAATCCGTAGTCGTCCAGTGGGAGGAGCAACCCGCTCCCTAGATCGTGAATGACGGGCAAACCGTGCTCTGCGGCGATGAAGGAAAGCCGCTCGACGGTCACCTCTGACGTGAAGCCTTCGATGGTGAAGTTGCTGCGATGCACCTTGACGATCGCGGCCGTCCTCGGTGTTATCGCCCGTCGGTAGTCGTCGTCGTGGGTGCGATTGGTGGTCCCGACTTCGACGAGCTTGGCGCCGCTACGAGCCATGATATCCGGAATGCGGAAGCTGCCGCCGATCTCTACCAGCTCGCCCCTCGAGACCAAGACTTCCTTCCTCTGCGCGATCGCGTTGAGAGAGAGAACCATCGCCGCCGCGCAGTTGTTGACCACGAGCGCGTCTTCCGCACCAGTGAGTTGTCGAAGCAAGCCGACGCAGTGCGAATAGCGTGAACCGCGCTGCCCTGTCTCAAGGTCGTACTCGAGATTGCTGTATCCAGCTGCGATTTGCTCGATCGCGCGGACCGCAGCGTCAGCGAGCGGGGCGCGTCCGAGGTTGGTGTGGAGCACTACGCCCGTCGCGTTGATCACGCGTCTGAGCGATGGTTGGGTGGCGTGACGCACAGCTGATGCGATCGACTCGACCCACTGCTGTTCCGTCCGCGCAGGTCCTCCCGCATCGCGCAGAGCGTCGACCGTGCTTCTTACCGCATCGAGGACGACTCTGCGCGGGCGCTCCTCGAGGAGCGACTTCACGCCCGATGTCTCGAGCAAAGCGTTGACGCTCGGCAGACCACGCCTCGAGTCTGTCACTGTTGTTTCGGAGATGGTAACGGCGGAGGAGTGGCGATCGGCTTGGCGGCGGGCTTAGCGGCAGCGGCCGGCGGGAGCGGCGGCGGAGAATAGGCTCGCTCGCTGTCGCCAGCTCGTCCCGTTAGGCCGCGAATCCCTGTCGCGCGCACGTGGTAAAGCACCTTCGGCGCTAGCGGGTGTTGCAGCTTGATCAGGACCTCGGTAATAGGCACCGGGCGCGCCATCACCGGCTTTGCGATTACCGTCGTGTCGCGACGAGCTGTCGGCGGAACGGCGGGCGCGGGACTTACCTTGGTAGCCGTATCCTTGAGCGGCGGTCCCGCACTCACGATCGTAAGGCGCGACGAGTCCGGTCCGATGACAGCAAAATTGGAGGTGGTCAGCGTCTGCGTGGGATCCACCGGCTTGTCAAAGGTCATTTGCAATGTGAGGGAGTCGAGCGCCCTCACGTCTCGAACCCTGGGCGGCAGGGTGTCGTGCACGAAGATGAAGAGATTTATCCTTGCACTGTCAGCCAGACCGACGGAGACGCTATCCCAAGGCTCGCTCGGATCGACTGCCAGGTTTCTGTTGCGATCAAGGTAGGCCCGGACGATGTAGCGCGCCGGCGGGAGGTGCTCGATCACGAACACCCCGTTCGAATCGACGAGGGCTACATAGGGGTGAACGGAGTCGGGAGGCACTAGGGCTTCGACCAAAGCACCCTTGGCAGGCGAGGCACCCACCCAATCGAACACATCGCCGACGATCCGCGTCCGCGGAATTGCCCGGCCCGTAGAAAAGAAGGTGGATGCGCCAGTGTTCCGCACATTGCCGCGAATATCGGCGAGACCGGGAAGCATGATCACGGTATATGGCGTATTGTCGCGCCAGCCGTGCGTAGGCTTGACACCGATTGCATCGCGATGCCAGGACGCGTCCGGAACCCCGTCACGAGGCGAGATCAAGAAAAGATCGCCGAGAGTCGTCGCGGCAGGTGGACGCTCGGCCACCACCTCATCGAAGCGGAAGACGACTTCCTTCGGCTTGACGCCGACGCTGCCCGAGTCCGGAATGATCGCCACGATCTGCGGGGCCGTAAGATGTGGGGGCCCACCGGGCGGCATGCCGGGAGAGGCGCACGCCACTTCGAGCAGCGCCGTGGCCATCAGCCGCCGCAAAGCGCTTTCACCTTTTCGGTTAGCTGCTCGCGCCGCTCGATCCATTCCTCTTTTTTCTTGCGCTCAGCCTCGACGACTATGGCTGGCGCCTTAGCGATGAAACCTTGGTTTTCCAAGCGCTTCGATAATGATCGAAGCTGCGTTTCGAGGTGGTCGAGCTCTCCGCGGAGCTTGCCGCACTCCTTCGTAAGATCGACGAGTCCGCCCAGTGGAACGATCACCTCGCTGCCATCCGTGAGGAGCGAGTGAGCGGCACCCGCTGCCGCGGATTGACCACCCACCTTTACAGTGGAACGCGTGAGCCGTCCGATCAGGGGTGCGTGTTCAGTGAGCAGAGCCGCGTTCAGCCGAGACTGGACGATTACATCCATCGCTTTCCCTGGGGGAATCGCGTAGTCGGAGCGCATCTGCCGAATCGCGCTCACCGCATCTCGAACGAGGTCAAAGCGTGACATCGCGTCATTCTCTTCCCTCGACCGGAGATGCGGGATTGGCCACGGCGCAATCGCCAAGAATTCGCAGCGATCAGCTGCCACGGGGAACGGAAGTCTTTGCCAGAGCGTCTCCGTTATGAAAGGCATGATCGGATGCAGTAGTCTCAACGCGTAGTCGAAGACGTGCGTCAGAACCGTGCGGGCGACCTCACTATCGCCGCCGGACACCCCAATGCGCCCTTTCGTTGACTCCAGGTACCAGTCTGCGACGTCATTCCACACGAAGCGGCGCGCGGCCTCCGAGTATTCGCTGAGTCGCAGTCCGGAGTAACGCTCGTTGGGACGCCACTCGCCCTTCTCCGGTCGGGCCGGGCCGAGCGCGAGATCACACTCGAGAATCGTGGCGTTGAGTCGACCAAGTATCCATTTGTCAGCCAGCGTCAGTTCGTCGTCGCGGAGCTCATCGACGCTTCTCACCGGTGCACTCCCAACGTTGGTAAGGAGGAATCTTCCGATGTTCCAAAGCTTCGTTGCGAAGTTGCGCCCAGGCGCAAACGACCGCTCAAGATCGCGGTGGTCGAGGACGAGGTCCGCGCCCATGCCCATTCCGGCAATGACGGTGTAGCGAAGCGCATCGGCGCCGTATTTCGAGACAACATCGAGTGGATCGATCCCGTTCCCGATCGACTTGGACATCTTGACGTGGTCGGTGTCGCGCACCGTTCCGTGCAGATAAACCGTGTGGAAGGGCGGGGCGTCCATGAACGCGTAACCCGCCATGATCATTCGCGAGACCCAGAAAAACAGGATCTCCGGCGCGGTGATGAGATCGTCGGTCGGATAGAATGCTGCCAGCGCGGCCGAGCTCGGGTCCGGCCACCCGAGTGTCGAGATAGGGAAGAGCCAAGACGAGAACCAAGTGTCGAGAACATCGTCATCCTGTCGCACCGGACCGCTGCATTTGTCACACGCCGTGACGTCGGTGCGACTGACGATCTGCCTGTTACACTGCTCGCAGTACCAGACCGGAATGCGATGCCCCCACCAGAGCTGACGCGAGATGTTCCAGTCGCGAATGTTCTCGAGCCAATTGATGTAAACGGCTTCCCATCGCTCGGGAAAAATGCGAACGCTACCTTCTCGCACTGCCTTGAGCGCCGGCTGCGCGAGCGGCTCCATCTCGACGAACCACTGATCGGAGAGACGCGGCTCGACGACTGTGTCGCACCGATAGCAGTGTCGAACGGCATGCTGGTGCGGCTCGACCTTGATCAGCTGGCGCGATTTCTCCAGCGACCTTATGATCCGTTCGCGCGCCTCGAACCGGTCGACTCCGAGCAATTCCGGCGGGACACGAGAGTCCGCGTCGATTCCGTTTGACATCGTCGCGTCGGGCGCCATGATCACCGGCATCGCCAGCCTGTGACGCATGCCGACCTCGAAATCGTTCGGATCGTGCGCCGGCGTGATCTTGACGACCCCCGTTCCAAACGCGGGATCGACGTATTCGTCGGCGATGATCGGAATCTCGACCTCTGAGATAGGGAGCATGACCGATTTACCGATCAGCTTATGATACCGTCTGTCGTCAGGATGAACGGCCACCGCGACATCGCCAAGCATCGTTTCGGGGCGAGTGGTGGCGACGGTAAGAGCGCTGTTGTCTGCGGAGCCGACAATCGGATAGGCGATGTGGTAGAGTTGGCCCATTGCCTCCCCATGCTGAGCCTCTTCGTCGCTCAGCGACGTGAGGCAGCGCGGACACCAGTGGATGACCCGGTGACCCCGATAGATGAGGCCCCGCTCGTACAGCTGGACGAACGCTTCTCGCACGGCGCGCGACAGTTCTGGAGACAGCGTGTACGCAAGCCTATTCCAATCGGCCGAAGCACCGATCGAGCGTAGCTGCCGCAGGATCTCGGCGCCGGTTTCCTCGACGAACTCGATCGTGCGCTCCACGAATGCTGCCCGTCCGAGGTCAAACTTCGTCCGGCCTTCGGCCGCGAGCTGTTTCTCGATGATGTTTTGGGTCGCGATGCCGGCGTGGTCAGTGCCGGGAACCCAGAGCGCTTCGTCCCCGACCATGCGCCGCCATCGGATGATCACGTCTTGGACCGTGATATTGAGGCCATGACCCATGTGAAGTACAGCGGTCACGTTGGGCGGAGGCATCACCATCACGAATGGGTCGCGATCGCCTCCGTTGCGGCGGCTGCGTTTCTCGTCGGCAGAAAAAATGCCCGCATCGATCCAGCGTTGATAGACGGCGCGCTCTGTCTGACCGGGGTCGTACTGCGCCGGCAGGTCGTGAAGTTCCTGTGTTGTGGTCATCTCCGGCGCAAGTTAACGGGCGCCATTTTCGCGGGTAAGAGCGCACGCCTTACCCGTGAAGAGCTCGCTCGGTGCCGCTACGCGCTCGGTCTGGGGCGCGTGCCGTTGCTTGGCGCGTGCTCCGGGTCGGTGACGTGATCTGCCTTTGGAACTCCGCTCGGTGCCACAGCGGAGCCGTCGCTTCGACCACCGCGCGCTTTCTTGGTCGCTTTCCGGCGCTCGGCGGCGTCGGGGATCTCCTCCGCTGCCGCCATAAACGCCTTGTCTTCCTTGAGTGACCGGTCTTCCAGAACGTTTTTGGGGTCGGCATGCCTGTCGATCTCCTCTGATGTGCCCTGCCGGCGGCGCCCCGTTCCGACTTGCTGTCCTTCCCAATGGCGCTCAGTGAATGGCGGATCGCCATCCTCGTAACGATGGGCAGCGTCGTCGAAGAGTTCTTCATCGGTGCGGATGGCGAGTCGGTTAACGACCGTAGAGACTCCGGGAACTCCCCGCGCCACGACGACGGCCTGGTGCGCCTCCTCGTCCGAGTTTACCCAGCCCGTGAGCTCGATGATTCCGTCTTCAACTGCGCCGATGTCGATCGCGCGCTCGCTAAGCGTCGGATCGTTTCTGAACGCTTCGAGCACTCTCTCTTCCAGCTCTTCGGCTCCGTCGAGCGATGCTTTAGGGGTGTCCACCTCTTCGTCGAAATCGGGGTCGAATTCATCCTCGTCGAGCCCTTCGTAATCGAAGTCCTCTTCTTCTCCTTCGGTGCCCCCGCCGAACGTATCCTTGATTCGGTCAGTCAATCCCTTGAACCCTCCAAATCGCTCCGCCATGAGCACACCCGCTGCGAAACCCGCTGCGGCGCCGATAGCGATGTAGATCGCGTTGCGCGAAGCAGATTCTTCTTCCTCTTCTTCGTCATAGATGTACGGCGGCTCGTTTCGGTAGCGTAAGGGGGACATAGCGTGATGGCCTGTGGCGAAGGGTATCTGCAAACGATACCTTAACAGGGAGCAAAATAAAGGCCATCCGCAGTACTCGAAATCATACGAAAAAAATGTTGACGCTGAGGCTCCCCGACGGCGCCACCCGTGAAGCTCCCGAAGGCGCTCTGCCGCGCGACATCGTCGCATCGATCGGGCCTCGGCTGCTACGCGATGCGATCGCGGTAGAAGTAGACGGGGAAATACTCGATCTCAATACGCCGCTTCGAAGGGGCGGCGACTTCCGGGTACTCACGGAGAAGGATCCAGAGTCTCTGGGCGTGCTTCGGCATTCCGGCGCGCACATCCTGGCGACGGCGGTCCGCCGGCTCCGCCCCGATGCAAAGATCGGCTTCGGCCCAGCCATCGAAGACGGCTTCTACTACGATTTTGAGGTGGAGCAGCCGTTCACGCCCGAAGACCTCGAGAAATTCGAGGCTGAGATGCGAAAGGTGATCGCCGAAAAATTTCCGTTCGTGCGCGAGGAAGTCTCCCACGCGGAAGCGAGGAAACGATTCTCCGATGACCCGCTCAAGCTTGAGCGGCTGAGCGAATTCTCCGACGACGAGATCATCTCAACCTACACCGACGGCTCGTTCATAGACTTGTGCAAAGGGCCGCACGTGCCCGACACGTCGTATCTCAGGAACTTCAAGCTGCTGCACACTGCCGGCGCCTACTGGCGGGGTGACGAGCACCGGCAGATGCTCCAGCGAATCTACGCCACGGCGTTCTGGAGGAAGGAAGATCTCGAAGAGCATATGCATCGGCTCGAGGAAGCGAAGCGGCGCGACCACCGCGCGCTCGCGCAGCAACTCGATCTTTACTCGACCGATCCCCGCGTCGGTCCCGGGCTCATCCTCTGGCACCCGAAGGGCGCGACGATTCGGAACGAGATCGAGGAATACGAAAAGGCACTGATCCTTCGTCACGGATACGAGTTGGTCTACACGCCGCACATCATGAGCGAACGGCTTTTCCAGATCTCGGGGCATCTCGAGAATTTCAAGGAGAGTATGTTCGGCTCGATGGATGTCGAGGGCATGGGATATCGTCCGAAGCCGATGAACTGTCCGGGGCACATCTGCATCTATCAGTCGCATCAGCGATCGTATCGGGATCTCCCGATCCGCTACGCCGAGTTCGGCGCGGTATATCGCTATGAGCGTAGCGGCGTCCTGCACGGGATGATGCGCGTGCGCGGGTTCACGCAGGACGACGCGCACATTTTCTGTACCCTCGAGCAGGTGCCGTCGGAGATTGAGCGCCTGCTCGACCTGTGCGACGAGATGCTCAAGGCCTTCGGCTATCCTTACACCGTCGAGCTGGCGACTCGCCCCGATAACGCGCTCGGCAGTCCGGAGCAATGGAAGCAGGCAGAACAAACTCTGGCCGAAGTCCTGCGAAGGCGCGGACAAGAGTATGTCCTCGATGAAGGTGGCGGTGCTTTCTACGGCCCGAAGCTCGACCTCAAGCTGATTGATGCCATCGGCCGAAAGTGGCAGGGCCCCACCGTGCAGCTCGACTTCAATCTCCCGGAGCGATTCGGTCTCGAGTACACCGGGTCCGACAACACCGCGCATCGCCCCACCATGCTGCATCGGGTGCTCGTTGGCTCGATGGAGAGATTCGTCGGCGGACTGATCGAGCACTATGCCGGCGCCTTTCCGCTCTGGCTAGCACCAGAACAGGTACGCGTAATTCCGATCGCCGACGAGCTCAAGGGATTTGCGCAGTCGGTGGTCGAGCGCCTTAAAACTATCGGCATCCGAGTACACCTCGACGACCGCTCGGAAACACTGAACTATCGGATACGGGAAGGCGAGATGATGAAAATTCCTTACATGGCCGTTGTCGGAAAGCGCGAAGCCGAGTCAGACTCGATCGCGTTGAGAGTGCGCGGGTCTGGGAAGAAACAGGAGATCCTCACACTCAAAGATTTCACGGCGCGTCTCGAGCACGAGCTCGCAACGAGGGCGCTCAAGCCGTAACTCCGCGCGAAATTCTCCGCTATCCAACCAATGAGGCAAAGTATGGGTCGCAGCTCCATCGTTTCCGGCATGGCACTCTTGTGCGCTCTCACGTCGCCGGCCTTCGCTCAGCAGACCACAGTTCTCCGCGCCGCCCGGATGATCGATGGCACCGGCGCTCCCACAGTCAGCAACGCGGCAATAGTGGTGACTGACGATCGCATCGTCGCTGTCGGGCCGGCGGGTGCGGTGAGCGCTCCTGCTGGTGCCCGCGTGCTGGACTTGGGTGACGTGACCCTCCTGCCGGGATTCATCGATGCGCATACCCACATCATTGGCAGGACCCTCGGTGATCCGCTCTCGAACCTCGCGGTCGTCAAAGATTACGCTTCTTACGGCGCGATTCTGGGAGTGGCAAACGCGCGGAACACGTTGATGGCGGGATTCACGACGATACGCGTTGTCGGCACGCGCAATTTCGACGACATGGCGCTCCGCCAGGCGATCACCGACGGGCGCGTGCCAGGACCAAGAATGCAGAACGCTGGGAATCTGATCGGAATAACCGGCGGGCATTGTGATGAAAACGGCTTTAGACCTGGCCTGATTCGGTACGGACCCGAAGACGGAGTCGCCGACGGCCCGGAACAGGTCCGCGCCGCTGTGCGCTACCAGGTGAAATCAGGAGCCGACGTGATCAAGATGTGCGCAACCGGTGGCGTCCTCTCGGAAGGCGACGCGGTCGGAGCAACCCAGTATACCTTCGAAGAGATGAAGGCCCTCGTTGATGAGGCTACCAAGCTCGGGCGCAAAGTCGCGGCGCACGCACACGGTACCGAGGGAATAAAGCTCGCGGTGCGTGCGGGCGTGTCGTCCATCGAACACGGCTCGTTCCTCGACGAGGAAGGCGCGCGAATGATGGCGGAACACGGCACTTTCCTCGTCCCGACGATAATTGCAGGCGAGGCCGTTGAACGCTTTGCTAAGACCGGAGTGCTCACGGGTCTGCGCGCGGAGAAGGCCTTGGCAGCAGGGGCTGCCGTGAGAAAAGCGACCAGGATCGCTGTCGCGAACCATGTTCAGATTGCGCTGGGCACCGACGCCGGTGTGATCCCGCACGGGACCAACGCGCGAGAGTTCGGCCTGATGGTCGAGTGGGGTGGACTGACCCCGATGGCTTCTCTAACGGCGGGGACGATGAACGGAGCGAAGCTTCTGGGGTGGGACGCGAGGGTCGGGTCACTGGCGCCGGGAAAGCTCGCCGACATCGTTGCGGTTCCGGGCGATCCACTCTCAGATATTCACGTCACCGAGCATGTCAGCTTCGTGATGAAGGGAGGAGTTGTTTACAAGGGACTTGGCGCGGAGCCGCGCTAACTCAGCGTCGGGAATGAGCTACCGATCATGACGGTCAACCCTTAGTCTCCTCATCATGGCCCAGATCACCGGACTCCATCACGTCACCTGCATTGCGGGCGATGCGCAGGAGAACATCGATTTCTATTCCGGCGTGCTAGGCATGCGCCTCGTCAAGAAAAGTGTCAACCAAGACTCGCCAGGCACCTATCACCTCTTCTACGCGGACGGCGAGGGCCACCCCGGAACTGACATTACGTTCTTCCCCTGGCCCGAGATGCCTCCGGCCAAGCCCGGCATCGGACTCGCGATGGAAGTCTCGCTCGCCGTCCCACTCGGCAGCATCGACTACTGGGAAGAGCGCCTAGCTGAGCACCGGCTCGCCGTCGGCGAGATCGAGCGGAGACGCGGAACCGGGGCGCTCCCGTTCACCGACCCACACGGCCTGCCCCTGTCCGTACACGAAACGGGCGACGAACGCGACTTCACGCCGTGGCGCGACAGCCCCGTTCCCACGGAAAAACAGATCCGGGGCCTGCACTCGGTCCGGTTGTGGGAGCGCGATCTAGCACTCGCCGCAAGCTTCTTAACTGGCGTTCTCGGATTCGTCGATATTGGCGAGGAGCACGAGTGGTTTGGCTTCGAGATCGGCCCTGGGGGTTCGGGACACTACCTCGAGATCCGTGAGAGTCCTGACGCCGAGCGCGGAAGGTGGGGAACCGGCGGCGTACACCACGTGGCGTGGCGCGTGCCGGATGACAAGACTGAGATCGAGGTGCGCGAGCGGATCGATCGCGCCCACCGGCGTCCAACCGATGTGATCGATCGATTCTGGTTCAAGTCGGTCTATTTTCTGGAGCCGGGCGGGGTTCTGTTCGAGATCGCCACCGACGGACCGGGGTTCACCGTAGACGAAGACCTTTCATCGCTCGGAGAGCATCTCGTGCTGCCGCCGTGGTTGGAGTCGCACCGCGGCGAGATCGAGGCGGCGCTGCCCCCGATCAAGCCGCCGGCGGAATCAGGCGCGAGGCTGTAGCCCGCCTCTCGTGCTACTGGGCGCGGGTGCCCGACGTTGTGAGCGTCAGTACCGAGTCAGCCGTCTTCACCTTGTAGTGTGCCGTGGTGCTGCCGACAAGACTCCCATTCTGAAGGCGCATGACGCCGTCCGTCGTGACCTGTACTCCCTTGCGACGCACGCTCGAGAACGGTCCTGCGGAGATCAAGATGCTGTCCCCAGCGACAGTGATTCGCGCCGGAATCGGCTTTCGCCGCGGGAATGTGATCGTCCAGCCCGATGTGGTCGCCGTCGCGGCCAGCACGTAGGTCGTCACGCTCGTGTCCCCGGTCGCCGGAACCGATCGCATGTTCCACTTCCCGGCTATATCGGCCAGGTTGACGGGCGCCGGAGCAGTCGTCGTCGTGGTGGAAGTAGTGGATGACGCCGTTGTGCTCGTGGTGTCTACCGCGGCATTGTCCTTTTTGGCGCATCCGGCGAGAACCGCGGCGAAGGAGCAGATCGCGATGCGGGTGGTGCGGTGCGACGTGAACATGAAACCCTCCGTGTGAGAATGACCGACCACTGCTGCCCAAAGCGAATGCTGAGCTGAGCGAACCTAAAGCCAGCCTACCGTTGCGGCAAGAGACGCCAGCAATCGACTAACTGCGCTCGACTCACGGGGATCTACTAACTGCCGGCCGTTGCCGACCGCTTTCTCTTGCGCCTCATCAACCAGAACCCGAGCGCAACAACCAGAAGCCCGAGGATCGCCCAGCCGAGCGGTCCGAGGAATTTGTGAATCTTCGTGAAGTTTCTCCCGAGCATGCGGCCTGCGACGGCGAGAACGATGCACCAGAGCAGTGTGCCGATAAGGTTCGCTAGGAGAAAGAGCCAGACATTCATGCGCGCCACTCCGGCGGGAATTGAAATCAGCCCGCGAACGCCCGGTACGAGCTGTCCGAGTGTCACGCCCCTGAAACTGTTTCCGGAGAACCGAGCGGTCGCGCGGTCGACATCCTTTCCGCGCAGCAGCACCCATTTTCCATAGCGCTCGATCCACTTTCTGAGTCGGTCCTCGCCGAGCGCGTACCCGGCATAGTAGAGCGGTAGGCCGCCCAGAACGGAGCCGACCGTACCAGCGATGATTACGCCCATGAGAGTCATCGGGCCGCGCACCGTCTTGAAGCCCGCGAATGGCATTATCAGCTCTGACGGAATCGGGAGAACGATGTTCTCGACCGCCATCAGAATGGCCACCCCGAAATAGCTCAGGGCGTTGACGAGGTGGCGTATCCAAAGGAGCACGGGGTGGCTAGAGCAATCACCCTGCCACCCATCCCATACGCTTAATTGCTATTTGTTTCGAACCTCTCTCAGCGCGGAGCGGAGCTCGTTGGTAATCAGGTTGGACGAGTAGTCCATCAACTGATTGAGGGCGCTCTGAAAATCCGCTACGCTCACAGAGCCGAGCGTGCTAGCGGTGATAATCGAGCCCGGAATTGGGCTCGCGCTCTCGACGTACGGCGTGAGCCGGTCGCGTCCATGGATATTGACGTTCCAGATCTCGCGTCCGGTTCGACGATCGAGCAACACCGCTTCGGCGTAGGTGAACAGATACGCCGCTTCATCGGCCTTGGCGTTGATGCCGAACCGTTCCATTCGGACTTCCATCAGATAATCAGCCTGGGTCTCGTCTGTGACGGGACGAGTGCCGAGGTATCTGCTGGCGCGCTTCAGCGTGCGCTGCGCCAGAACAGCGGGTATGTCTATGCGTGCGCTGGCGCTATCCAGGCGAGCGTTCGCCCGACGGCCTTCGCGCTCCCGCGCGACATCGGCCCCCGCCCTTACCACCGCTTCCACCGCGTTCTGGGAGTTGGTCAGATCGTAGTAGCTCGTGAGGAGCTCAGGTGAAGGTGGCGCGATGTAGACCACCGCCAGCGTGCGGCTCGTGAAGGGATACTCGGAGAGATGATGCCCGCCGCCACAAGCAGCGACGGTGCCCAGGATTGAGCACGCCCTTACGAGCGCACCCGCTCCCTTACGATTGGGGAGGAGCGAAGAGGAACTCATTTGGTTGTCTTTTTCAGGTAGATGCGAGTAGCGGCGGCCACGACGGGCCGCCGCTTGACTCACTACCTAGACGACAGGCGGGCGTGGGGGTTACGCCCTGCGCGGCTACTTCGCGGAGCCCTTGTAGACGACCTTCCAGACTCGTCCGGCCTTGTCGTCGGTGATATAGAGGGCGCCGTCCGGGGCCTGCGCGAGACCAACCGGACGATGCGCCGCGCGATCCGGCTCCTTGATAGCGCCCGCGAACCCGTCAGCAAAGATCTCGAACTTCGCCGGATCTGCTGGCTTTCCCGCGGTGAAGGGAACGAATACCACGTTGTAACCCTGCTGCGGCCCCGGCGCACGGTTCCACGATCCGTGGAATGCGATGAAGGCGCCTCCCTTGTAGTGGGCAGGAAACTGTGAGCCGGTGTAGAAGAGCAGTCCGTCCGGTGCCCAGTGGGCGGGGAAGTACGCTTCGGGTTCCAGCTTTCTTGCGCACTCCCCAACAGCCTTACCATCGCCGCCGTACTCGGGCGCGAGCACCAACTTTCCCTGGAGTCCATCGAAATAGCAGTAGGGCCATCCGTAGTCACCGCCCTGGACGATCCTCAATAGCTCCTCGGCGGGGAGATTTTGGCCTTGCTCCGGACTGTACAGCTTGGACCAGTTGTCATATAACTGATCGCGTCCGTGCTGGGTTGAGTAGAGCTGCCCGCCAGGATCCAGGGCGATCCCAACGGCGTTCCGGATTCCAGTCGCGTACCTCTCGGCTGGCGAGAACTTTTGGTTCGTCTTATTCGCGTCGTACTTCCAAATACCGGCTCGAGTGCGGAGCTCCGTGCACGGTTTGCGGCCGGGCGATTCAAGCGTCCGGTTCTGAGTCTGGCACGAATTTGTCGCGGACCCGATATCCATGTACATGTTGCCGCTCGCGTCGATCACGAAGGGGTGCATGGGATGATCGCCGTTCGCGGGCAGGCCACCGACGATAATCTCCGAAGCGGGCGATGTAGGGGTCATGCTGTCGGTCGAGATCGTGTAGCGGACGATCCTCTTTGAGCTCGTGTCGCCCTCTTCGGCGTAGAGCGATCCCTTGTAGATACCGATTCCCGTGCCGCCGCCATTTCTGTGCTGCGCGTCAGGCCCGAACCGTTTGATGATCGTTGCCACTCCCGAGTTGTTGGAATCCCGTAGGGCGACCAGGAATCCGCCGGGATGGGTCGGGCCCGTGTAGTAGGGGCCGCTCCAGGTATTGACGTAAACGTCTCCGTTGGAGTTGACCGCGATGTGTCGGGCGTGCCCGATCGTATCAGCGAACACGGTCGCACAGAAGCCTTTGGGCAATGTGATACCGCCGTTGTCTCCGGGACACGCCACTGCACTCGCGCTCTGGGTGCTACTGGCAGCACTCGTGTCCGGAGCGTTGGTGCCCTCGGATTTGACGCACCCGATCAGGGCTATCGTTACTGCGGCGATGGCGACTAAGTGAGCAGGAACCCGAACGGCGCACACGAAGCTTTTGCTACCGTAATTCATCTTCGATCTCCGGGCTGAGAGCCGTGTCCGTGAGCTATGGGGCATCAATAAGACGTCGAAGAAAGACGTCAAAGAGCAGAATGTCTCTGGTCGCTTAAGCTCATCGACGCACTTTAGCGCTTGTTCGGAACCCGGCGCCCACTCACCGGACCGAGGTCGATCATCAAGGAGAGTACGAGCCCCACCACCGGCCAGAAAGTCCAGTGCCCGCCGAACCAGTTGTGCACAGCTGAATACCACAGAAGCGTCGTCGGAAGGAACACGAAGCCGATGATCGGCCAGAGAATGTTGTCGAACACGCCGCGAAACCAGTGCGTGAAGAACCATAGCAGGGCGACTGCGAGTCGCGGCGCAGCCAGGGCCAACAGACTCATGATACATGGCATCGGTCAGGATTCCTCGCGCGTTGGGCGCTTCGAAGGTGAGGATATGGCGGTTTCTGCGATCCCGATTCTTGGTTCCCTCGCGTGAAGCTCGCTCGCGTCTTCCCGTTTTTCCGGGCGATCTCATCCGCATTGTTCGTGCGAGGCCGACTCGCCAGCCAGGCGATCCAAAGAAGGAGTGGTGGGCCAGCCACGAGGAACGCGAGATTGAGCACAGCGATCGATCCGGCCCAGCTAGTTCGTCCGGCTTCGACGATGGTGGCTGTCAGAATCCCATTGCCGAAGCTGACGTTCGCGTTTGCGTGGCCGTCAGGCCGGTGCGACATTCGAGCCCCGGCCGCAATCGCCGGCGACAACGTGACGAGAATGAGCCCCACCAGTAGGCCGGCCAGGTGAGCAGCAGGTGCCACGGGCGCCAGCTGCGAAAGGAGAATCTCATCGCCAACGTGGAAGCTTGGTCATCCGTCTCCAGAGCTACGATAGCTATTTAACGCGTGTTGCGCCCGAAACTATCTCGGCAACCCGGAGGGCTCGGTGTGTTGAGCGAGCAGTTTGGCTGAGAAGCGCTGCGCTTCTGCGATACGCTCGACCTCTACCGCTATGGCGTCGAGGGACTGCTGCAACTGGTCGAAACGCTGTTCGAAGGACTGTCGGGATCTCGCGATGTAAGGTCTTCTTCTGAACTCCGCGAACGAGCCACACCGTTATGGCCGAGAGTGAACCGACCATGCCAACGATGACGACCGCGACTAGAGCAAAGTTTGCGACATCGGGATCCATGTAACCCTCGGCAAAACGCTGTCAACATTCACTATAGAATACCTACGCGGACATCGCACCCGGGTTTCCATGAGCCGATTGAAATTACCGAAGTCGTGACCAATCAGCGCGGTTACGACGCGATCGTCGTCGGGCTGGGCGCTATGGGGAGCGCCACCCTTTTCCACCTCGCCAGGCGCGGCCTTCGCGTTCTCGGCTTGGAGCAATACGCGCTTGGGCACACGCTTGGGTCTTCGCACGGGGACAGCCGGATCATTCGCGAGACGTACTTCGAGCGTCCTCTCTACGTGCCGCTGGTCCAACGGGCGCACGAGTTGTGGCGCGAACTCGAGCGTATCAGCGGAGCTTCACTACTGAAAATCACGGGTGGGCTCATGATTGGGCCGCCGGAGGGAATGGTCGTACGCGGCACGTTGCGGAGCGCTCGTGAGCATCACCTCCCGCATGAAGTTCTCAGTGCGGCGGAGGTGCACGAGCGATTCCCGGCTTTTCAGCTCGCCGCGCATCTGGTCGCGGTGCTCGACCCCCGGGCTGGCTACCTCGACCCCGAGGGCTGCAATATGGCGCACTTGGACGCGGGTCGCGCCGCGGGAGCAGAGACTCGATTCAACGAACGCGTAATTGAGTGGGCAGCGGACGATGCGGGAACTCGAGTCAGCACTCGCGCCGGCACGTATACCGCTGATCGCCTGGTGCTCGCCGCGGGAGCATGGACCCCCGGTCTCACCCCGGAGCTACGGCTACCCCTCACGATCGAGCGACAATCGGTATTCTGGCTCGACCCGGGCGGACCACCAGCTGCATACGACGCGGCACGGTTCCCCATCTACGCCTACGAATACAAAGACGCCCATATCTGCTACGGCTTCCCGCGACTTACTAGGGGAGTGAAGGCGTCGGTGATGCACTCAGGGAAAACTGCATCCGACCCCGACAGCGTCGACCGTACCGTGAATGATTCTGAAGCGATTCCGCTCCGTGGCGCGCTACGGCCCGTGTTACCGGAACTGGCCGACGCACGGGTTCTGGACCGCGGAGTGTGCCTCTTCACCAACACGCCAGATCACGACTTTGTCATCGACTTCCATCCACTACATCCGCGGGTCCTCTTATCGAGCCCGTGCTCAGGACATGGATTCAAGTTCGCCAGCGCGATAGGTGAGCTGCAGGCTGAGCTTCTTACGAGCGGAAAGACGCGTTTCGATCTAACCCCGTTTCGTGTTGACAGATGGCCCGCAATCCACCGTATCGAGACGTAACTATGGGAGACTCGCAGCGATTTTTCGGAACTCAGTCTCGGTGAACGCGCGGAACGTCTCGCTGCGGATGTTGCCCTGACCGCCCAGTGCGAGCGCCATGCGGGCGACCGCTTCGTCGTTGGGCATCTCGGCTATCGCAACGAGATCGTACTGTCCCATCGTCAGATAAATGGCCTTGAACTCGCCGCCGGCTTTTTTGTACGCCTCCTTTGCCGCCTCGATTCTGGCGGGGGCGGCCTTGGCCGCGCTAATTCCCTGCTGAGTGTAGCGCAGGAGTGAGATGTAAGTGGGCATGTGATCCTCCTCCGAAGTGGCGACCTGCGAAAAAGCGTTGCAGCTCAAGTCGAACTTGTGCCGGCAGCGAAGCGAAGGCTAGAGGCGTCAAAACTCCAGCGTCGATAGGTACGTGTAATCGCGCCGCGCGCTCTCGAGCGGACTTCCGGGATACGATTCCTGTTCAACGTATAGGACCTTGTCGTCGATGTGATCGATGTTCGCGAGCAACCGCTTGAAGTCGATGACGCCCTTTCCCAGATCGGTATCGTGCGCGGCGCCAAGGGCGGGAACGTCCTTGATGTGAAAAAGCCAATAGCGTGAGCCATAGCGCTTCAGGTAGTCGAGCGGGTCGGCGCCGGCTTGCGCAAGGTTCCCGGTGTCGAGCTGGAGCCGCACAAGGTCGGGATCTGTGCGCTCCACAAGCAGATCGTAAGGAACGATACCGTTGATCGGTCTAAAATCGACGGACTCGTCGTGAAAGCCGATCCTGATGCCGCTCGCGAGCGCTCGGCGTCCCGCTTCGTTCAGGCGATCTGCCCACAGCCGGTAGTTGTCGAGTGTGGGATGGTCGCCGTTCGGAAGGCTCGCGAGGATGAGATACTGGTGTCCAAGTATCTTCGCCGCGTCGATCTGTCGACTGAGATCGTCGAACGCTCTGCCGTCGATGTGGGTCGAAGGCGCACGCAGTCCGTCGCGGTCTAGGATCGCTCGCAATCGCTCGGGCGGCATCCCGAAATTATTCATTGATGACAGCAGTTCGACGTCGTTGTAACCAGCCTGGGCGATGTCGCCAAGTGTCCGCTCCAAGTCACGCCGCGCGTCATCGCGCAGCGTGTAAAGCTGGATCCCGACTCGGCGAAGACGGCGGGGTGTGGTTGTCATGAGTCCTGCCCTCGGAGCGCAGGCCAAGTGCGGAGCGGCCGCCGCAAGTCCGAGCGTCGATAAGAATATGCGGCGGTTCATGGCGCTACCCGCTCCGCGACGATCGCGGTCCCGTAACAAAGCACCTCGGTCACGCCCTGCATCACTTCGGTGGCGTCATACTGGATCCCGATCACCGCCGTTGCGCCCAGTTCCTGCGCGTGCTCGATCATTAGGTCGAAAGCCTCGGCGCGCGTTTTTTCGCACAGCTGAGTGAAAATGGAGATGTTTCCGCCGGCCAGCGTCTGGAGCGATGCACCCAGGGTACCGAATATGGAACGGGATCGCACTGTCACACCGCGAACCACGCCGAGTGTCCGAGTTGCGCGGTACCCTTCGAGCATGAATGCTGTGGCGGTCATTGAGTGTGGGATTGGTCGCGCGGCCATGTCAAGTCTCCGTGACTTCAGTTGAGGGCGAACGCTCCAGCGTAACGTCAACCGGCGCCGAGCACCAGACCGATGTCGTCGAGACGAGCGAGTACCTGTCGGCTCAGGCCATCTGGCTCAGGCCATCTGGCTCAGGCCATCTGGCTCAGGCCATCTGGCTCAGGCCATCTGGCTCAGGCCATCTGGCTCAGGCCATCTGGCTCAGGCCATCTGGCTCAGGTCATCTGGCTCAGGCCATCTGGCTCAGGCCATCTGGCTCAGGCCATCTGGCTCAGGCCATCTGGCTCAGGCCATCTATGGTATTGCGCGCCCCCGTTCGGGCAGAACCTGTCCAAAAACGATATTCTTTGTGCCGAGTAAATGTGAGACTTACCCGCTGAACGCGAACACGGTCGATCCAGGAGAAGCCATGACGAAGAGCAATGTGTCGCGACGTGAATTTCTGGAAATGAGCGCCGCCGCAGCTGGTGGATCGCTCGCAGCGAGAAGGATTCTGCTGAGTCCGGAGCCAACGGGTGGTTCGGCCAAACCTGCCGCTCCCAGCGACAGGGTTCGTTTCGGCATGATAGGCGTTGGCATGCAAGGCTCCGGTCTCCTGGCCACATCGATCACGCTCCCGGGAGTCGAATGTGCCGCGGCCGCCGATCTCTACGATGGCCGCCACACGCTCGCTCGCGAAATCGTACGCCCCGACCTGCCAGTCACTCGGCGCTACCGAGAACTTCTGGACAACAAGGACATCGACTGCATCGTCGCGGCCGTTCCCGATCACTGGCACCGGCAGGTGGTGATTGATGCCGTTAGCGCGGGGAAGGACATCTACTGCGAGAAGCCGATGTCGCACAGCGCCGCGGATGGGGTGGCAATGGTCGACGCGGGAAAGAAGAGCGGCCGCATCATTCAGATCGGCTCACAGCGAGTCAGCTCCCAGATTTGCGCCAAAGCCAGGGAGATGGTTTCCGCGGGAATGCTCGGGGATCTCATGCTAGTCGAAGGATGGATGGGCCGCAACGATCCGACCGGCGCGTGGCAATATCCGCCGCCCTTCGATCTGTCCCCGCAGAACCTCGACTGGGATACCTGGCAGGGGAACGTCCCCAAGCGGCCGTTCAATCCTCTGGTGTTCGCGCGGTGGCGCTGCTGGAAGGAGTACGGTACCGGGGTCGCGGGAGATTTGCTCGTGCACCTGATCAGCGGCATGATGTTCATGCTCGGAATCAATGAGGCGCCGAAGCAGGCCTCTGCCGTTGGCGGGATCCGTCACTGGAAGGACGGCCGGAACATGCCAGATGTGCACTCGACGGTTTACTACTACGGCGACCTTCCAGTTTACATGCGCCTCAACCTCGCAACCGAGATGCCAGAGACCTATCGCATTCAGGGATCAAAGGGGCTTTTGGAAGTAACCGGAACCAGCGTCACTTACTCGCCGCAAAGCGGCAATGACTCGTACCCGAGCTACTACGCTGGCAGTTTCCCGCGCGCCATGCGCACTGAATATCTGAAGAAATGGCACGAGGAGAACGATGCCCGGCTGGCGCGCGAAGCGATGGCTGAGACCTCGCTCACCTTTAGCGGTCCGCACTTTGACGACATCAAGCCGCATCTCTCTAATTTCTTCAACGCGGTGCGCTCGCGAAAACCTGTTGCTGAGGATGTGTCATTCGGCCACCACGCAGCGCTGGCCTGTCACATGGCGAACGAATCCTATTTTCGAGGCGGTTCTGTCACCTGGGATGAGGCGTCGCAGACCATCAAGAGTTAACGGCGGCGCTAAACGGCGCTCGGACCGGACTGTCTGGAATTCCGGCCGAGGCGACTCAGTAGGTAACCCGCGCCGAACATCACGGCGCCAATAACGAGCGACCCTGCTGCCGCGAAGCTCATCGCTGGCAGCTCCAGACGCGTATCGCCGCCTTGCCGGGCAAAGAGTGAGAGTACGACGATCACCGCTCCAAAGGAAACGAGAATCCCGCCAACGCCCATCAAACCGGCAGCTAAACCAGAACGCATCGATGTCCTCTCTAGTGTACGTGTAGTCAATTGCTAATCGTACTTATTTGAGAAGCCTTCCGCGAGTCGTGAAGCACCGGTGCACATGGGGCGGACCACGATCGCCCTAATTGCTGGTTGTAAAAATCTGTAATGCCGTTCGTCTCGGCCTGGTTGCTTTCGGGGCACCTCCTGGGCGAAAGCGGCGCCGGCGGCGCAGAGCTCCGCGGTCAGGCTAACGCACAGCATCGTCGTTACTCCTTACGCCTGCTGGGCGTGGTTGCGATGGCGGGATAGTGACGGCGATCAACGCAGCCATGGATGCAGGGGGCGGCGACAAGGTGGAGAAATCTGCGAGCCATTCACTCCTCCATCTGAATTCTGGTACCGTTTCCGAACGGAGACTTAGGGCAGTCCGATTCCTGACGGTGCTTTAACTGACTTGAGCGCCCGCTCAGCCGCTCGCGTCGGCCAACGATTCGGTTTGCAGTGATGCAACGTGTCGATAAGTGTTCATGAGCACGCCCGACGACAGGGCCTTCGTGCTGATGAGAGCGAGTTCGCGCGGGCCAGCACTGTCCGAAAAGAAGCGCTTGCCCCGGCCCAGCAAGACCGGGTAGACGAGCAGCAGAACCTCCTCGACCAGTCCTTGCTCGAGCAGCACGGACGTCAGCGTCGAACTTCCCCAGACAATCAGGTCAGGGCCGTCCTTTGACTTGACGCCGCGAACACCCTCCATGATGTCCGCGCCTAGGTCCCGGACGGGACCCCATCCGAGGCTGTCCGGTCTGTGGGTCGCCACGTGTTTCGTCGCGGCGTTCAGACCTTTCGCAAACGGACCACTCGTGATCTTCGGCCAGTAGTCGGCCCAAATATCGTAGGTGCGGCGACCTAGCAGCAGATCGAAGCTGCTGCCCTGTGCCTCGGCGATGGCCTCTGCCCCGGCGGCGCTCCGATACGGTGCCGTCCATCCGCCATGCGCGTAGTCGTCGCCGCCTTCGTTCCGTCCGCCGGGCGCCTGGATCACCCCGTCCAGCGAAATGTGTTCGATGATCCTGATCTTTCTCATGTCGTGTCTCCTTTTCACGTGGCTATGCGCTTGCGCTCGGGAGGCGCGGTGAACAGCATTTCGATATAGCGGCTTAAGATGATCGATACTGTCCGCGGCGATCTCTGCTCCGCCCGCTGCCTAGGCGAGGATGAAGACGCGCCGGATGATGGCCCGTGTGTGCAGCGCGAGAGTTCAGCCGCTCCGGCGCCGTTCCGCGATGAGAGCATTTGCGGGCGATCACGCGTTCAATTATCGGTGGCCCTTGGCCGCCGGTTCATCGAGGAAAGGGATGACGGTTGATGCCAGGGCGGGAGCACTGAAAATGGTGTAGTGTGTCAGGCCGGGCAGAATCGCGAGCCTCGATTTCGGGCGCCCAGAACCATCCCACCCACCGTCTCGCTTGCCGCCTCCAAGTAGACCAAACACTTCGACCGCATGTGCGGGCGGGAAAATATCGGCGTCACCCGCAACAACCAGCGTCGTCGCCTTGATCTCGGCGACCTGAGTGGTGAAGTCAAAATCGTTCTTCATCGCGTCGCCCATTTTGCCGAGCAACCGCGACCAGTCTTCGGGCCTGGGTGCAAGGCTGGCGTACAGCTGATACATCGGCGTCTGCTTCATTGCCTCGGCTGCCGCCAGAGTCACCTCTCCCTGCTGAGCGAGGATGTCAGGATAGAATGCGTTGCGCCTGATCGGGGTAGATACGATCACGAGCTTGTCCACCAGTGCCGGGTGTCGAATGGCAGTCTGCAGGGTGACACCGCCACCCAGCGAGTACCCCATGATGTCGGGTCGATCGAGGTTCAGATGCCGGATTAGGGCAGCGATGTCATCGGCCATCAGCTCGACACTGATTGGCCGATCGATATCCGCGGTTCGTCCGTGACCCTGCAGATCGACAGCGATGACGCGTCGGCCTTTAGCGAGGGCAGGGAGGTTCGGGCCGAACATTTCGATTGCTCCGAGACCACCGTGGAGGAGGATGAGCGGTTTGCCCGCGCCATAGGTCTCGTAGTAAAGCTTGATGCCGTTCACGTCTGCGTATTGGCCCAGACCACTCGTCTTGCTGCCGCCCCATGGGCCCTGCGCGTCGCTTTTGACTTGTGCGTGAGCGCGCGTAGAGGTTGCCATCAGTATAGCGACCGCGAGAACTGCGGCGATGTTCTGATGAAGCGCAAGTACTCCATAAATCGAACGCATTTCCCTGACTCCTCTTGTTGGGCCCGTGAGCGGGCGTCCGAGGAATCGCGGACCGCGCCAAAGGCCTCGTTCTATCTACACGTCGAACGAGGTTGGGCGAAATCGACACACCTACATCACGATGTTGCACCGACGAGCACGATCGCAAACCCGTCGTATCCTTTGGTCCCCACCGTTTGAATTGCGGTCCCGCCCAAGTCAGATCGGGCTCCCAGTAGCTCGATGAAGCGTCGGACTCCCTGAACGCTTGCATCACTGCTCGCGGCGTCTACGACGGCGCCGTTCCGCACAACGTTGTCAACTATAATGAGGGCGCCTGGACGCGAGAGCTTCAGCGCCCACTCGAAGTAGTTCGGAATATTCGGCTTGTCCGCGTCAATGAAGATCAGGTCGAAAGGGCCGCGGCGTCGGGTGGAAAGTTGGGGAAGTATTTCCAAGGCGCTTCCCAGCTGCACTTCGACTACATCCTGCAAACCCGCGTGCTCGATGTTGGTGCGGGCGATCTCGGCATGCTTCGGCTCGACCTCCAGCGTGAGCAGGTGTCCCCCGGGGCGCAACCCTCGAGCTAGCCAGATCGTGCTGTATCCGCCAAGAGTGCCGATCTCCAGGATGGAGCGAGCGCCAACGATCTGCGCCAACATCTGCAACAACTTCCCCTGGTTGGGCGACACGCTAATTGCAGGGAGTCCGGCCTCCACGCTCGCGGCGAGCGCTGACTCGAGGATAGGATCGCTTGGGAGTAGGCTCCCGGAGAAATACCCATCGACCCGGGCCCATTGTTCTTGAGCGGTGGTAGCTGAAGAAACTGGCTTGCTGCTGGCGAGCGCCAAAGCCCAGTCGCGAGCGGTCGACCAGATAGTCACGGACGTCGCGCTCGGGCCGCGAGCGCCTGGTTGACTGCGTCGGATTTGCCGGGCGGAATGCTCAAGTAAGTCCAGTCCCTTCCCCGTACCGCTTTCGCGGCGTACACGATCTGGCCGATATGGTAACTCAAGTGCGCCAGCGACCGATGAAGTGCTTCGTGGACGCATAGCGGCTGACCGCGAATGGTCACGGTGAGCTGGAGATCTTCGTCGGTGAGAGTCGCCAACGTCCCGAGCAGCGCACTCCAGCCTTCATTCCATTTTGTGAGTAGGGTCCCTCGTGTGATGATTCGGGCTTGAAATTCCTCTTCGCGATTACGCCACGGTTTCTCTCCATCGCTGGTCAGGAATTCGGTGAAGCGTGACCGCAGGTTTCCCGAGACGTGCCAGCAAACCACCGCAATCGAGTTCCCACCGCCTGGCCCATGAGCGGATAGCTCATCGTCGCTCAGTTGATCGATCGCCGCCTCTGCGAGATCCTTATAGCGAAGGTATTCGGCACGAACCGACTCAATGATGGTCGTCATTACCAAACAATATGAGCGATGGCCTCTAGGGGATCCGCTTCCGCAGCACCGCCCGCGCGGGCGCAGCTTCGTGCTCCGCGATCTTGATTGGCAGCACAATCAAGTCATAGTCCCCGGCGCGCACCGCCTCGAGCGACAACCCCTCAACGATCGGAATCCCCCGGCCGAGGAGAATCCGATGCGTCCGGGGCGGCGCTCCAAATTGCTCGGCCGAGATGTAATCGATTCCCACGAGCTGCACACCTGCGTCGGCCAGCAACTGCGCTGCGTCGGGAGCGATGTATGCGAAGTCGCGATGGAAATTGCTCGACACCATCCAACCGCGCACCGAGCTCCTGGTGCGGAAAATCACCCGTTGGGCGTCCCTCCACTGGTGCCGGTTGAGCTCGGCCGCGTCAATCGCCTGCACGGCGTCCGGAATGTCGATCACTCGCGCCGGCCCCATAAGGGGCTCGAGCGGCACGCGGTCGATAGGCGCACCGTCGCGGACGAAGTGCATCGGCGCGTCGATGTGAGTTCCGCTGTGCGCGCCCAACGAGTATTTAGAGAGTGTCACGGCGTCGCCTTTCCGCAGATCCTTCAGAAACTCGAACTTCATCGGCGCATCGCCTTCGTATATGGGGGTCGTCGCCGGATCCAGTGTCGCGGTCACATCGACCCATCTTTTTGGCGCCAGCGCGTCGGGTATCGCGACCTGAGCAGGCGCCTGCTGCTGCGGAGCGCAACCCATCACGCTCGCGGCCGCCGCGGCCACGATTGTCCAATAGAACCGGCTCTTTTGAGTTCGCATGTGATTTCCCATAAGAATTCAGAGCGCAAGACTGAGAAGCATTGTGAATCCCAGTCCCGCGACACCGATGATCGTCTCCGCCACCGTCCACGTTTTAAGCGTCTGCGGGACGGTCATGTTGAAGAACTCCTTGATGAGCCAGAAGCCGGCGTCGTTGACGTGCGAGAGCATGAGCGAACCGGCCCCCGTCGCGAGCACCAGCAGCTCGAGGTTGGTGCCGGGAGTGGCAACCGCGATTGGGGCGACGATTCCGGCGGCCGTCGTCATCGCCACGGTCGCTGATCCGGTGGCCACGCGTATGAGCGCCGCAACGCTCCAGGCGAGCAGGAGTGGCGATACGTGTGATCCAAGTGCCACGTTCGCGATAGCCCCTCCCACGCCGCTCTCAATCAGCACCTGATTAAAGCCACCACCCGCGCCGATCACCAGCAGTATGGCGGCGGTCGGACCCAGGCAGTCGTTGCAGAACTTTATCACTTCTTCTCGCGTGAAATGCCGTTTCCGCGCGAGAGACCAGAATGAGAATAAGAGTGCTAGGAGCAGTGAGACAATCGGATTCCCGACAAAGTGGAGCGCCGAACGGAGGAGGCTCGCCGGATCGAGCGCGATGTCAGCGGCGCTGGTCAGCAGCATCAGTATAACCGGGATCAATACCGTGAAAAGAGAGACGCCGAATCCCGGCATTTCCTGCACCGATTCACCTTCCAGTTGTCTCGCGAGCGGATTCTCCGACGGAAGCTTGATGCGAGGTGAAATCCATGTGGCAAAGATCGGCCCTGCCAAGGCAGCGGTTGGAAGGCCTACCAGTAATCCGTAAAGAATAGTGCGTCCTAAATCGGCGTGGTATGCGCCCACAGCGAGCATCGCAGCTGGATGTGGCGGCAGCATCCCATGCACAACCGAAAGGCCCGCCACCAACGGGATCCCGATCTTGATGAGTGAGATCCCCGTCCGGCGCGCAAGCGTGAACACGAGCGGAATGAGGAGAACAAATCCGACCTGGAAGAAAACGGGAATTCCAACCAGGAACGCCACGATCATGACCGCCCAGTGGACACGCCGTTCGCCGAAGATATCGATGAGCGTTGTTGCGATGCGTGTGGCGGCGCCGGACTCTGCCATCATCTTTCCGAGCATGGTGCCGAGCCCGACCACGATGGCGATGAAGCCGAGGGTGTTGCCCACGCCGTCCTGGAACGCTTTGACGGCGCCGACAGGACGCATTCCGGCGGCAACACCCGTGACAATCGAGACAGAAACCAGAGCTATAAAGGGATGCAACTTGTAGCGCGCGATCAGAAGAATAAGGGCGCTCACCGCGAGGAGCGCATAGAGGAGCAGGCGAGTGTCGGAAGTCATGCCGACGCGAGGGCCACGAGACGGGCGACAAGCTCTTGTGGGGATTGCCTGATGTCACACTCCCATGCGTGCTCGTCAGGTGCTGGCTCCTCAAGTGTGGCGAGCTGGCTTTGCAATAGAGATGGGGGCATGAAGTGCCCATGTCGACCGGCGAGACGCACGGCGATCAACGCGGGTGGGCCGTTAAGAAAGATGAGCCGGAGGTCGCCCGCTCCAGCGCGAAGGATGTCTCTGTACGATCGCTTGAGCGCGGAACAGGTCAGCACGAGCCCGGTTTCGGTGTCCCTCGCCTCTCGAAGTCTGGAAGCGAGCGCGCGAAGCCATCCAGCGCGATCGTCGTCGGCGAGCGGGATTCCAAGTGACATCCGCTTCACGTTCTCGTGGGGATGATACTCGTCGCCTTCAATGAAGTCGACGCCAAGCTCACGAGCGAGTGCCGCGCCGATTACGCTCTTGCCGGAGCCGGACACGCCCATCACGACGTAAAGGCGGCTGTTCACGATCGACACCTTCAACGAGCAATCACGTACTCGCTCTGGACCAGGCCACTCGGATACGACCGCGTGGCCACGTGTTTGAGGCGGATGTCGCGCGCCAGAGGGCCGAATAAGGGAATGCCTCTTCCGAGGAGCACCGGTATGCGGGTGATGATGATGTGCTGAATCAGGCCTGCCTCCAGGAATCTTTGTATCGTCACTCCCCCATCGATGTAAAGATGCTTCATACCACATTCGGCGAGCCGAGTCACGATTTCTCGTGGAGTGCCGGCCATTAGCTCTAACACTGCGCCATCGGGCGCCACCACCCCTGCCGGCCTCGTAGTCAGCACCACAACCCGTTTCCTACCATAGGGCCAAGGATCGAACTCCAACACCTTCTCGAAGCTGTTGCGGCCGATCACAATGGCGTCAATTGTGGCGATGAACTCCTCATAGCCGTGCGGCTCGCCACCATTTGCTGGCAGCCAGTCCAGCGCGCCATCGTGCCGGGCAATGAAACCGTCGAGGCTTGTGGCAATGAAAACCGATGCTTTCATATCACGTGAGAAACTGGCCGCCAAACGAGAACGATACTCCGGGGCGGCCCGAGCCCAGAGCGTCCCCTCTTCCTATGGAACGTTGCACTAACCTATGGCGAGTCACTCCGAACCGAAGAACCCATTGACCGTCGCAAACGGCACAGCGCGAGCGAGCCCTGCGAACGATCCGCGGTCGGCGATTTCCTTCGCTGCCTCGAGGAACCCGGTCCATGCTGTGCGAGCCAGCGCGCCGCCCACGCTGATGCGCCGAACCCCAAGGTCCGCGAGGCCCGTCACCGTCGCGAAGTCACTCCCGACCAGGACGTTGACCGGTTTAGGGGCGACCGCTTTAACGAGGGCCGCGATGTCCTCGGAAGTCCGAATGCCAGGCGCATAAAGGCAGTCGGCTCCCGCTTCGGCGTAGGCGGTGAGCCGACGGAGCGTTTCACCGAGATCGGGACGCCCGACGATGAATCCCTCCGATCGAGCAGTGAGAAAAATGCCGGTCCCACTCCCATCGATCGCTCGCCGGGCGGCCTGGATCCGTTCGACGGCGAGACTGAAATCGAACAGCGGGCGCGAGGCATCGCCCGTCGAGTCTTCGATCGAGAGGCCAGCAACCCCCGTGGTCGTCGCAGCCGCGACATTGGCAGCGACGCCATGCGGCTCAGCTGCAAAGCCACCTTCGAAGTCTGCGTTGACCGGCACCGCTACGCCGTGCGCGATCGATCGAAGATGCTCGAGGGTCTCCTCCAACGACACGTGATTGTCGCGCCGACCCAACGACCAGGCGAACGCGGAACTGGATGTCGCGAGCGCAGGGAAGCCGAGTTGTGTGAGCACGCGCGCGCTCCCCAAGTCCCACGGGTTGGGAATTACGAAGCATCCCGACTCGTGGAGCTGACGGAACGTTCGACACCGATCGGCAGCGTCCGGCATCGATATCAAGAGCGCTATCGCAGAGTCGTCAGACGGAGCCGACCCGTTGTCGAACGCCGGCGATGTCTCGTACCGGGCGGACCTCGACGCAACCGGTGCTTGCCCACGGGAATTCTGACGCAATTCGCACTGCCTCGTCCATATTATTTGCCTCGATGAGATTGAAGCCCGCCAGGAATTCTTTGGTCTCAGTGAATGGTCCGTCCGTGACGGTGAGCCGGTTCTTGCGGCTGCGGAGCGATTTAGCAGTGGACGCACCTTCGAGCATCTGTGAATCAAGCAAGCGCCCTTCCTTGCGCAAATCGTCCGCGTGCTTCAGGCAGCCGCGCATCGTCGCGTCGAATTCGGCTGGCGGCAGGGCGTCCAGCAAATTGTTGTCGTTGTAGATCAAGACCATGAACTTCATGCTACAATCCTCGCTGTATGAATTCGGCCGAGTAAACGATACCAAGATAACGTTCGGAACCGCGAGCAATTTGGATATTCTGTGACACTCGTGGGCATTACACTTTGGATCGACGCCGACGCCGCACCACAGCCCGTGAAGGAGATCTGCTTCCGGGCCTCCGATCGACTTTCGCTCGCAACCGTCCTTGTGGCCAATCAGCGCCTCCCGATCCCGGCGGGCTACGCGCACGTATCGGCTGTGCGCGTCGACGGCGGACCGGACGTTGCCGACCGCTACATCGCTCAGCACGCGGTCGCCGGCGATGTGGCGGTCACCGCCGACATCCCGCTCGCAGCGCTCCTCGTGCCAAAGCGGATCATCGTCCTCGACCCGCGCGGCGAGGAATACACGGCCGAGAGCATCGGGGAGCGCTTGTCGGTGCGAAACTTCATGGACAACCTCCGCTCGACCGGCGTCGAAACAGGTGGTCACGCCCCCTACGGCGCGCGCGAGAAGCAGGCCTTCGCAAACGCACTCGATCGGGCCCTCACGCGCGCGCTACGAAGGGGCTAGGACGTGATCGCGACTTGCACTTCCCGGTCGTACTCAATCCGTGAGCCCGAATGCTGCCCACCCCTTCCGTGTCGGGTTAACTTGAAGGGGCAGACAACCGTGTCGATCAAGCAACCATGCCCGATAAATCCCGCACACCCGTAATCGTCGGCGCCGCGCGTACGCCGATCGGCAAATTCCTCGGCGCCCTCTCTGCGCTGAGCGCTCCCGAGCTTGGCGCGGTGGCTATCCGCGAGGCGCTCAAACGATCCCGGGTCTCCGCGGAAGATGTCGAGGAAGTCATTATGGGTCACGTCATCCAGGGCGGCTCCGGACAGGCGCCAGCTCGGCAGGCTGCGCTGAAAGCCGGACTTCCAGCCACCGTTTCGGCCGTCACCGTCAACAAAGTCTGTGGATCCGGGCTCAAGGCGGTGATGCTCGCTTCACAAGCGATCAGGGCAGGCGACGCAGAGGTGATTGTGGCGGGCGGACAGGAGTCGATGTCCAACGCGCCGTACTACGTCTACGGGATGCGGAGCGGGGTCAAGCTTAGCGATCAGAAAATGGTAGACGGCCTGATCAAGGACGGCCTCTGGTGCGCGTCGTGCGACGTCCACATGGGCAGCCACGCCGAATACACAGCGAGGAAGGCGGGTGTGACGCGAGCGGAGCAGGACGAGTTCGCTGCCGAGTCGCATCGCAAGGCCATAACTGCGATCGACGCCGGCAAGTTCAGGAACGAGATCGCACCGGTGCAGGTTCCAGGCAGAAAGGGTTCGACCACCGTCGATACCGACGAAGGTCCGCGCCAGGACACGACGCTCGAGACGCTCGCCGCTCTGCGTCCCGCATTCCGCGGCAGGAACGGCAGCAATGATGAGCTCACTGTAACCGCCGGCAATGCATCTAGTCTAAACGATGGCGCAGCGGCGTTGGTCATCGTTTCCGAGGAGTACGCCGACTCCCACAAGCTCGAGATACTCGGGCGCATCACTGGCTACGCGACTGGAGCCACCAATCCAGAAGATCTCTTCTTCGCTCCGATCAAAGCTGTGCGCAATCTGATGACGAAAACCGGCACCCAGATTGGAGACTATGACCTGATTGAAGCGAATGAGGCGTTCGCATCGCAGGCGATCGCCGATGGCGAGGAACTCGGCTGGGATTGGAAGCGGGTCAACGTCAACGGAGGCGCGATTGCACTTGGACATCCGATCGGAGCGAGCGGTGCGCGTGTGCTCACGACGCTCCTTTACGCGATGAAGGAACGTGGCGCGAAGCGAGGCCTGGCGACGCTCTGCCTTGGCGGCGGCGACGCGGTTGCGCTGAGCGTCGAGCGCGCGAACTAGCATAGCTTGACAGCGCCTCCGCCTTCGAGCGCGCGGCATCACAATTTGCGCGCAGAGCGTGCGGCGCGATCCAGATTGGAGCGCTTCCTCCGTGCGCTCGGTCTGCTTTTCCTGTTCTATCTGCTCTTCACCGTTATTTACGCGGGCATGACACTCGCCGCGCCGAGGGTGCTGGGATTGGATCGCGCGGGCGTTGAGGCGATCCTGATTCCCTCGCTGACGCTTGCAAGTGTCGTCATCGCCACCTACATCATGCTTCGCCTTGTCGAGAAGCTTCCGTGGAGCGCGCTCGGACTCGATCGTCCGGCGGCCTCGCTTCCGGTATTGGTCGAAGGGGGCCTGCTCGGCGGACTCACGATTGGCCTCGCCAGCGTGGGTCTGCTCGCGATTCACCAACTGCGGATAGAGCACAGCGCTCCCGGCAGCTGGTGGAGTGCGGCGGAGCGCTCGACCGCGATTCTTCTTCCAGCAGCCTTTTTTGAGGAGCTTCTCTTCAGAGGCTTCGCTTTTTCGGTACTCAGGCGCACGGCTGGTTGGAAGACCGCGCTTATCATCACCAGCATCGCGTTCGGATTCATCCACGCGTGGAACCCGGGCGCCGACGCGGAATCGATCCTTGCTGTAATGGTCGCCGGTTTTTTCCTCGGGGTTATTCTTCTGGCAACGCGGAGTCTTTACGCGGCCGGTGCGGCGCACTTCGCGTGGAACTGGGTGATGGCCGTCGCACTCCACATCGAAGTGAGCGGCGTATCGTCACCAAATCCTGACTATCGCACGATCGAAACGGGCCCGACCTGGCTGACCGGCGGAGCATGGGGTCCCGAAGGCGGGCTTGCGGCCGTCGCGGCGATGTTCGTTGCGATCTTTTACTTGTACGGGCGTTACCTGCGCCGATTGGAGCCGAAAGCATGACCGACCGCGTCGCGGTTGTTGGAGCGGGACAGATGGGGAACGGGATCGCGCACGTTTTCGCGCAATCCGGGTTCCAGGTAACTATGATCGACGTCTCCCAGGAGGCGCTCGACAAGGGCAGGTCGACGATCGCCAAGAACATCGAGCGACAAGTCAAAAAAGGGACGATCCCGGCCGAGGATCAGGTGAAGATTCTCTCGCGAATCGATCTCAGCATGGACCTGGAGGCGGCCGCGAACGCGCCGCTCATTATCGAAGCCGCGAGCGAGGACAGCGGTCTCAAGTATCGCATCTTCACGGATCTCGACCGCGTCGCCAAGCCGAAGGCGGTTCTCGCCACCAACACCAGCTCGATCTCGATCACCGAGATCGCGCGACGCACATCGCGTCCCGACAAAGTCATCGGCATGCACTTCATGAACCCGGTACCGGTGATGAAGCTGGTCGAGATTATTCGCGGCCTCGCTACTTCGGATGAGACGACGAAGTACGTCACCGAAGTGGCGCTCCGCCTCGAGAAGACGCCCGTCGCGGTGAACGACTTTCCCGGCTTCGTGTCCAATCGCGTGCTGATGCCAATGATCAATGAAGCGGTCTACTGCCTGATGGAAGGAGTCGCAGAGCCGGAAGCCATCGATCAGGTAATGACGCTGGGAATGAATCACCCGATGGGCCCGCTGGCTCTGGCTGATCTGATCGGGCTGGACACCTGCGTTGCAATCCTCGAGGTGTTACGAGACGGACTCGGGGATCCCAAGTACCGTCCTTGCCCGCTGCTCAGGAAATACGTCGCGGCAGGCTGGCTCGGCAGGAAGACCGGTCGCGGCTTCTACACCTATAGTAAGTAACTCGGCACGTGTCCTGGGCCCTTCACCCGCTCACCGAGGAACAAACTGAAGTCCAGAAGCTTGCGCGCGACTTTGCCCAGGCTGAGATCGCTCCACACTCAGCGGAGTGGGACCAGAAGGCCTACTTCGAGCCGTCGCTGGTGAAGAAGCTGGGTGACCTGGGGTTCCTCGGAATGATGCTCCCTGAGGAGTACGACGGACTTGGCGCGGATACGGGTACTTATCTCATCGCTCTCGAAGAGATTGCGGCCGCCGACGCGTCGGTCGCGGTGCTAATGAGCGTTCACAACTCGCTTCCGACGCAAATGATTCTTCGCTACGGCAGCGATGCGCAGAAAATCCGGTTCCTGAAAAAGATGGCGCGCGGTGAGATACTGGGCGCCTTTGCGTTGTCCGAGCCGGACGCGGGGTCCGACGCGTCGGCGATCGCGACACAGGCGGTGAAGGACGGTGGCTCCTGGATACTGAACGGCACCAAGAGCTGGGTCACGAACGGCAACACCGCCGGCGCAATTCTAACGATGGCTCGAACCGACAGCAGCGGGGCTCGGCGCGGAGGGCGGGGAATCGGAGCGTTCATCATCACGCCGGATCTACCCGGATTCAGCGTTGGCAAAAAGGAAGACAAGCTGGGGCTCCGCGCGTCGCCAACGGTGCAACTCAACTTCGACAACATGCGCGTACCGGCGGAGAATCTGCTCGGCGATGAGACGCAAGGCTTCATTTACGCCATGCAGTCGCTCGACAACGGCCGCCTCGGAATTGCGGCACAGGCGATCGGGATCGCGCGATCGGCGCTCGAGCACTCTGTCGTCTACGCCGCTGAGCGGAAGCAGTTCGGGAAGGCGATCAAGGAATTCGAGGCAATTCAGTTCAAGCTGGCCGATATGGCGATGCGTGTGGCGGCATCGCGCGCGCTGTTGCACGCGGCAGCCGCGGCAAAGGATCGCGGCCAGAGCGTTCGTCAGTTCAGCTCCATGGCCAAGCTCATGGCGAGCGAGACCGCAATGTGGGTGACGACGCAGGCGGTGCAGATCTTCGGCGGCTACGGTTACGTCAAGGATTATCCGGTGGAGCGCCTTATGCGCGATGCGAAAGTCACCGAGATTTATGAAGGCACTTCGGAGATCCAGAGGATCGTGATCGCGCGTGCCCTCTACGGGCAATCATGAAGCTTCCCTCTGGGATCACCAATACATGAAGCTGTTCGATACTTTGGCGGAGATGGGGCACGAGGAAGTCGTGATGTGCAGCGATCCCTCGATTGGATATAGAGGCATTCTCGCGGTTCACAGCACGAAGCTCGGACCAGCGCTCGGAGGAACGAGGTTCTGGCAGTACGGCACCGACGAAGAGGCGATTACGGATGCTCTCCGACTTTCGCGCGGCATGACGTACAAAAATGCTGTGGCAGGACTTCATCTGGGCGGCGGCAAGTCGATCATAATCGGTGACAACAAGACAAAGGACCGAGAGAGGATATTCCGCGCTCACGGTCGTTTCATTGACAGTCTCGGTGGTCGCTACATCACAGCCGAGGATGTCGGAACGAGCACGAAGGACATGGACTACGTGCACATGGAGACTGGACATGTCGCCGGGCTCGCCGGAAAGTCAGGCGATCCCTCGCCCGTGACGGCTCACGGTGTATTTCGGGCAGTCCAGGCGTCAGCGAACCGGAGGTGGGGCTCGGACAGTCTGGAAGGCAAGACGATCGCGATCCAGGGGTGCGGGAGCGTGGGAACACATCTCGCCCGGGAGCTACACGAAGCCGGTGCGACGCTGATCGTCTCCGACATCGATTCCGCCAAGGCAGCGAGAGTGTCGAAGATGACCGCTGCGAAAATCGTCGAGGGCGACGCGATTTTCTCAGCCGAGGCCGACATCTTTTCGCCCTGTGCGCTGGGCGGAATTATCAACGACACCACTATCCACAAGCTCAAAGTGCAGATAATTGCCGGGGGCGCGAACAACCAGCTTCTCGACGAGCGCCATGGCGACGGGCTGGAGAAGCGTGGCATTCTCTACGCGCCGGACTACGTTGCGAACGCCGGCGGCGTCATCAACGTCTACGGCGAGATCGCCGGCTGGGACGCCCAGCGCGCTCTCGACAAGGCCGACGATATTTACGATACCGTGTTGAAAGTGTTCGATATCGCTGAGGCCAAGCACATTCCGACGTATGAAGCCGCGGATCGCCTGGCCGAGCAACGACTGGCGGAGGCAGGATGAGCGAGACAATTCCAATCGCTTCGGATCATGCCGGCGTCGAGATGAAGAACCGTCTCGTATCCGAGCTGAAAAAGATGGGTTACAGCCCCGATGACATCGGGGGGAACGACCCTAGCAAACCCGACGACTATCCTGACTACGCGCATCCCTTGGCGAAGGAAGTCTCCGAGGGACAGGCGAAACGCGGCATCCTGCTGTGTGGCAGCGGCGTCGGAATGGACATCGTCGCCAACCGCTATCCCGGAGTGCGCGCCGCACTGGCGTGGTCGCCCGTCATCGGCGGGCTGTCGCGCAAGCACAACGACTCCAACGTGCTCGTGCTTCCCGCTCGCTTCATGACGGACGATCAGGCGGTCGAGACCATGAAGGCGTGGCTGGACGCTAAATTTGAAGGCGGGCGCCACGAGCGCCGCATCAAAAAGATCGACCCACCGGACAACTGATGCCACAGACTCAAGTAGCTCCGACAAAAACCGCGCCTCCCAAGATTTCCATGCCGACCGGGACGCTCGCGCAGAGCGACCCCGAGATAGCGCGCTTGATCGATCTCGAAGTCGAGAGACAGCGAAGTGGGCTCGAGCTGATCGCGAGCGAGAACTTCGTGTCGCCCGCAGTGCTCGAGGCGATGGGAACCCCTCTGACTAACAAGTATGCGGAGGGACTGCCAGGGAAGCGCTACTATGGCGGCTGCGAGTTCGTGGATATGGTGGAGCAGTGCGCCATCGACCGCGTGAAAAAACTGTTCGGCGCCGACCACGCGAACGTCCAGGCGCATTCCGGTGCCCAGGCAAACGCCGCCGTTTATCTTGCTTTTCTCAAGCCTGGCGACGTCGTTCTTGGTCTCGATTTGTCGCAGGGCGGACACCTCACTCACGGTTCCCCCGTCAACTTCTCGGGACTCCTGTATCACGCGATCCACTACGGCGTCGGTGAAGATGGCCGCATCGACTACGCTGAGATGCAGAAGATCGCGCGTGAGCAGAAGCCGAAGATGATCATCGCAGGGGCGAGCGCGTACGCGCGCATCATCGAGTTCGAGCCCTTCGCGGAGGTCGCCCGCGAGATCGGAGCGAAGTTCGTGGTAGACATGGCCCACTTCGCGGGTCTCGTTGCGACTGGATACCATCCTTCGCCGGTGCCACACGCGGACGCGGTGACCAGCACCACGCATAAAACTCTGCGCGGCCCGCGCGGGGGCCTGATCCTGTGCAAGGAGGAGCACGCCAAGACCATCGACAAGGCGATGTTTCCAGGCACTCAGGGTGGACCGCTTGAACACATCATCGCCGCCAAAGCGGTCGCATTCAAGGAGGCGCTAGATCCGTCGTTCAAGGATTATTGCGGACAGATCGTCAGCAATGCACAGGCGCTGGCAAATGCACTTATCGGGCACGGTTTCAACCTCGTTTCGGGCGGCACCGACAACCACCTGATGCTGGTGGATCTCCGTAACAAGAACGTCACCGGAAAAGTGGCCGAGAAGGCCCTGGATGCAGCGGGGATCACGGTCAACAAGAACACGGTGCCGAAAGAGACGCAGTCGCCGTTCGTCACGAGCGGAATCCGGATCGGTACACCGGCGGTGACGACCCGGGGCATGCGAGAGCCCGAGATGGAGAAGATCGCCTGGCTCATCGACCGGGTGATCACGAGTGCCGGTGACGCAACGGTCGCGTCGTCAGTCAAAGAGGCAGTACTCGACTTGACGAACCGCTTCCCCCTCTACAAATCCTTCCCCTCAATGGCGGACAAGAAGTAGCAATGGCTGAGTTGGCATTTCGCGAAGGCATCATGGATCGGATTCGCATCCGCGAGCCGCGGTTCGACGAGCAGGCATATCTGTTCGTCCTCTCCGCGCTCGAGATGTGTCAGTCGCAGCTGACCGTGCGGCGCCATATAACAGGAGTCGAACTGGCGCACGCGTGCCGCGATCTCGCGCTCGAGCGGTACGGACTCATGGCCCGCGTGGTCCTCGATCACTGGGGGATTTCAGCCACTGCTGATATCGGCGACATCGTCTTCACTCTGGTTGAGCTCGGATTTCTTCTCAGCCAGCCGCAGGACACGCGCGACGAGTTCGTGGACGTCTTCGACTTCGATCTGGCCTTTGAGCGCAACTACCCCTGGAACTGCGCGCAAAAGGCTTAAAGACCAACCTTCCGACCAATGCCCGCGTGGGTGGTCAGCGCCAGAGAATCAGCGGAGCGCGATCGGGCAGCCATTGAAAGAGGAACGCCTTCGCGCGTGCTAATGCAGCGTGCCGGCACCGTGGCAGCAGCTGAGATCTCGCGCCGCTATGCCGCACTGCTGAGGAGCGGTACGGTCGTCTTTACGGGTCCGGGAAATAATGGAGGCGACGGCTGGGCGGTTGCGGGCATCCTGGCCCGCGATGGTGTCCAAGTCATCGTGGTCGAGGTGGAAAAAGCTACGCGAGCGAAATCCCCGGATGCCGTTGCGGAGAGAGAAGCGGCGATCGGACTGGTCAAGGTCGCCGATTCCATCGATTGCGGCGGCGCAGTCGTGATCGACGGCTTGCTCGGCACGGGCTTCGAGGGAGAGCCGCGCGGCCAGATTGCGGAAGCTATTGCTAGGATAAATGAATTGCACCGGCAGGGCGCCCGTGTCGCCGCGCTTGATGTCCCGAGCGGTCTCGATGCTACGACGGGGCAGCATTCCGCGTGTGTAGAGGCCGACCTCACACTAAGTTTTGGGGGAGTCAAGCGCGGCACCCTACTGGCCAGAGATTGTTGCGGGGAGATCGTGGCGCTAGACATCGGGCTCGACGAACATTCCGTGAAGGCTCCCGCGAAACAGCCACCGGGTGAGCTGCCGTTGCCGATTCTGGTCGATGGCGAATGGGTGCGGTCACGGATTCCCGCTATCCGATACGACGCGCACAAAGGCATTCGAAAACATCTTGCAGTGATTGGCGCCGGAAAGGGAATGCCGGGCGCAGTTGTGCTCGCCTCGCGCGGAGCGCTGAGGAGCGGAGTCGGCTTGCTGCGGGTGCTCGTGGCGCCCGACAATGCGCGCTCGATTCTGTCCGCCGTGCCCTCGGCGCTCATTTCCGACTGGCCCTCGACCGCGAACCAGATCAGTGCGGAGATCTCCAAGTGGGCCGATGCCATAGTGATCGGGCCGGGCCTGGGGAAATCGAAGGAGACGAAAAAGCTAGTAGAGCGAATTCTCGGCGACTCGAAGATTCCCGCCTTGCTGGACGCTGACGCACTGAACGTGTTCCAAGACGACGCGAAATCGTTGGCGAAGCTGCTTGAGGGACGGCAGGCCCTGATTACACCTCACCCCGCTGAGTTCGGGAGGATCGCTGGCATCGATGTGCACACGGTGCTCGGAAACAGGTTCGACGTTGGACTGGATCTCTCGCGAGAACTCGGCGCTACGGTTCTCCTCAAGGGATCGCCGACCGTGATCTTCAGTCCCGACGGAGAGCGCTACGTGATCGCAAGGGGGACGGCGGCGCTGGGGACCGGCGGCAGCGGTGATCTTCTTGACGGGATCGCCGGAACTATGCTCGCCCAGACGCTGGACGCAACCGCCGCTGGCTGTTGTGCTGCGTGGGTGCACGGTCGAGCGGCCGAGTTGTGCGAGTACGTGCGCGGCACTACCCTCGAAGACGTGCTCTATGCGCTCCCACGTGCGTGGAGCGAGTTGGAGTCGGTGCCCCAGCCTCCTATACTCGCTGAGCTGCCAGCGGTCGCGCGATGAGCTCTGACAAAACCGCCGCCGGACGCAACATCGATTTAGGCCCTGGTAAGGAATTCGACCTCGTCAGAATCCTCCTTGCCGAATGGGGGAAAGCCGCACAAAGGATCGGGGACGACGCTGCCGTCCTCGACGTTCCCAAGGGCGAGCGCCTCGTAGTGAGTACCGATACATCAGTGGAAGGCGTTCACTTTCGCCGCGACTGGCTCAACAACTTCGAGATCGGTTACCGGGCGACGGTGGCTTCGCTCAGTGACCTGGCCGCAATGGCCGCGCGTCCGCTCGGAATCCTGATTGCGCTCACCCTTCCCGACGGCAACAAGCAGGAGGCGCGTGAGATCGCGACTGGAATTCGCGAGGGTACGTTCGCCGTTTTATGCCCGATTGTCGGTGGTGATCTGTCCTCCGGAAAGGAGCTTTCACTTACGATTACCGCGATCGGGAGCGCGTCACGTCCTCTGGCCCGCTCGGGGGCTAAGGTCGGGCAGCGTGTTTACGTTAGCGGGCGCCTCGGAGGTCCTGCCTCAGCTGTCCGGGCTTGGCGCGCGGGTAAGGAGCCAAACGAGAATGACCGGGCGCGCTTTGCCAACCCGGTGCCGAGGATCGAGCCGGCAATCGGGCTTGCAGCGCGCGGGGCGTCGTCCGGGATCGACATCTCGGACGGCCTCATCGCGGATCTCGGCCACATCGCGGCCGCCAGCAAAGTCTGCATCGAGGTGGAGGCGGAGCGGATCCCGCGGGTAAACGGAGTCTCCCCTCTTGAGGCGGCGAGTTCAGGCGAGGAGTATGAGATTCTTGTCACGGCGCCAGAGATCGACACGGGTCAGTTTTCAGAGGAATTCGGTCTCGATCTCACCGAGATCGGCCGGGTTGTTGCCGGTCCATCGGGTGTGGTCCTGATGGAAGCGGGCGAGCGTATCATTGCTCTTCCGGGCTTCGATCACTTTAGGGATAAATGATCGCCTTTCTTCGAACGATTCTTCTGTTCGTCACTGCCGCCATCGTCACGTTTTTTCTTGGTATCGCCGTCATCATCGCCGGACTAGTAGGCGTGAAAGACAAGCCGGGCGGGATTTTCGATAAGGCCCCACGTTGGTGGTCATCAGCCGTGCTATGGGCTGTTGGGATCAAGGTACGCGTGCACGGAATGGAGAACGTCAGGAGGGGCGAGCCCCACATTTTCGCGTCCAACCACGTCAGTTGGTTCGACGTGCCGGGCCTCGCTAAAGTGTTGCCTCGTTACAAGTTCGTGGCGAAGGCAGAGCTGTTCAAAGTCCCGATCTTCGGCGGCGGAATGCGGGCCGCCGGAATGATCGAAATTCAGCGCGAGAACCGAAAGGCTGCCTTCGGTGCCTATGATGTGGCGGCGGAAAAAATCCGAGCCGGCAACTCGGTCGTCGTGTTTCCTGAAGGCACGCGCGGCCACGCGTATCCGCTCCGCCCGTTCAAAAAAGGGCCCTTCGTATTGGCGATCGCCGCCGGCGTGCCGATCGTGCCGGTGATCGTGCACGGCACCATAGAAATCATGCCGAAGGGATCGCTTCGAGCTCAGCCGGGGACGATTGATATACATTTGCTCCAGTCGGTCAGCACCACTGGTGTCGATTACGACCACCGTGAGGCGCTGATGCAGACGGTCAGAACGCGGATGGCGACCGCTATGCGCGAGCTTTACGGTGTCGAGCCGCTGCCGATTCCGGCATCACGGCTTCCGTCGTCGAGTGTGATGATTTCGTCCGAGACGCATCCGACCGAAACACGATAGCGCGAACCTCCAAACAAAAAAATGTCAGGTATAATCGAAATCAAAGCGCGCGAAATTCTGGATAGTCGCGGAAATCCAACTATTGAGGCGGATGTCACGCTCGACAGCGGGGCGTTCGGCCGTGCCGCCGTACCGAGCGGCGCATCGACTGGAGAGCACGAAGCTCTTGAGTTGCGAGACGGAGACGCCGAGCGGTATCTGGGTAAGGGCGTGGAGCAGGCGGTTCAAAGCGTGGAAGAACGGATCGCTCCCGCGCTCAACGGATTGCCGGCGAGCGATCAGATGGTGATCGACCGTGCCATGATCGAGCTCGATGGCACCGCTAACAAGGGGAAGCTCGGCGCCAACGCGATACTCGCCGTCTCGATGGCGGCGGCCCGCGCTGCGGCGATGGATGTCGGCCTGCCCCTCTATCGCTACTTGGGCGGCCCAATGGCGCGCACGATGCCAGTGCCGATGATGAACATCCTGAACGGCGGAGCGCACGCCACCAATACCGTGGATTTTCAGGAATACATGATCGTCCCGATCGGCGCCACGAGCTTCCGGGAAGCCCTCCGCATGGGGACAGAAGTGTTTCATGCGCTCAAGAAAGTGCTGGTGAAGCGCAAACTCTCAACCGGAGTGGGCGACGAGGGCGGCTTTGCGCCCGATCTCAAGAACGACGAGGAGGCGTTGCGGGTGGTGGTGGAAGCGATCGAAGCCGCGGGCTACGCGCCGGGTCGCGAGATCGCGCTCGCGCTCGATGTCGCAGCGTCGGAGCTGTACAAGAATGGCACTTACACGTTCAAGAAAAGCGGCGCGGGGTCACGCGACGCGGACGGTATGATCGAACTCTACGGGAAGTGGCTCGACGAGTATCCCATAGTCTCAATCGAGGACGGGCTCGCCGAGGACGACTGGGACGGCTGGGCGAAGCTCACCGCTTCGCTGGGAGATAGAGTCCAATTGGTTGGAGACGATCTGTTCGTCACCAACACCGAGCGCCTCGCGCGCGGAATCGAATCCGACGTGGCGAATGCGATTCTCATCAAACTCAATCAGATCGGCACCCTCACGGAGACGCTCGAAGCGATAGAGATGGCGAGGGCAAACGGCTACCAGTCCATCATTTCGCACCGGTCTGGGGAAACGGAAGACACGTTCATTGCCGACCTCGCCGTCGCGACGGGCGCCGGCCAGATCAAAACCGGCTCGGCTAGTCGCACCGATCGCGTCGCCAAGTACAATCAGCTGCTGCGGATCGAGGAGCAACTGGGCACCGTGGCCGAATACCCGGGCGGGGCGATCTACGGCTTGGCTTAGCGCAATAAGGCCGATGGCATAGCCCCGATGAAGCGATATCTATGGTGGGGACTCATCGGCATCGCGCTATTTTTCGCAGTGCAGGGGGGGGAATACAGCACCCGCGACCTTTACGTGCTCCGCGGGAAGACGCGTAGCCTCACTCACCAAGTCGATTCGTTGCAGCGACAGGTCGACTCGCTCGCACGGTTCCTCAAACTGGTGAAGAGCGATAGCGCGACACAGGAGCGGATCGCGCGTGAGGAATTCGGAATGGTGCGCGGTGACAAGGAGATTCTTTATCGGTTTGGCGATGCTCCCGGTACTTCCGGCGGCAAATCGCGGTGATTAGGTTTCGATTCTCATCGCGGGGTGGAGCAGCCTGGTAGCTCGTCGGGCTCATAACCCGAAGGTCGCGGGTTCAAATCCCGCCCCCGCCACTCAAGCACGCGGCCGGTCCGAAAGGACTGGCCGTTTGTGTCAGTAACCTCCGACGCTTCAACAGCGTCCGACATTAGCACAGATTTGAAGCATGGCTGGGTAGCTCAGCTGGTTAGAGCACGGCACTCATAATGCCGGGGTCGGGAGTTCGAGTCTCCCCCCAGCTATTAGAAGAAGTCCAGCAGAGTCGGACGGCGTACAGGTCGGGCGCCGTTTTGCTTTTCCCATACGGAGAATACGTCCACCATCGTCCAGACTTTCCCGCCGACAAATTTGATTAGAATCTCGCGGACAGCATTAGACCAGCGCCGCCAGAGGGAGCGACGTGAAGGCTCACCTTAGGCGAAGTAATCGCGACTCTCTCCCAATTCTCGGTCTGCCTGGAGCCTATAACACCGCCCATGACAGTTCCAAGCAAGGCGCCGACGAGCCCATCCGCCGCTGCAGCTATTCCGCGACCACAAATAGGTAGCAGCCGCTGGGGGTGTAGGTTGTAGCGCCGAAAGCTCCGCCCATTGTAGCGCCGGCGAGAAACCCGAGACCCATGCCTTGGCCGACGTGCGAATGTGTCCCAGCGCTAACCTCGAGTTCCGTGATCAATTTGAGTGGCAGCGCGAGGGAGTCCTCGGTTCCTTCGGGTCGAAACGAAATCGTATCCCCGTGCTGGGCCAGCACTGTGCCCACCCTCGCCGAACCGACGGAGCCAGGTGCCGATGAACTGACACGTACGCGCGCTCCGCTCTTTAAGCGCAGGTCTATAGCATGCGTTTGGGCGGTGGCGGCGTTTCCGAATAGGACGGAAAGAGCACACTGCACAACCACGATCGCGTTCGTACTGAAGCGCATTTCGGTCTCCGGGTTGGACGATCCGGCCTAGCGGACTGGTGCAGCGGAGACTAGGCGCCAGGCATTTTCCGCTCTATACGTCGGATGACGTAGAAGAAGAGTCCACGAAGATTGATGAGACGAAACGCGCTGATGGATGGGACTACCTGACCAATACCTCGATTCCGTCCATCGCGACCGCTGGGTAAGAAATAGGCTGAGCTTGAACTACGTCAGATTACGTATCGATAGTCCGGGACTCCGCCGGTAGACTCGCTCCATTCCGCAAGTCTTCGAACCGTTTTCAGGAGTGAGTTATGAAGAGACACCACCTGACGCTGGTGGCAGCTGCGACTTTCGCGTTGCTCGCATGTTCCGATGGACGAGTATCGCCCGTGGCATCCGACGGCCGCCTATCGGAGAATCTGTCCCCCAAAGTCGCGTCGTACATGACCAACTACGTGGCGATCGGGAACAGTATCAGTATGGGCTGGGCAAACGACGGAGTCGTTGACGCATCCCAGGAGAACTCGTGGCCTCGGCAGCTCGCTGCAGAGGCTGAAGTCGACTTTACGGTTCCAGACATCGCTGCCCCCGGATGCCCGCCACCGCTTGTCGCGCCGCTCATAGCGTTCAAGAGAGTCGATGGCACTTCGGCCGGCTCTTCAACGACGTGCGCCGCTAACCTGTCAGGTGTGACGCTCCCAACTCACAACCTCGCCGTCGAGAATGCAACTGCGGCCGAGGGACTGAACGCGACGCCGGCCACGGCCACTCAGGGTCGCGGCCCGGTGACGAGCCGAGTCCTACCTGCTGGGATGACTCAGGTAACCGCGATGCGCGCCCTTCATCCAACGTTTGTGTCGGTCGACTTCGGCGGGAACGAGATTCTGCCAGCACAAGTAGGGCTCTTGGTCCCGGGCGTCACGTTCACGCCGCTCGCGACGTTCGAGGCGAACTACTCCCAAATCATCGACAGTGTCAAGGCAACCGGGGCGAAAGCGGTGTTGGTCAGCATTCGAACCGATCTCCGGAAATTCCCGACCATCCGGACCGGACCAGAGATCGCCTCGCAGCGTGGCGCGTTCGCGGCTTACAATGTAACCGTGAACGCGGATTGCGACGCCAGCCCAAACTTCATATTCGTCCGCGGCAAGGTCCTCACCGCGATCATCACGGGCGTAACTCGCGCTCGATACGGCCTTGCTCCGTATGATTTGAGCTGCGCGGACCATCCGGGTGAGGTCGACTATATCCTTACGCCCGACAATATCGCCTTTCTCAACAACCTGATCGAGGAGATGAGTGATTTCGTCGAGAGCAAAGCAACCGAGAACGGGTACGCGTTTTTCTCACTTGGGGCACTCTACAATGAATCAAAAGAAGACGTGCCGTTTGATCTTGAAGCGTATCTCAAGTCCGGGACGCCCTACGGCGAGTTGATCAGTCTCGACGGCGTGCATCCATCAGCTAAGGGACAAGCGGTGCTTGCACGTGCAGCTCGACTCGCGATTCAAAGAACGTACGCCGGACGGTCGGACTGATCGACAGTTCGCATGAAGAACTCGGACGTCCTCCCGAACTCATTCGAGAGGACGTTCGCCCGATGTCGAAGCACGATCCAAGGGTATCCCTGTCCTCGGATGGGAATTCGCATGGCGATCGATCGACATAACCTGGCAGACTTTCAACCGGATGATTCAATCGCATCGGGCCCGACCCTCGAAAACAAAACGCCCCGCCGGCGAACCGGACGGGCGCCTTGCTTCAGAAGTGCTACAAGCCGGACAGTATCACGAACTCGTCGCGCCTGTTCTTCGAGCGGCAGTCTTCCTCGTGCGAAACCTTGCACGCGGGACGTTCCTCGCCGTAGCTCACGATCTGAACCCTCGAGTGGTCGATTCCGCGTTCCGTGAAGTATCGCTCAACGGACGCGGCTCTTCGTTGCCCGAGAGCCATGTTGTACTCGTCGGAGCCGCTGTCGTCGGCGTTGCCTTCGATGCGGATCCGGACAGTAGCGTTTCTCTGCAGTGCATCCACTTTCTGGTCCAGATTACGGATTCCTTCCTCGGAGATGTCCGATCGATCGAACTGGAAATAAATCGGTGTAGTGATCGCCGCTTGGTCAGATGCTAGCTTCTTCGCCGCATCCTGATGATCGCTGTTGGCACGGTCCGTCTCGGCGCGGAGCTTCGCGTTTTCACGATCGGCCGCATCAGCGGCGGCACGATCTGTCGATGCTGTCGTTGCCGGTGAGGGTGCTGCCGCGACCTTGTGACGCGAGCAGGCGCTGCTCAGAGCAGCGATTGAAATGAGAGATATCGATAGAATTGTTTTGCTGCGCATGTCCCCAGTCACTGTGAAAGATTCAAAACCAAGGACGATCCTGAACGCGTAATCGCCACTCCGGCTGCCCGCGGAAATGCCGAACCTCGATGGTCGCCATTCAGCCATCGTCATGGCCCTGAAAGGTTTGCGCGCGTATAATGAAGGTAATGCGCCTCGCCATCACATTCGCCGCAGTCCTGTGTCCCACGGTAGCGCTTGCTCAGGGTCAGCTCCCGTGCACCGCGCTCGGATCCGAGGTCACCCTCGGCCCGCTCACGGGGCGCCGCATCGACTCCGTGCAGGTTGAGACGGCAAACCCCGATCTTGGCAGGCTGGCGAGAATCGTTGGGAAAATGCACGTTCGCACTCGCCCCGAAGTCGTTCGCCGCGAGCTTTTGTTCGCCCCCGGTGATACGGTCGACACCTTGCGCGTGGCGGAATCGCTGAGGCGACTGCGAAAGCTTCCATTCCTCGAGTACGCGCACATCGAAGCGCGGCGGTGCGCCAGTCCGAGTGGCGAATCACTCACGCTCAACGTTGCGACCCGCGATACTTGGACGACACGGCCCGAGATCAAAGCCAGCAGAAGCTCACCGAGGATCGGAGTGACCGAGCGGAACCTGCTGGGAACCGGCAGCGACGTATTCCTCGGACTCGTTTCGCGAAATGGTTCCCTCGGCGCCGGCGCCAGTGCCTTTGATGCGTTCGGGTTTGGCACGGGCATGACCACCCGAGCTCAATTTCAGCAATACCCTGATGGGACGGTCCGGGCCCTTTCCATCAAGCGGCGACAGGCGAGCGTTGCCGATCCGTGGCGCGCGGAGCTCGACCTTTATAACCAGCAGTACGAGCCGACGGCGCCGCTCACCGACAACTTCGAGCGGACCGGGGGTGACCTCCTTGGTGGCCTCCTGGTGAGGCCATCCACCAGCAGTCGCGTTTTGTATGTCCTCGGTGGAATCGAATCAGGTTATAGCTCATTGATCGCCGGACAGAACGCTGCCGTCGTCGGCCCGGTGCGAGTCGATCGCCGCTTTACCGGCCCGCAAGTCGGGGTCTCCATGGCCTCAGCGCTCTACGACACCCTCACGTGGCTATTGCCTGGAGGTGCTGTCGTCGACATCCCGCGTACTTTTGAGGGCGAGATCGTGGTCGGTGTGGGGCGCGGCTCCGTCACTTCGCTCGATATTACGGGACCGGTCGAGACTAGCCGCTCAAATTCCATGACGCATTACGACGCGTGGCTGGGGCGCCAGTGGCTCCCGACGAGCCGGACTCTGATTGTCGGCGACATCTGGGCTTCGGGCTACACCGGAGCGGGAAGATGGAGGTCAAGCCGTACCCGGGCGGCACTGTCTGCGGAGCACGCAGCCTCAAAGGGGGTTTGGCGGATTTCGACTGCTGTAGAACACCTGGTCGATCCGGATCCCGACGTCCGTGCTCTCGCTATTTACGACCGTACACTCGCATTCCTGCCCCGGCGTGTCCGTTTGGCCGAGTCAGCGCTCTCGGTGTCCGCCGAGCGGACGCGACACCTGCACTCTGTGGGATCGGCGCTCGAGCTCGATGCGTCAGTCTTTGGCGCGTTCTCCAAACGATGGAACCCGCCGCCGTCCGCGATTGCCTCGAAGGACTTCACCGCCGGCGTGGCCGGTTCGGGATTAGCGCTCGTTCCCCGGCGTGCGGGCAGAGGGACCATTCGTCTGGACTACGGCTTCCCGGTAACCGTGACGCCGGGAATTAAACGTACTCCGCGCTTCAGTATTTCGATTTTGCCTTGGCTCGAGACGGGCCGGCATCGTGACAAGAACGGCTACTAGAATGGCCTACCGGAAGAAACTCGCCAGATCGTAGTAGTCAGTGAACCGCTTAATCTTGCCGTTCTCGACTTCTCCGAACGAAGCTCCCTTTCCCGATGTGCGTTTGTTTGTGACCTTTTTTCCAGTCGGGTCGGGCCCGGTATAGCTGCTCGTCCACGTCCACTCGAGCGCAACGAATTTGCCGTCTTCGATGGTGTTCGTGACGACCCATTTGTAATCTGGCTCCGCGCTCATGACCCCGCGCATGAAGGCTACTACCTCCCTAGGCCCCTTGCCGCGAAAATTCTGGGCGACGTCTTCGTGAATCGCGTCGGACGTGAGCAGGGTATCGAGAGCTAGAGTGTCACGCTGGTTCCACGCGCGCACATATGCGTCGACTACTGTCTTGCCTCCCGCCTCGGGTGGTTTTTTTTGCTGAACTGCGCAGGCGGTGAGTGCGAGGGCGAGGAGAGCTACGGCGGGACCGAGCAACTTCGTCATGGCGTCCTCCGATTGGTTGAAGCGCCTCAGAACTTGCAGCCCGCACCGCTGCGGCGTAAGGTTTTTTGCCGTCAGCGACTGACATTCTTCGGGTTTATTGCGGAGGGCGCGCCCGTTCTCCATACTAGCTGCACTCTCACCCCCTGCACTGTGATACTACACACCCGCCGCACCTTCCTCGCGACCCTCGGAGTCGCGGCTCTCGGGATCGTTAGCCGAGACGCCGCGGCTGGCGCCATCGCTGGCGCGCGTCGCAAGCTGAAAAAAATCGGTCTGCAGCTCTATTCGGTCCGCGATCTGATGAAGGCCGATCTCCCCGGCACGCTCGCCAAAGTTGCGGCGATCGGCTATAAGGAAGTCGAGTTCGCCGGCTACTTCGGTCGAACACCGGCAGAGATCCGAGACTTGCTCAGACGAAACGGCCTCACCGCGCCGTCCACCCATATTCCGATCGATGCACTCGAGAAGGATTCTCAAAAGGTCTTCGCCGATGCGAAGGCGATGGGACACCAGTGGGTCGTCGTTCCGTGGGTTCCACCGGAAAGACGCAAGACGGCGGACGACTGGAAGACGATTGCCGCCTTGCTGAAGAAATGGGGACCGCAGGCAAAATCTGCTGGGCTGCACCTCGCCTACCACAATCACGATTTCGAGCTAAAGCCTGTTGACGGTGTGCGTCCGCTCGACCTGCTCCTTAGTGAAACGGACCGGTCATTCGTCAACTTCGAGATGGATTTGTACTGGGTGGTGTTCGGCGGAGGTGATCCGCTCGACTTCTTCAACCGGTATCCGAAGCGTTTCCCTCTCGTGCACGTCAAGGATTCGGCCGGCCCCCCCGATAACCGCATGGTCGACGTCGGTCAGGGCAAGATCGACTTCCGCGCCATCTTCGCGGCGAGCGAAAAGGCCGGGATCAAACACTATTTCGTCGAGCACGATCAACCAGCAGATCCGATTGCTACAATCCGCAACAGCTACAATTATCTGCACGCGCTGAGGTTCTGATCGACCCGGCGCGAGGGCTACAAAAAAAATCGGAGGAGTTGCCTTACATGACGGCTAAGAAGGTCACGAGGCGCCAGTTCGTCGCCGACACCGGGAAGATCGGACTCGGTGTGATGATTGTGCCGCGCCACGTTCTGGGCGGTGTTGGGTTTCAGGCGCCTAGCGACACCATCAACTTCGCTGTGGTCGGGTTCGGCGGCATGGGCTCAGAGAACGCGTTGCAGCTCGCGAAGACCGAAAATCTCGTCGCCTTCGCCGATGTCGATTTTGCCTTCTCTGAGAAAAACGTAGCGGAGAAGCTGAAGGACGATCAAAAAAAGGATCGGCCCGAAGGGATTCTCCTCAAGCAGAAATTCGACAAGGCGGCGCGCTATTCGGATTTCCGCGAGATGCTCGACAAGCAGAAGGACATTGACGGAATCGTGATTGCGACTCCCGATCACCTGCACGCCGTAGTTGCAAAGGCCG
>JABXNS010000058.1_pt1 | contig 49057 bp, 53 predicted proteins | sample 7301101 | NCBI WGS metagenome assembly JABXNS01 (sample SAMN14449646, study PRJNA615230) | soil metagenome | isolation source: soil from bare, unvegetated metal-rich iron-sulfur acidic spring small-cell... | place: Canada: Paint Pots Mound, Kootenay National Park, BC | collected 2017-05-25 | reverse complement strand
GGTGGAAGAGATCCACTTCGTGCAGCGCCATGCCCACGTTTAGCAAGTGGAGGTGCGAGTCGATCAGCCCGGGGAGCACGGTGGCGTGGGCGAGATCTAATGTCTTGGCACCACGCTTGGCGTAGTTCTTCGCGCCGCGTAGCGTTCCGATGTATCCGAACCTCCCGTTCCTTACGACAAACGCTTCGGGGTTTACGAAGCGCGGGTCAACGGTGTGGATGGTGGCATTTGTTACGATGAGATCTTTGCCGGCCTCGCCCTTCGACACGCGCATCGAAGATGCGCTACTCATGATGACATTAGGGGCGCCCAGAAAGCCGGCTGCGGAAGCGACGAAAGTGCGGCGGCGCATTGGATGGGGTTTGCCCGTCTTCGGGCCTAGGGTCCTTCGGGTCTAAGGGGCGGCAACGTTTTGGACACGCTCCGGCAATGTCCGGCATCGACTATTGTGCCGTGCCCAACCGGAAGGTCCCCAAAATCCTTAAGATCATTAAACGAGATGGGTGGTACCTCGTAAGAATTACCGGAAGTCACCGCCAGTTCGAGCATCCGTTTAAACCTGGATGCGTCACGGTGCAGGGAAAGCCAAGCAATGATCTGCGGCCTAAGACATGGTTCAGTATTCTCAGGCAGGCTGGATTGAGGTAAAATATGCGGGTAATGGAATACGCCGTAATAATCGAATCAGGCCCTCGAAATATGTCAGCATATCTTCCCGACTTGCCCGGATGCGTCGCCACCGGCTGGACGGAAGAAGAAGTGATCAAAAACATCCGGGACGCAGCTCGTTTTCATATTGAGGGCATGCGAGAAGCCGGCGAGCGTGTTCCCAAACCTACTTGTAAGGCAGTCCAAGTTAAACTTTAAGCTCGAGCTCCGCGGGCCTCGACAGGCTCGGCCGTGGTTCGACGACGCGTTCGCCCCTGGGCGAACGCTGCTCACCATGACACTACGAGCTACCAGTGGTCGTAGCGAATCGTTAGCACTGCGACGTCGTCTTGGTGCGTTTGACGATCGATGACCGACTGGAGGACCGCCGTAGCGGGATGCAGCGCTTCGCGCACGTCCTGACGCATGATGGCGCGTTTGAGGCGCTCCCACGACTCCTCGATGTTTCGATTCCATTCCAAAAGGCCGTCGGTGAAGAAGACGGCAAACGAGCCGGGCGGCAAGGCGATGACCTCGGCGGTCTTAGCGATTTTGCCGAGTTCAAAGAGTCCCAGCGGTACGCCGCGCTCCTCGAACGGGTCGATCACATTCCCGCTGCGATCCCAAACGAGCGGCCCAGGATGGCCGGCGGTCGCGCAGGTCAGTGTGTGGCGGACGGGATCGAGCAGCGCAACGAGTGCGGTCGTGAATTCATCGCGCGAATCCGCGCGCATAATCTCATCGGCGATATAGAGCGCGCGCACCGGATCGGGATCGGCAAAGAGGGCTGCGCGCAAGCCGTTGCGGTGGCGGCTCATCCAGACGGCGCCATCGAGCCCATGACCGAGCACGTCGCCGACCGTGATCGCGATGCGGCCATCGGGCAGATCGAAAGCGTCGTACCAGTCACCGCCCACAAGCAATTCTTCCGATGACGGCTCGTAAAATGCGTCAAATGAAATGCCGCGATGTTTGGGCAGCCGGCTCGGCAGCGCCGCCTGCTGAAAGCGCGTTGCGATGTTTAGAGTTTGCTGGTAGAGCTGAGCTTTCGCGATCGCGGCGCCGCAGCGCAGGCCGAGATCTTGCGCGAACCTCAAAACGTTGTCGTCGTATGGTTCTTGGCCGCTCTCGCCGAGCGCCAGTGTGAGCGTGCCGAGCATGCCTTGCGTCTTTGACGTGACCGGGACGATCATCATGGATTTGTATTTCATGCGGCGCATGAGCGCTTTTTGTTCGCTCGATTGCGAGGCGAAAAAGGCGTCGTTGACCTCCGGTGCCAGCAGCGGTTCTCCCGAACGGGCGACCAGCGTTGCGAAATCATGGTCGCCGCGATGATCGGCGGCGGCTTCGGCGGCGGACTTCAGCTCATTGGCGCGACTCGCATCGCGATGCGCGGAGGCGACCAGGCATAGGCGGTCGTCGGTAAAGAGATCCAGGAGGCAGATCTCGGCGACGGTTTCCACGGCCGCTTCGCAAACCGCGTCGATCGTCTGGTGCCAATCGAGCGCGCGCGAGAGAATATCGCCCGAACGTACGAGCAGTTCCAAATACCGATGTTCGCGCTCATAGCGCGATGCAAGCAGCCGAATATCGACGCTCATCTCTTAATGCGCTTCGTTTTGGACGGCCGCGGCTCCGGGGTTGCTGGCGCCTGCTCGTTTTTACGCAAGGAGCGGTGCTGGAACGGGCCGTATATTCTTTGTATATACATATGGAGAAGACTACGACCGTCGTCACTCGCTGGGGCAACAGCCTGGGCGTTCGTCTTCCCAAGGGCCTTGCTAAAAGCGCTGGACTGCGTGAAGGGGATCGCGTGGATCTCACTTCCGAGGAAGACACCGTCGTGATGCGCCGCGCCAGGCCGCGTTATACGCTCGATCAGCTGCTCGAGTCTATTACGTCGGGAAATGTTCATCCGGAAATCGACTGGGGCGGACCGGTCGGCCGCGAGCGGTTTTGGGAAGACGAGTAAGAGGCTACGTACCTGGGCGTGGCGATATCGCGTGGCTCGATTTCAGTCCGCACCTGGGACACGAGCAGGCCGGTCGTCGTCCCGCGCTTGTATTAACCGAACAACGATATAATGCTGCCTCGGAGCTCGCGGTAGTTTGCCCCATCTCAAGTAGAGAAAAAGGCCATTTGTTCGAGGTTAAACTGCCTGCTGCGCTGCGGACCGCAGGCGTTGTGATTGCCGACCAAGTTCACAGCTTTGCCTGGACCCAGCGCGGAGCCGAGTATCGTGAAACGGTTCCCTCTGAAATTCTCGACGACGTTCTAGCCCGCGTTGCAGCGTTGTTAGGATTCTAGACGGTTATGATTACTTTGGCGCGGGCGTGGCCGGTATCGACGTAGCGCATGGCTTCGGCGGTTTCACTTAGCGGATAGCTTCGATCGATCGCGGGTGTAAGCTTTCCGGTTGCCATCATTTCAGCGAGGACGCCCAGGTCGACTTGGTTCGCCTTGGCGATGAACGGCAGAAACTTTTGCTTGCTCAGGCGGGAGAGGACCATCGCGGTTATCATGTGCTTCATGAGGGCGAGCATCGACATCTCGTGCGGCACGCCGGCCATCACGGATTTACCGCTTGGATTTAATATACGTTGGTATGTCTTGGGGTTATGGTTGCCGGCGTTTTCGAAGATGACGTCGTAGGTTTGTGATTCTCTGGTGAAATCGGTTTGCGAATAATCGATGACGCGGTCGGCGCCGAGCGATCGGACCATTTCCACGTTACCGGTACTGCATACGGCAGTGACGTGAGCGCCCAGTGCCTTGGCGATTTGCACCGCGAATGTGCCGACGCCGCCGGAGGCGCCGTTAACTAATACGCGCTGGCCCGGTTGAAGATGACCATAGTCACGGAGCCCTTGCAGCGCGGTAAATCCGCAGACCGGCGTGGCGGCGGCTTGTTCGAACGTGACGTTATCGGGTTTCGCGACGAGTCGAGCTTCTTTCGTGCAACCATACTCGGCGAAGGCGCCTTTGCAGACGCCGAAGACCGCATCGCCGGGTTTAAATTGCGTGACGTTCTTGCCGACGGCTTCGACGACGCCGGCCATGTCGGTCCCAGGCCGCGTGTTCGGCTTGCGCAAACCGAACATGAGGCGCATGACGGAGGGACGGCCGCTCATGATGCGCCAGTCGGGCGCGTTGATCGAGGCGGCATGGATTTTTACGAGCACTTCATTATCGGCAGGCGTCGGTTTTTCGACATCCGCTATTTTCAGGACGTCGGCCGTGCCATAGGCGGAATAGACGATGACTTTCACTCTTCATGGTTACTTAGGCGGGCTTGGCGTTGTTTCGGCGCAATCAGGAGGCAGCGTAACCTTCTAGACGCGAGCACTCTCGGCGCTTAGGCGCCACAGAATCAGCAGCATTGCCCCGATGCCGGCCGCTGCCACGAACGGCGACCACACGACGCCCACAAACAGCGCGAGGATCGAGAAGGCCAGGAGTATCGGCCACGCGCTTTCTTTTGTAAACACGCCCAGGACTTCGCCGGCGCTCTCTTTGTGTTGTACGGTTTCCTCATCGCCGGGGAGCTGCGCGTTTTTTTCGGCGAGCAGCGCGTAGCCGGCCGCGAAGCTGAGGCCGAGCGCCATCAGTCCAAGCATTAACGTTCCGATGATCTCATGCGATGAAAACCAATACACGATTGCCGCGACCGCGCCGAATGTAGCCGACGACAAGAAGAGGGTGATGAACGCTTTCATGCGCCCTCGGGGTGCGCAAGATCCCAGGTGGGGCGCTCGGAACGGATGGGCGGAAGCGCTTCGAAATTAAACTCCGGCGGCGGACACGACGTCGCCCATTCCAAGCTGTTGGCGCCGCCCCAGGGGTCGTCGGGGAGCGGTCCTTCGACGACGCGTTCGCCATGGCGAACGCTACTCAGGATGACATTCCGTTGCACGGTAGCCATGATGACATTGAGGATGAAAAGCATGACGCTCAGCGCCATGAGCAGCGCGCCGATCGTCGAGACGAAGTTCAGCCACGGGAGATCGCCGAACGCTGGATAGGTGTAGACGCGGCGCGGCATGCCCTCGAGCCCCATGAAATGCATTGGTAAGAAGACGACGTTGAAGGCGACGAGCATCGTCCAGAAGTTCCATTTGCCGAGCGCCTCACTCAGTTTCACGCCGAACATTTTCGGCCACCAAAAATAGACTGCGCCAAGCACGGCGAAGAGCGAACCACCGCCGAGCACGTAGTGCATGTGTGCGACGATGAAGTAGCTGTCTTCTGCGTGGTAGTCGATCGGCGGCGAGGCGATCATCACGCCGGTGATGCCGCCGAGCAAAAAGTTTAACAGGAAACCGATGATGAAGAGCATGGGCGTGGTGAGGCGGATGCGTCCGCCCCACATCGTGCCGATCCAATTCCAGAATTTTACGCCGGTGGGGACGGCGATCAGAAACGACATCGCGGAGAAGAACGCGTTGGCGACGACGCCGGTGGTGAACATGTGGTGCGCCCAGACGCTCATTGAGAGTCCGGCGATAGCGAATGCGCTGAGCACGAGTCCGACGTACCCGAAGATCGGCTTTCCGGAAAAGACCGCGATGATTTCGGAGACGACGCCGAAATAGGGGAGAATCATGACGTAGACTTCCGGATGTCCGAAGAACCAGAAGAGGTGCTGGTAGAGGACGACGTTTCCGCCTTGCGCCGGATCGAAGAAGTGCCCGCCGTAGTGGCGATCGATCAGTAGTTCGAAGAGCACCGCTGCGAGCGCCGGGAAGGCCATGAGTATCATGAGCGCGGTGGCGAGCATTTCCCAGGTAAAGACGGGCATGCGCCACATCGTCATGCCGGGGGCGCGATAGAGTAGGATCGTTGTGATGAAATTGATCGCCACGATGATGGTGGCGATCGCATTCAGCAGCAGACCGATGATCCAGAGATCTTCGCCGGCGCCGGTCGAGATTTGGATGCCGGAAAGGGGCGCGAAGGCGGTCCAGCCTGCGAAGGCCGCCCCGCCGGCGGCGAAGGCGCCGCTGAAGACGACGAGCCCACTTATAATGAAGAGCCAGACGCCGAGTGCGTTCAAGCGAGGGAACGCCATGTCGGGCGCGCCGATTTGCAATGGGATGAGGTAGTTCGCGAGGCCGAATCCGAACGGCGCGATCACCAGAAATATCATCGCGGTGCCGTGTAGGGTGAAGAGCTGGTTGAAGGCGCTCGGAGAGACGAGGGTTTCGTTCGGCTGAGCGAGCTGCAGACGCATCACCAGTGCGAGCAAGCCGGCGATCACAAAGAACACGCCGGTGGTCGCCATGTACAGTATTCCGATGCGTTTGTGGTTTGTGGTAGTAAGCCAGGTGATCATGGTGCGGCCCTCGACATGCGCGCTAATCGCGCGCCGCTCGGGCGCCCTTCGACTCCGCATTTCGCTAAAGGCGAAATGCTTCGCTCAGGATGACACCTTAAACCCACTATCGCAGCGTTCTGCCGCGCCGAAGCGCGTGGTTCGACAGGGGCACCTAATGGCGCCCGCTCACCATGACAGCATTGCGCCGTGGCGCGGCGGGATAGCCACCGTTCAAAATCGGCGGCGGGAACGACGCGAACCGTAAATGTCATCAGCGCGTGATCGAGGCCGCAGAATTCAGAGCAATTTCCCGGATAGACGCCGATCTTGTTCGGCGTAAGGTCGAAGTGATTCGGAAAGCCGGGAAGCGCGTCGCGCTTAAAAAGGAATGCAGGGATCCAAAACGAGTGGTCGATGTCGGCTGAGTAGAGATTTACCTGCGTCAGTTTGTTTGCCGGTAAAACGAGCTCGGGCGGCGATTGCGGCGTGCCGGTGATCGAGACGTTGCGCCCGGGATATGAGAAGGTCCAAGACCAGCGGAACGCCTTGACGTCAACGGTTGCGTACGGATTGGCATGTAGCGCGTCGTTCGAGACTTCGCGCACGTAGGTGACGTAGAAGAGTCCGATGACGATCAGCAGCGGAATGACGACGCCGGTGATTTCCAGCGGCACGTTCTGTTTGAACTGCGGCGGCATTTTGGTTTGGCCGCGATCGCGCCAGCGCAGCAGTGAGTAGAAGATAAGCGCATAGACGAAGGCCGCGATCACGCAAGCGGTGGCGAAAAATACCATCCAAACGCCGCGAAGGTCCTCAGCTTGCAGCGAGGCCGGCTGGAGAATCGGCATCGCGCCTTTCATACCCAGGAAGGGCCCGGTTGGCTCGGGCGGGGCGCGGGTACCATAGGCTCGTGCGAGCGGCGCGACATCTACGGCCGTTGCCCGTCCGAGCTCATCCGGTGGTTCTCGGGACGGTCATTTTCTTGGCGTCGGAGTTAATGTTTTTCTCCGCGCTCTTTGCGACGTACTTCGATTTAAAGGCTTACAACAAAGTTTGGCCGCCGGCGTACGTGCATCTCGATCAGGGCGGGATGGCGATCGGGACGTTCATGTTATTTGTTGCGAGCGCCGTCATGTTTCCGTTTGTGCGGGCGGTGCGAGCGCGCAACGTGAGGGCGGCGCATGGGTGGCTTTTTACGAGCATCGTTGGCGGCGTCGGTTTCATGGCATTCGAGCTGCACGGGTGGGCGAAGCAGGGGTTTGGGATTGCAACCGACGCGTACGGGTCGATCTACATGACGATGACCGGGTTTCACTTCTTGCATGTCGTGGCGGGCGTCATTATGCTCGGCATGCTGTATTTCGGGCTGCGTTCGCCGGCGTTTCTTTCCGATGAGCACTCGGGTGTGCAGGCGATTTCCTACTACTGGCATTTTGTTTTTGTCGTGTGGATTGGGGTCTACGCGACGTTGTTTTTGGTGCGATGAGCGGGAGGGGACGGGAGCTCCTCATTGCGATCGCGATCGGCGCCGCCATGCTTGGCAGCGTTGGGTTTATGGTCGCGTTTGTTTTGCACGAAGACATTCACTGGCAGGGTGGCTTTCTTGTGTTCGCCTTCGCCGGGTTTATGTTCGCGGCGCTCGGTTGGGCGCGGTGGATTTTACCGCGCGAGCAAGTGGAGGAGGAGCGCACTGTTGGTGTGAGTGTCCCGCGGGCCTCGTCCTTCGACAAACTCAGGATGACATCGTCGGCCGTCCTTCGACAACGCGCTCGCGAAGCGAGCGCGGCTCAGGATGACAATTCAAACGGGGGCCCGCGGAGCGGGCCATCCATAGAAGCCCCCGGTCACCATGACACCACGAGAAAAAAGTGGTTGAGCCGTATGATGATTGCCGCGGCGGGTTTGTTTGGGTTGGCGGCATTGTTTCCGATTGGTTCGCTGGGGCCGGCGCCGGACGACACGCTCTTTCATACGAAGTGGCGGCGTGGCTCGCGCTTGCAGCGCTCGGATGGAACGTTTGTAAAACAGAGTGACCTCAATGTTGGCGCGATGGAGACCGTTTTCCCGGAAGGGAACTTGGACGACGCGCAGTCGGTTGCGATGATCCTTCGCATGCCCGACGGCGTGGGGCGCGATGCGCTCAACGGGTACATTGCGTATTCCAAAGTGTGTACGCACGCGGGTTGTCCCGTGGCGCTGTATCGGGCGGCCGATCATAAGCTGGTCTGTCCGTGTCATCAATCGGTTTTCGATGCGGCGAACGATGCGGCCGTGCTAGCCGGGCCGGCCGATCACGCGTTGCCGCGGTTGCCGTTGCAGATCGGCGACGATGGCTATGTGCGCGCAGATGGAGATTTTCCCGAGCCGGTCGGTCCCGGCTTTTGGGAGCACGCGTGATCGCGAGGCTGCTCGACTGGACCGACGAGCGTCTGGGCAGCTCGAGTTTCATTCATAAGGCGCTGCGCAAAGCGTTTCCCGACCATTGGTCGTTCATGCTGGGCGAAATCAATTTCTATTGTTTTCTGGTGCTGATTGCGACCGGCACGTTCTTGGCGCTCTGGTATGTGCCGTCGACGAACGAAATCGTGTACCACGGTCCGTACGCGCTGCTGCGCGGCGCGAAGATGAGCGAAGCGTTCGAGTCGGTGATGCGGATCAGTTTTCAGGTCAACGCGGGCTTGCTGATCCGGCAAATCCATCACTGGGCGGCTAACGTCTTTTTGGCGGCCATCGTGGTGCACATGTGCCGAATCTTTTTCACCGGTTCGTTTCGCAAGCCGCGCGACATCAACTGGGTCGTCGGGGTGACACTGTTTTTTACGGCCATGTTCGAGGGCTTTACCGGGTATTCGATTCCGGACGATCTGTTGAGCGGGCTTGGCTTGCGGATTGCGGTTTCGATTCTTCAGTCGGTGCCGTTTGCCGGCACGTACGCGATGTTCTGGTTGCTGGGGGGCATGTTCCCGAGCACGCTCATGTTGCAGCGCTTGTTTACGCTTCACGTGTATGCCATGCCGATACTTTTGCTCGGCGGCATCAGTGTGCACATGATGATCCTGTGGCGGCAGAAGCATGCGCAGTTTCCGGGGCCGAGTCATACGGAGCGCAATGTTGTCGGGTCGCCGATGTTTCCGAACTACGCGGTGAAGACGCTGGCATTGTTGTGCGGCGTCGTGAGCGTGCTGACGATGCTCGGTGCGTTCGTGCAGATCAATCCGGTCTGGATTTGGGGACCGTACCGATCGGATCTTGCGATTACGCCGGCGCAGCCGGATTGGTACGTCGGCTGGCTCGAGGGCGCGCTGCGCATCGGGCCGCACTGGGCGATTCATCTGTTCGGGCATATGGTGCCGTCGGTCTTTTGGCCGGGGCTGGTGTTGCCGCTGATTATCATGATCGTGCTGGTCAGTTATCCGTTCGTTGAAGCGTTTGTGACCGGCGATCGGGCGGAGCATAATTTGCTGGATGTGCCGCGCGAAAAGCCGGCGCGAACGGCGTTCGGCGTTGCATTCTTCGTTTTTATGGCGGGGCTGTTTTTGGCGGGCGCGGACGACCTCGAAGCGCGGTATACGAATCTCTCGCTCGACGGGTTGGTGTGGTTTTACCGGTTGTTCTGTATCTTCGGACCGATGCTGGCGTTCGCGGTGACGTACGCGTTGGCCGGAGGATTGAAGCAGCGCGGCGGCGTGCATGAGGCGCCGCGTGTCCGCCTGACGCGCAAAGCCGAGGGCGGTTTTAGCGAGGACGAGATCTCGTGACTGCGCCGGTGCTTTCGATCGCGGTTATCGCGGTGTATGTGTGGGCGGTGCGAGGGTATCGCGAGCTCTATCCGGCGCGTGGATTTGAGGCGTGGCGAGTGCTTACGTTTATTCTGGGCTTTGTGTGCTTCGGTCTCGCGCTTTCGGCGCCGGTTAACGTGCTTGCAGAGCGATCGTTCGCGGCGCATATGGCGCAGCATGTTGTGTTGATGCTAGTTGCGGCGCCGCTCGTACTTTTGGGAGCGCCGCTGTTGTTGGCGGTAGCGGTGCCGTCGCGCGATAAGGCGCGGATGGTGGCGGGAGTGGCGGGGCATCCGGTCATGCACGCCGTGTTTGCGCCCATCGTTGGGTGGGTGCTTTTCGTCGGCGTGTTATGGGGCGCGCACTTTTCGCCGCTCTATGAGGGAGCACTCGAGTCGGGGTGGGTTCATGTTGTAGAGCACGCGCTGTTTATCACGGCGGCGTTTCTGTTTTGGCTGCCGGTCGTGCAAGTGGGGTTTGTTCCGAGGCCGGTGTCGTTTCCGGCGCGCATGCTTTACTTAGTCCTAATGTTTCCGCAGGGTGCGTTTCTCGGGTTGGCGATTTATGGGTCGCGGCATGTGTTGTATGCGCATTACGCCACGGTGTTGGGCGCGGCTGCTGTGGGCGACCAACAAAACGGCGGCGCGATCATGTGGATTGCGGGGGGCTTCATTATGTTTGCCGCGTTTATGCTGGTGGCCGCTTCTTGGGCGCGGAGTGAGCGTGCGCCCCTCGACACGCGCGCTAACGCGCGCTACTCGGGGTCCTTCGACAAGCTCAGGATGACATAATAACTATGCCGCCGTTAACGTGCTCACCATGATGCACTTGGCCTTAGTGTTGGCCGCAGCCTTAAGCGCGCCCGTGCATGCGAATGATGCGGCAGCGCTCTATCAAACGCGGTGCTCATCGTGCCATGGTTTAAGTCTGCAAGGCGGCCCTCAGGCGCCGCCGTTGACTAACACCGATGCGGCGAACGTCGACTTCATGTTGCAGACAGGACGCATGCCGGCCGAGCGGCCATGGGAAGAAGAGGTTCGCAAGCCACCGAGTTTTACGCATACACAAATTAGTGAACTCGTCGCGTATGTCATGAGCAAATCGAGTGGCGATCAGTCGCTGCCGGTCATTCATAAGGGCGGCGACTTGGGTTCGGGACGCATCGTATATGCGGAGAATTGCGCGCAATGTCATAGCGCGACGGGCAAGGGGAACAATATTGCGTATCGCAATGTGGCGCCGTCGATGATGGATTCGACGCCGCTCGAGATTGCGGAGGCGGTGCGGACAGGTCCGGACGTCATGCCGAAATTTGGTCCGCGCGTTATTGACCAGCGGCATCTCGACGACTTGCTCGCGTACGTTCGATGGCTGCAGGCGGAGCGTTACAACGCCGGTGGCTTTTCGCTTTCCAATTGGGGGCCGATATCGGAAGGCTTGATCGCGTGGGTTCTGGGAATCGCGCTCCTCGTGTTCCTAGCGCGGCGCATTGGGACGACGGAGTAAGCTATTGGTTCCCGTTGCATTCGGCTGACGACTGCAGAATTATCGCGGCCGCGCGATTTTCGAGCGCCTCCTCATTCCACTGATAGGTGGTTAGATTGTTGAAGAGTTGCGCGAACTTGGTAAAACCCAGCAGGCCAAGATCGACGGTTCCCGGTGTCGCAGCCGGTCCCGGAGAGGGCGCGGGCATTTGGAATGCGGAGGTTTCCGCGGGCGGGATGACGATGGGAGTATCTTTGAGCGGATCGACAGGCGCTTTCATTCCGTCGCCGTGTCCCATGAGCCGGTTTCCGTTGTAGCTGTAGTACGTGCCGCTCAGGACGTTTAAGGCTTGATTTTGATGGTCGATAATGTCGCGCAGCTCTTGTTGCATCTGCAGGAGCCGGCGATCGTCTTCGGTTTGGGGTTGCTCCGGGAAGCGGTGCGTGTCGTTTAGGAGCGCTTGGGCTGTTTCGAGGTTTTGCGCAATTTCGCCGATCATCGGATTGAGGTGGTTCATGTCCATATCGATGACCATCCCGACGTTCGCGCTTGAGATCTTGTCTCTGGCCATCTTTAAGAACAGCGTCTTTGTTTGGTCGACCGCGATATTATTTTGAATGAGCGCTTGCACGGCATGTCCGATGTTTTGGCGGAGCGTCGTGCAAAATGAGGAGGACCGCACGTGCGTTATCGTCTTCAGCGGCGTCGGCGCTGGTGAAGGCTGGGACGCGACCATAACGGCCAAAACTGCACCCAACATGGGCACATTATCCCACGGTTAAGTATCTTTGTACATAACGTTGTAATATCAGAAGGCGCAGGGTGGTAGGAGTTGGCGCACGTGATCGACGAGGTGCCGAACGGCGGGCGAACTTGAACCGCGATAGGTCCATGAGTCATCGCCGCGGATAATGGTAAGTGTCTCAATGGGCGGCCCGTTATCCATCGAGGCGCGCGTCATGATCGTGTGACGCGGTTTCGAGGAGGCGCGCGTAGTTGGCGCCTCTGTACCGTGGCCGGCGCCGGCGGTTAGCGCGTCGGCTTCTTTCCAGAGTGCCTCGCTCGCGCTCGGAGCCAGCGTGCCTTTCTCACTGCATCCGCGTTTGCCGTTATACGCGGCTTCATAGTCTCCGTTTCTTTCGATCGACAGTTCTTTTCGAAGCACGACGAATCCAGATTTGCTCCACGAGTACTGAATCGTCGCTTCCGGTGACGCTGTCGCTTTTACGAAACGCGCGAGAGCTCTTTGCTGATAGCCGCAGTCGAAGCGTGAGGAGGCAAAGCAGGCCGGCGGAATCAGTCTCTGCGCGGGGGGAGAGGTTGCCGCGACGGCCAGCAGTAGGACTTGAAGAAGCATCAGTTACTCCACGTTCGTCATGCTGCCGGTGTGACTTTAAGACAAACTAGTGCGTACTTTGTATAATACGCTTTATTTGAGCCGGCGCCAGTTTTCCGCTTTGGTCGACAAGGTGGATCTCCGTTGCACCGATCTTCCATCCGTGACACGGGATAGAAGTCCATCCCAGCGGTAGTGCGTTTCCGTGATTAGCTGCGGGCAGAGTCGGCGGCCGACTTCGTGGGGTTCCCTGCCACCTCAAGGCGCGGCAAGCGAACGAACCAGCACCCGGCGTCGCAGCCATTTCCGTAACGGAGAATCCGGCACCGCTGGTTGACGGAGCATACCGCAAGATAATGGTTGAGCGCGCCGCCGTGGCAGGCGCTTGCGTGACCCAAATCAGGCGATAACCTGACGGCAACCCTTGCGGTTCGACAAAGGGGAATTTCGCAATCGTTCGTGCTTGGTCGATCGATATGGTGCGACCCATGACTATTTGATCCGAGCGGGCGGCGGGAAAATAGCTAAACATCATCACCCTGCGAGCCGCTTGCGCGATAACATTCGAAACCGGCGCTACGAATAGAGTGCCGATGATCGCCAATGCGACTGCCGTGACCGCTAACCAGCGTCCGCCGGACGAACGTCGCGAGGGTTCAAGGCGTCGCGCTCGAGCAGAGATCGCGACGCGATTCACCGGTGGAACTATAATCGATTCCATTTTAGATGAGGCCGCTTTTCCAAGAAAAGCCTCGACGTGCTCAGTTGGGATCATGGCAAGCGCTCCCTTCGACGATTAAATCGGTTTCCAAAAGACGGCGAAGCGATCGACGCGCCGCAAAAAGTCGCACGCGCACGGCGCCATATGTCGTGCCGAGGATCGCAGCGACTTCGTTATCCGGGAAACCGTAATAATAATGAAAGATGATGGCGAGACGCTGCGTGTGCGGCAGCTGGTCCAATGCGCGGCTTAAGTCGAGGGTTTGTTCCGACAAGTCCTTGGACGATTGGGTGTCCACCGGTTCTTCGTGCGCGTGGCGGACACGACTGCGCGCAATTTCGTAAGACTTGCGAACGACGATCCGATAGAACCACTGCTTAAAGGCGCGCTCGTCGCGCAGATCGGGAAGCGCGCGATGTAGTTGCGCGCAAGCCTCTTGCGCCGCGTCTTCCGCGTCCGCGTCATTATGCAGCACGGAGTGCGCGATGCGATAGGCGTCGGGCCAACATGCTTCGACGAGTTCATCGATCGGCTTCACACCCATCAGATGAAGGTAGCCTCCAAAATGTTAGGCCTCCTCGCCCTGGGCCGGCTTCGGTCACCGGTCATACCGCTGTGTTGACTAATAGGACTTAGTCCATTAGACTAAAAGCATGAAGCGAGTGAATATTCACGAGGCGAAGACGGCCTTTTCGGCGCTAATCAAAGACGTTCAGGGCGGCGAGGAAGTCGTCATCGCTAAGGCCGGGGTTCCTGTTGCGCGATTGGTTCCGGTCGGAACGGATCCCCATAAGCGGGAGCTCGGTTACGACGAGGGGCTTCCTTTTCACATTGCCCCGGATTTCGATACGTTCGTACCGGACGAATTCAAAGAGTATGTGGAGTGAAGTTACTACTGGATACACATGTCTTGCTTTGGATGGGGCTCGAGCGCAAACGCCTGGGCCGGCGGACGCGGGCGCTTTTGGAAGATCCGGCAAACGATCTCGGGATCTCCGTTGCTAGCGCTTGGGAAATCATCCTTAAGACCGCGCGGGGAAAGCTTGCACTTCCGATGCAGCCATCTGAGTACATCCGAACGCGGTTTCGGCGCGCGGGTGCAACCGTGTTGCCAATCACTCTGGATCACGTTCTCGCGCTGGCCTCGCTAAAAGGCGGTCATAGCGATCCTTTCGATCGCATATTGATCGCGCAAGCGCTTACGGAAAACCGCACGCTTGTTACCGCCGATAAGCGTCTATTAGATTATCCGATTTTGAGCGTCGACGCGCGAACGTAGAGCATTCGACGGAGGTGCCGATTGTCACGCATCGTAAGGCTCCGGCGTAATATCGCTGAGGGGATCGATATATGTTTTTAGCGCTTGTCCTAGCCGCCACGACCGCTGCCACGCCGGCCCCGCCATCGTTGGCGTCTCTGCGGGTGATTGCCAACGTCCGATCGACGCCGATCTGCTCGGCGATGCGAACCAAAGTCGGGCCAACCATTGTCGCGCTGCTGGAAAACGATGTGACGCTTGACCTGGCACCTCAGCGGTTCGGGCGAATGTACCGGGACGCGTTGCTGGCGCCGCCATGGGACCCGCGCTCGGGGAGCGCCGAGCATTTCATTAATTTGGGCAACCTCGAAGCGCTGATCGGTCCGCTGGCGAAAAATCTCAAGCAAATCGACGACCTGCTGGGCGACAAGGTCTTTGACGACGCTCGGCTTGCGCCGGTGAAGAGTCAGTTGGAGGCAGTCGAAGCGCAGCAAAAGGACGCGCTCAACGTCATAAGCGGTTACAATGCGACCTCGCTTACGTTCGATATTCTCACGACCGGCAAAACGGTTTTGGCTGCGTCGCAACCAAGTCCGCGAATTGCGGGGCAGTTCGACAGCAACGGTTTTTTCGGCGGTGTACCTTCGCCGATGCAGCAGGGTCCGCGATCGAGTCCAGGGCGGATGGATGTTTCGCTGGCATACAATCCGTACCGGCCGCTTGCGCAATCGATCATCGATTCGCGCGCGCAAGGTTCGGATGCGGAATCGGTGGCGGCGTCAACTATCGCGCCGATTGCGGAGTCGTGCCGGACGCCTTAAGCTGCATGTAGAATGCGGGTAGCGTGCCGGATCGATTGTCAATTCCCGAGCAACGGAAAAAGCGACTGCGAGGTCTGCGTCGCTACTTTTGGCTAGCGACTGCTATTTCGGTATTGTGGATCGCAGTGGCGTTATGGGCGTTGATTGCTAATGCCGCGGCCACAAAAAGGACGGCCTACTTACAACTGGGTGCGGCGTTCTGTGGGGAATTGTCGCGTGGCGCGGATACGTCGCAGCTCGCCGTTACGAGATAGAGAATACCGAGTAGCTATTGCCCGCGGCCCTCGCCCTTCGACTACGCGCGCCTACGGCGCGCTACTCAGGATGACATAATAACTATGCCGCCGTTACTGTGCTCACCATGACAATGCGTGCTGCTCACCATTGTAAGCGTTCTGCCGCGCCGAAGCGCGGCTTGACGACTCGCGCGGGCGTCCTTCGACTACGCGCGCCCACGGCGCGCTACTCAGGATGACAAGGGAGACGCAGCGAAGTTAGAGGGGTGCGGTGTGTATCGCTCTGCCTTCTCGTGTGGGCTTGCTTAGCTGCTTGCACGCTTCCGGCTGTTGGCCAGACGCTGGAGGCCGGCGCGATTATCGTCACGGTAACTGATATTAATACGGGCAAACCGATCGATAACGCGCAAGTCTTCCTGCTCGGTGGTGATTCCCCGCAGAGCTCGCTGACCAACGTTAAAGGGCTCCTCGTATTCGAAAGCATCCAGCCGGGGTCGTATCGGGTTCGCGTTGACGCCTCGGGTTACCAGCAAACCAATACGCTCGTGGAGGTAGGTGAAGGGCGACGCCTGCGCGTCAACGTTGCATTGGCTCCGGCAGAGCAGCTCAAAACGATCGCTTCAGTTATTTCCAAGGCGTCAGTCGTCAACGTTAATATCGAAACCATTAACGCGGAAAGCGCGCAACGCAAAATTTCACAGACGCTTTCGGATGCGCTTAACAAACTGGCAGGCGTGAGCGTCGACAACGATTTGTATGGTCCCGGCTCGTCGTTCAATATATCTTTGCGCGGCGCGGACGCATCGCAAACGGGCTATTCGCTCGACGGAATGCGACTCACGGGAGCTGCAGCTCAGGCGCTCGGCGGCGCGCAGGATCTCTTCAGTGGAGCTTCGGTCAATTTTGCCCCCAGCGCCGGAAATGCTGGCGGCACGATCAACTTCAATACGCTGCAACCGACCAAGCTATGGAATTACAGCTTTAACGGCGCTCTCGGAAATTATTCACGGACCTTAGGGGTATGGTCGGCGACGGGCGGTTTCGGCAAAGCGTCCTTTGCGGTCGCGCGTTCGGGCGGCGGCCAAGTAGGCCCGCTGAACGGCTTGGTATTCGCAGATCAAACGGGCGCGACGTACATGCATGAGGGCGGCTTTTCGCGCGATACGAGTCTTTTTAAGGCGGCGCTCGCTCTGTCCCCGGTCTCGACCTTCAAATATGCCTTCCTTTCTAGCGAGTTTAACTCGACGGCGATCTGTCAGACGGCGACAACCGTCCTACCCTGTGGTTTCGGGCCGGACAGCATTAGCCGTACTGATAGCACGCTCCAAACGTTTACGTTGGCCTCACTTTTGGGACATTTGCAATTTAACACGGACGTCGGATTCGGCACCGTCAGAATCGTTAACGCGCAGCCGGGCCGGGCAGTGAATGGAAATATTGTCCCGTTTTCGTCGACTAGTCTGATCCCGTATTCGAGTTTCGACGTGCGCGTGAGTTCGACGGCGCGCCGTCATACGATAACTGGTGGTTACTTCCATGGCTCACAATCCAGTCTGACCAACGCCACGTTCAACGGCTCACAAGCGGTGCAATCGTTTCTGACGACCCGTTACGCCACGATGTATATCTCAGATCGCACGAAGGCAAACGATCGACTGACTTTCGATCATTCGTTTTCGCAATCGTCAGCGACTAATTCTCCGCCGGCGCTCGAGTTGTACGAAGATGTAACGTGGCAGCCGGCCGTCGCCGATGTTTTCGAGGCCGGTTTTGGTGTGGGCGGTTCCTCTGGGTTCGGCGGCTTCTCGCCGACGCTCGGAGACGCGCTGAGCGCCGATTACGATTGCTACAACCATTCGGTCTTCGTGCAGGGTCCGAGCGATGAGCCGGGGCCGCAATCGTCGATCTCTTATAATCTTTCCTGGCGCCACACGTTACACAACGGATTCTTCAATGTGGCGCTGTACCGTAACCGGGTCGCGGGGCAGAACGCGCGAGGCGCCGTGCCGATTGCCGCCGAGCCGAATTCGCTCTTTCCGGGCGGCTCGCTTTCAGATTATCTCGCCGGCGTGCAGCAAGTCTGGTCGAAACCCGCGATTTGTGGAGCGACGCCATTCGATCCGTCGGGCGTGTATGTCACTCAGAGTTTGGCGGGACTGACGCAGGTCACGCAAGGATTCAGCGTTACTGGGCAGATTCCACTAGGGAAAAATTTGATCGCATTTCCGACCTACGCGACGACGAACGTTTATTATTCAGCGCTCGACCCGCGGCTTATCGGGCCGAACAGTTATTATTCGATCGGCTTGCAAGCGCCGAGAGTGCCGCTGCACAAAGCCGGCCTGATCATCGACGGCGTCATTCCGCACACGGCCTTGGAGTGGCTGGCCGACGCGGAATTTACCTCCGCAAATAATCAGCTGAATCTGCCGGCGTACACGATATACAATGCCGGCGTCGTTATGAAGGTGCCACGCGGATCACTCAGTCTTTTGGTGGCGAACATCTTTGGCACGCACGCCGCTTTGTTCGCGACATACGAGGGCGTCAATCCCATGCCGCTACAGGGCGGTGGGAGCTTCGCGTTTTCGACGATCCCGCTTCCTCCTCGATCGATTACCGTTCAATACCAAATACGCTGGCGGCAGCACTACAAACCGCCGCCGCCCTCGCCGGCGCCGACGGCTTCGCCCAAGCCGGGCGCGAAACCGTAGATATGATCACCGAACGCGACCCTACGCGCGAGGAACTGGCGAAGAGCGCCAAGAGCGAACGTTGGAATTGCGTAGCGGCCGCGCTGTTCGCGATTACAAACGGGGCGCTTGGCGCACTGGAGATCCTCCGAGGCAAAAATCAGATGCAGTTCTTTGGCTACGTGCTCATTGCCGTCGCGATCGGCTATATCTTCGTGTTCTGGCGATCGTTGCGGCGCTATCGTGAACTGGCATGACGCCGTGGGCCATGTTGTAGCTCGGTAGCGCGCGGGCCTCGGCTTCGCTCGGCCGTGGTTCGACTGGGCGTTCGCAACGCGAACGCCGCTCACCATGACATAATTTGCGTCCTTCGACACGCGCATCGAAGATGCGCTGCTCAGGATGACCCGAGTGGGCTCATTATGGCATTAATGGGCTCACTATGACACAGAGGCCTAGTCAACTAGTCAGTTTTATGGTAGGATCCGGCCATGCGGAAGGTCGGAATATTTGAGGGCAAAGCGCATTTTTCAGCGCTGATCCATGACGCCAAGAACGGCGAGACCATTCTCATTACAAAAAACGGTGAAGCGGTGGCGCAAATCGGACCCATTCAGTCGAGCAAGAGCAACCACGCGAAGGACGCGATGCGGCGAATTCTTTCAAGCAAGGCGAAGCTCGGCAAACTCAGCGTGCGCGAGTTGATCGAAGAGGGGCGACGCGATTAAGCGGTTTGCCGTGCTGGACGCTTCGACCGCCGTCTCGTGGTTTTTTGCGGACGAACGAGATGCCGAGTCGAAAGCGATGGCTGAAGCGGTCGCTGAAAACGGAGGGATTGTTCCGCCGCTTTTTCGTTGGGAAGTGCAGAACGCTCTCATAACGGCCGCTCGCCGAAAAAGAATGACCGTTGAGAATGTTGCGAACCATCTCGAATCGTTGGACGAACTGGCGCTGCAAGTCGATGACGTTCTCCTAAGAGCCCCCTTGTCGTCCGGATTAGGGCTAGCGCACCGGTTCGAATTAAGCGCATACGATACGGCATACCTGGAGCTAGCCGTTCGCCGTTCGTTGCCTTTGATGACACGAGACTTGGCGTTGAAGCGGGCAGCGAGCGAGCTCCAGATCCTGTGGAGGCGCTAGCGTCGCGTTAGGCTGCGATTTTCTCGATAGCTTGGAGCCGCCCCGGCGCAGCCGATGCGGGATAGTACCAGCCCGTTATGATGGCAGCCAGGTTACTGCGCAGGCCGGTCGTCACGACCATCACCATATGTCCGACGAAAAATAACGCGAGCTCGAGGCCGAAGCCGAGATGCCAGAGCGTAACGGCGCTGCGGCCGCCAAAGAAATGCGCCAGCGGACGAAAGATCGGAAGATGCGGCCATAACGCAAGGCCGGTGGCCGCCATCATGGGCCCCATCGTTAACAGCACCAGCGTGTAAGCCAACTTTTGCAGCGGATTGTAATCGGCGTAAGCGGGCGCCGGTGCGTATGCGCAGATAATAGGCCATCATCGGAATCAATCCACGGATGTCGTCCTTGCCGAAGAACAGTTTCGAGAACGTGCCCGTGAGTAATGCGCCGGCGAAATATACGAGGCCGGTAGCGATCATCGCCAAGCCAAAGTATTGATGTAATCTTCCAGCGTTGACGGGCAGCCAGTGCTGGTGGAAGTATATCTGCGTGCCCGTTACGATGAGGCCGGCGAAGGCGAGAGAAAAGACGGCATGCGTTACTCGCGTGACGAGCGAGTGACGGTAGGTAGGGCGGGAACGGCGGCGTTTCATGTTCGCAGCTTAGGCCCCGATGCTGAAAGAAAACCGAGAAAACATTGCGTGGACCGCAGAACTAAGGTATTTTTAACGTGTGATACGCAAGGTTTTCGGCGCTGCTCTCTCGCTCGTAGTGCTGGGCGGCCTGCCGCTTGCCGCGCTCGCGCAAACCGTTCCGTGCATCTCTTGCGACATCGCGCAGCAGAACGCGGCCATTCAGGCGGAGATGAATCGGGCGATCGTGCAGCAGCAGCTTCAATCGGATTTGCAGACGCGGCTCGGGACGCAGCAGATCCGCATGCAGAACCAGCAGCTGCTCAACACGCTGCAGCTGCAATCGTCCCTCAATCAAAACGATTGGGCCATGCGCCAGATCCTATTGCAAGAACAGATCAATATTCTGCGGCTGGAAGCTCGGCAGCGCGCGGCTAAGTCGCGCGCTAAAAAACCGCTCCCGCACTAAGCTCGGTGACCGGCGGGCCTCCCTTCGACTCGCTCCGGGGGCGCGCCAACGGGCTTTAACCGTACTCTTAATTACTTAGTTGACAACGACTGCCGCTCGGCGTATGCTCTTAAGGAATTAGTTTGTCAGGAGTTTTTAGGAGAAGATAGCCATGAAACTCGTAGCCGTGACCATTCCCACGAGCCTCCCGGCGCCCGCGCCGACCTTGCCGCCTCCGGGCACGAAACCCGCCATTTTCATGGGCTGGGGTCCCCGGGTTCCAGCATAGTGCGGCGGTTTATCTTGGCTGCCGCGGCCCTCGCAGGGTTGCTGACGCCGCTCGCGCCCGTGGCCGTTACGGCGTCGGGTCTGACCAATCGCGAAATCCTGATGCACTGCTCGGGATGCGACATGGCCGGCATGGACCTGCACGGACAAGACCTCTCGGGCATCCGCTTTGAGGGCACAAATCTGCGCGGCGCCAATTTGGAGGGCGCGAATCTGCGCAGCGCCATCTTCGAAGGCACGAACCTCGACGACAGCGATATGCGGCGCGCCGATCTGCGCGACGCGCGTTTCGAAGGAACGAGTCTGCGCGGAACGCGTTTCGACGGCGCGCAGCTGGACGGAGCTGTCTTCGAAGGCGTCAATCTTTCCAAGGGTGTGCTGAACGGACTCTCCGACGGGGTGGCGCGCTCAATGCTCAATCGCTGCGAAGGCTGCAACCTTTCCAATGTCTCGCTCGCCGGTCATGACTTGCGCGGAGTGCGTCTGGAGGGCGCAAACATGCGCGACATCGATCTGCACGGCGCGAATTTGGAAGGCGCCCAACTCGAGGGAGTCAATTTGGACGACGCCCACCTGCAGTCGACGAATTTCCATAACGCAGAATTACTTGGATCGAACCTTAGGAACAGCGACGCGCGAAATGCGAACTTTCAAAACGCCGTCGTGTGCTCGGACGATACGACGACGATCAACGATCATGGTGCGCGCTCGGTCATAACCGGTAAAACAGATTGCCTGGGGCTGGAGGGCACGGACTTGCACGGCGCAAATTTCACCGGAGCGCGCCATTGCGTCTGGCTCGGAAACGGAACGGCGCCGCGCTGTAAGCCCGCAACCGCGCAGATGCTACAAGAGTATGGACACGCTAATCTGAGCGGGGCGATTGGGCTCTAAGGTCTAAAGGTTTATCTCGTGTTTCACGCGATCATGCTGGCGCTTGTGACTGTAGCGCCGGCAGCGCCGGTTGTTTCCGCTGCGCCGCCAGCCGTCAGCGTTACGATTGATGATTCTGAAGCGCGCGCGACGCTTGCCATTCTCTCGAAATTGCGCGGAAATACGCCGGTGACGCCGGCGGATTGGAATACGCTCTTTGCAACGCCCGGCTATCAACGCCTAAAGGCGCGCGAGGCGCAATTCAAGCGGCCCTTCACCGACGACGACTTCAAGGTATTTGTTTCGAGTCCTAAACTCATCGCGCAACTCCCCGAGCTTTCCAGTGCGCTCCAGAGTTGGATGTCGGCAAACGTTACGGCGATCGCGCAGCGGTCGTTTGCGTACCTTCCGGCCGCTGCGACGATCCATGCGACGGTCTACCCGCTCATTAAGCCGCGGCCAAACAGCTTCGTCTATCAGCTCGACACCGATCCGGCGGTGATGCTCTATCTGAACCCCAGCGTGACGAAACAGCAATTCGCGAACACGGTCTCGCACGAACTGTTTCACGTCGGTGATGCGCAGAATTGCCCGGCGGCTCCCGTAATCGGCGACAGGCAAAAGGCCTTTCTCGAGTGGTTGAGCGCTTTCGGTGAAGGCTCGGCGGTGTTGGCCGCGGCGGGCGGTCCCGACGTCCACCCGCATTGGGCCGATCCTCAGTCGGACAGAGATGTTTGGGATAAGGCGATGGCCGGTTTCCAGGGAGACTTTCAGACGCTCGCGCAGTTCTTTTCCGATATCGCCACCGGAAGATTAACCGGTGATGCGATCGCAACGAAGGGTTACACGTTTTTCGGTGCCGTTCAAGGGCCGTGGTATACGGTCGGTTACAAAATCGATGTGACCATCGAGCGAATGTTAGGGCGAAAGAAGTTGGTTGAGGCCTTATGCGACAAGCGAGAATACTTGTCTACTTACAATACTGCGGCGACGATGAGCAACCGTACAGGAAATGCTCGGCTGCCCTTGTGGCCGAGTGCACTTGCGGGCTTCTTTAAGACGCCGCTCAGCCCCGCGAAGGTCATGATTCTGGGCGTCGCGCATTTGGTCGCGAAGCGCGACGTTCACAACAGCGTCTTTCAGGATAGTCCGCTCTCGGCAAAACGTCAGGTGCAAATCGAGGACGTCGTCACCCGGCTGGCGCGGTTTCATCCGACGAAAGTGCTCGTCGAGGCGGATATGACGAATCCGGTCTATGCGGATCGGTATCGTCGGTATCTCGCCGGTACATTTGCGTTGCCCGCGAACGAGGTTTATCAATTTGGATTCAGGCTGGCGAAACGCGCCGGCAACGCGACGATTTATCCGGTCGATACGGACGGGCCACAGCTGTATACGGATAAAAGCCCAGAGGCGCGCGTTATGGCGCCGTTTTTGGATAAAAATTTTACGAGGGTCAGCGATCCGTTGTTTGACGCGTTTCTCGCGCGCTCGGATGCGTTGGAAAGAAATGGTACCTATCTCGAATTATTTCGTTATCTCAACACCGATGCGGCGATTCGCGCAAACGCATCGTGGTACAGTATTCTCGTCGGCATGGGGCGCGAAGCGGATAACGCGGGCGCCGGTTACGTGGCGCAGTGGTACGTCCGCAACACCTACATTTTTTCCAATATACTCGGCGTTATTCAGCCGGGCGACCGTGTCGTCGTCATGATGGGTCAGGGCCACGAGTATCTCTTGCGCGAGTTCGTGCGGCTCAATCCGAACCTGGTTAATATAGACCCGCTCAGCTATTTGAAGTAGCCTCGGTTCCTTCGGCCACCTTGTTGGAAGCCGCACTCGTCGCAGTAGGACGGCATGAAGCAATACTGGGTCTATTTGCTGCGTTGTGCGGACGGCAGCTATTATACGGGCGTAACCAATAATATCGATCGCCGCGAGTGGGAGCATAACGCAGGGATCTTGGAATGCGCCTACACGCATTCGCGGCGGCCGGTCAAGCTGGTTTACGCGGACGTTCATGCCGACATCAACCAGGCTATCGCGTGGGAGAAGCACGTCAAGGGTTGGTCACGCGCTAAAAAGCGGGCGCTTGCGGCGTCGGATTGGGATCGAATCCGGGAGCTGGTGCACCGGCATGGTCCGCTTAGCGACAGCTGATCGCCAGCGTCGTCCTTCGACGACGCGTTCGCCAAAGGGCGAACGCTACTCAGGATGACAAGGTCAGGATGACAAGGATATCGGCGCGGCGTAAGTGCGTGACATGGAACCATTAGACCTAAGCAAAGCACCGCCGCGGAGTCCGAAGCTTGCGTTGGACGGGCTCACGATGTTGCCCCGCACGATCGACAAGTTGCGCGCGACTTTGCCGGGAGGCAACCCGGGCGTCTACCGGATCAGCGGCTTCAGTGAACGCATGCTCGAGAAAATCGGCGTAACCGAAGATCAGCTGCGGGAGGCGGTCGCTAACGCGAAAAGCGACGACGACGTCGTGAAATGGCTGCGCGAACACGCCAACACGAGCAAGTACGAAGAGTTTTCGCAGTACATTTCCAAGCGTTCGATCGACGACGTTACCGATAAGGCCGCGTTCATGGAGCGCTATCCGATCCTCAAAAAGCGGCCAGACATCTACTATCTCGCCGACATGCTTGAAGCGGACGATGCGGAGACGTTCACGGGGAAAAGCTAGCGTCGCGTCCTTCGACTACGCGTTCGCCAAGGGCGAACGCTACTCAGGATGACAAGGCAGTCCTTCGACTACGCGTTCGCCCAGGGCGAACGCTACTCAGGATGACAAGCTCAGGATGACAACCTTAGGATGACAAATGCTCAGGATGGCAGGTTTTGCTCTTCCGCGTCGATGGTCGCCTCGGCCACGAATTTCCAGAGCGCGGCTTGCACGCTAACGACTAGATAGCCCCAATCCTCAATGTACCCGCCGCGAGCTTGCCAGACGGCATCGTCAAAATAGCGCGCGTCATTGAGCGCGAGGATGTCTTGCAGGGCGTCGTAGATGTCAGCAAGATCTCCGGAGAGCTCGCGGACTTCTGCCGACTCTAGCGCGGTGGGAATGACGAGCACTTGCTCCGACATGACATAGCGCATGGCGAACGTCTGCGCGAGTTTCGCGCGGTCGGCGCGTTTCGCTTCAGTGACCATGGCCGGGTCCTCGTTATCGCCCGTACCTTCGGGCAGATCGAGCGCCGCCATTTGGAGTTCCAAAAGCGAGCGGTGCAGCTCAGCGCACACTTCTGCGAGATTGGAACCGCCGCTTTTGTCCAGGAGCTCGATGTAATCTTTCGCCGCCGCAAGAAAGGCTTGCCAGGTGGGGTCGTTGCTGTCGATCATTCGGTTCCGAGTTCTTCGTGGCGGCGCTCGGGGGTGACGAAGTAACCAATTGCGGTAAAGATCGCGACCGCGGCAAACATAATCGCGGCGACGACCGCCATCGCTTTCGCATAATCCGGATGTCCTGAGGCCAGCGGAAAATTGTTTGCCGCAAATACGGTCTCCATTTGCAGCGCGCCGGCGGAGATGAGGTTGCCCATTTGGTAGGTGAAACCGGGGAACGTGCCGCGTACGGTGGCCGGTGATATTTCATTTAAGTGCGCCGGGATAACGCCCCAGGCGCCCTGCACCATGACCTGGATGAAGAAGCCGCCGGTCGCGAGCAGCACGATGGTTTGACTGAACGCCCACAGCGGAATGAGCGCCGCGCCGAGAATCGCGCAGAGTATGATCATCGGGCGGCGTCCAAAACGCTGCGATAACCGCCCGAAGAAGATGCCGCCGACGATCGCGCCCACGTTCATGATGGCGGTTAACGTTCCGACCAATGCTGGGCTGAATTTATGTTGGAGTGTAAGGAAGGTCGGATATAAGTCTTGCGTGCCGTGCGACATAAAGTTGAGCGCGGTCATCAAGAGAATCGTGTAGAGAAAGAGCGGCCACCGCGCTTTTAGAGCGGTTATAAGTGGATCGGCGGTTCGTAGCGCAGCGCTTTGTTTCTGCGCGAGCCATGCTTGGGATTCGGGAACATGCGCGCGAATGTAAAATATAAGTAGCGCCGGCAGCACGCCGATGACAAACATTCCACGCCAGCCGATGTGCACATAAAGCACGGCCAGCACGATCGCGGCCAGGAGGTAACCAACCGCGTACCCTTCTTGCAGAATGCCGGAGAAGAGGCCGCGCTTCTGGGCAGGAAGCGATTCCATTGCGAGCGCGGCGCCTATTCCCCATTCGCCGCCCATCGCGATGCCGAAGAGCGCGCGGATGATAAGAAAAACTGTGAGATTCGGAGCGAAAGCGGTAGCGAGTTCGAGCGTCGAGTATAAGCCGACATCGATCATCAACGGGATTCGACGGCCGAAGCGATCGGCGATCCATCCGAAGATCAGCGCGCCGAGCGGACGCAGCATCAGCGTTAAGGTCACGCCAAACGCCACCATCGGCACGGCGACGCGGAAATCGTGCGCGATGTGCGGCACGGTCACAATGACGAGAAAAAAATCGAACGCATCGAGCGTCCAGCCGAGAAAGCTCGCCGTAAAGGTTTTCCTCTGTTGTTTTGTCAGCTCGCGGAACGCGTTAGTCACCGGCCCGCGGGCCTCGACAAGCTCGGCCGTGGTTCGACTGGGCGTTCGCAACGCGAACGCCGCTCACCATGACACCATTTACGAGCCGTCACTGCGCCCGCTCAGGATGACACACGATCACTAGGGGGAGATGGTCGGGGATGGCGACGCGCTATTCGCTGGGGCGGCGCTCGGATTGGCGCTCGCGGATGCGATGTCCGTTGCGTAAAGCACGAGCACGTATGTGTTGTTCTTCTGCACGGTTATTTTTGGCGGAGTGAAACCGAAGATCAACATATTCTTTTGCAGCGACGATTTGTCGAGCGAAAGCACCGGCGCGTACGTTTTCGTTTTGCCCTGCATGCGCTGCAGGAAGAGTTGCAAGGCGAAGCCGCGGCCGGGGATTTGATCTTTCGGCAACGTGAATGAGGCGATCGCCAAACCGTCGAGCGGGAAGTCCGCCGAGGTCGTGATTGTCACCGTCATCAGCGCGACAACTTTTGCTGCGTCTTTGGGAACGTGCACCATGGCGGGTGATTCTTTTGGAAGCGCTGCCGCGACGAGCGTGATAGTAGGCGCGGTGCTTGCCGGAGACGGGGTCGCGCTGGGATTTGCGGATGGTACCGGTGCCGGTGACGGGCTTGCAGTCGGGGGCGGAGTTTTTTTCTTGCCCGGTTTCGGCGTCGGAGTCGGAGGGGGTACGTTAAACCGAATCTGGCACGCGAAATCCGGTTGCGTTTCCGGACATGCGAAGCCGTTAGGTGCGTCGGCTAGGGGATACGTCGCGGGGCCGGGCGACGGAGTTGCGGAGCCGTTCTTTGCGGCGGGTGCCGCAGTAGCGCTCGTCGTTGTCGTGCCGCCGGCGCCGCCCGGAGGGAGCGGAGTACCTTGCTGCCCCGAGCTGAAATTGCCGGAGCACGCTGCCAAAGCTGCAAGCAATGCGAGTACTAACGCGGGCCTCGCCAAGCTCGGCCCTGGTTCGACCGGGGCGCCTAGTGGCGTCCGCTCACCATGACACCTATTCACCGCTCACCATGACACCTATTCACCACGCACCATCGCGCGATAACCCATTAAACGGGAGCCCGCGCTAGCGGGCCGTCCTTAGCGCTCAGGATCACATTGGCAAAGTCGGCGACCGGGATCGTGCGTTTCTCTTCCATTTGGCGTTCGTTCACGTTCACGGTCCCGTCGGCGGCCTCTTGCTTTCCGACCACTAAAATGTATGGAACCTTCTGCGTTTTCCAGTGGCGGATCTTGTAGCCGAGCTTTTCGTTGGACTCGTCGACCTCGATGCGCAGTCCGCGTTCTCGTAGCTGCGTTGCAACCGACTGCGCGTATTCCAGCTGGTGCTCCGAGATCGGCGTGATAACGGCTTGAACCGGTGCGAGCCAGACGGGGAAGTTTCCGCCGTAGTGCTCGATGAGCAAGCCGAAGAACCGTTCCATCGAACCGGCCAGCGCGCGGTGGATCATGACGGGGGTGTGATCCTGGCCGTCGGAACCGCGGTATTTTAGCTCGAAACGTTGCGGTAACACGAAATCGACTTGGACCGTACCGAGCTGCCACTTGCGGCCGATGGCGTCGCGAACGTTGATATCGAGTTTCGGACCGTAAAAGGCACCGCCGCCTTCATCTATAGTGTAGGGAATGTTGCGGCTTTCGAGCGCCTTGCGGATAGCGCTTTCGGCGATCGGATCCGTCTCCGTCTGCAATTTGGCTTCGCGCGTCGAGAGATAGAACTCGAGCTCAAAGCCGAAAGCCTTCATTAAACGCATCGCCTCGCTCAGCGTGCGCTCGAATTCCTCTTGCACTTGTTCGGGCGTGCAGAAGAGGTGCGCGTCGTCGACTGTGAATCCGCGTACGCGCGTGAGGCCGTGGAGCACACCGCTGCGTTCGAAGCGATAGGTCGTGCCGAATTCGGAGTAGCGCAGCGGCAGTTCGCGATAGCTATGCTGACGATCCTTATAAATGAGGATGTGGCCGGGGCAGTTCATGGGCTTTAAACGAAAGCGCTGCTCCTCGACTTCCAGTGGACCGAACATATTCTCGGCAAAGTTTTCGAGATGGCCAGAGATTTCGTACAAGCGCTCGTTAACGATATGCGGCGTGATGACCGGCAGGTATCCGCGCTCCAATAAGCCTTCCCGAATAAAGTTCTCGACGATGCCGCGAACGATCGCGCCTTTAGGATGCCAAAAAATGAGTCCGCCGCCGGCTTCTTCGTGAATGGAAAAGAGGTCGAGCTCTTGTCCGAGCTTGCGATGGTCGCGTTTCTGCGCTTCCTCGATCTGTTTTAAATGCGCATCGAGTTCGGCTTGTGTTTTCCAAGCCGTGCCATAGATGCGCTGCAGCATCGGATTGTGCTCGTCGCCGCGCCAATATGCACCCGCGACGCTCATCAATTTGAGCGCGCCGATATCGCCGGTGTGATCGACGTGGCCGCCGCGGCAGAGGTCGGTGAATTCGCCGATCGTGTAGAGCGTGATCGGTTCGCCTTCGGGAATGTCGCGCGCTAACTCGACTTTGTAGGGGTTGCCCTTAAAGCGCGCGAGCGCTTCGTCACGCTTCACTTCGCGGCCGGTCATTTCATAATTTGCGGCAACGATCTCGTGCATGCGCTTTTCGATGCGTTCGAGATCTTCGGGCGTGAACGGCTCAAGGCGATCGAAGTCGTAGTAGAAACCGTTCTCGATCGCCGGGCCGATGGTGGGCTTGGCGTCGGGAAAGAGATCCTGCACGGCATAGGCCAAGACATGCGCGGCCGTGTGGCGCAGTTCGGGTAGACCTCCCTGTTGTTGCTCTTCCATGGGACGTCTTGCGCTTTTGGCGGAAGGCTCGGCTCGAACCTGGAGCGGTTGCTTGTTCGGACGTCATGCGCCGGCTTGAAAACCTAAGCAATTAGGTTTATACTGGGATCTCTGTGCCAACAGTTGTTGGTGTCAACGGGTACTTCATTCGGGTTTTTACTCAGGACCATGGTAATCCACACGTCCATGTGTTCCACAGAGGAGCACTCATGAAAATCTGGCTGCGGCCCATCGTGGCGTACGCGTCGTATCGCGGGCGCAAACCACGTGACGCCGAGACACAGACTGCGGTGGAGCTCGTCCGTGAACATTTGCCGGCGTGTTGGCAAGAATGGAAGCGTATTTATGGATAAACAATTCGAACCGGGGCTCAAACGAGTCTCCTATGCACCCAAACGGGATGTCATCACGCTTACTCTCGCGAGTGATCGGGTCGTCCAGATTCCGCGCCGCGCCATCAAAGAGCTTCGTAATCTTAGCGAGCGCCAGTTGCGCGCGCTTCGTCCGGACAACGCCGGGGTCACCCTATCCCAGCGCGAGTTGGACATCGATATCTACGTACTGGGGTTGCTTGCCAACGTCTTCGGGATAAGACCTGGCGTAATGCTCGGCAAAGCGGGAGGCTCAAAGACGTCCATAGCCAAGCGACGAGCGTCCCAAGCAAATGGCCGTAGCGGCGGCCGACCGCGCAAGAAGAGGCGTGAGCTGGCCGCAAAGTAACGTCTCGAAGGCTAAGACACCGCAACCTGTAGCGTACGCAGCGTGCGGTTTTCTTCGCGCAGCGCTTGCGCTTCGAGATGATCGTAGGTCATAGCCGCACTATTGACGAGCGGCACTAGCGCGCGCTGCTCGTCGGCGTCGAGGTCGGCGCCGTCCTCATGCGCGCCGTAGAGTACGAAGCCGGCAAGTTCTCTCCGAAAGACCAACGGGATTGCGAGAACGGCGGCATCATGCCGATCGGCGGGTCCCTGTATCGCGGGGACATCGTTCACGCGCACGCAACCAAGTTCAGCGCTGATAAATGCAACCAACGGATCCGAAGTGGTCATTACAGCGGCCGGCTCCTCTTTCCAACCGGTGCAGAGCTCGAGTGAAAATCCGCCGGAGCGCCGCAGGTACAGCGCGGCGCCGGTGAGATCGAGGACTTCCATGGGGAGCCGCGTCAGGTAAGCGGCGATCGCCGCCGGTTCCTCAACATGCACGACAGCCTTTGCTACTTTTTCGAGCCGCATCTCGGCAATGTGGCGTTTTCGAAAGATGACGCGATCGACGCCCGCATCGATCCGCTTGCGCGTTCCGTGAAAGAAGAAGCCGAGCACGAGAGCGACGACGATGTCGACCGGAAGACTGAAGCGCGATTCCATGGTGCGCGACAAAAAGAGATCGATGAGCGCGAAGATCGCGACGATGAGCGTCGTCATCAATCCGTAGGCGACCGTGCGGCTGACGACAAAGTTGATATCTACGACGCGCTCGCGCAGGATCGCGTAGGCGACCGTGAGCGGGAAGATCACTTGTGCGGCGTCGACCGCGGTATGCACCCAGTACGGTTCGTACGCGGGCCACAGGAGTTTGTCGGTCACATCGATGACGATCCAAAAAACAAACCCGGCGGCAATCCAATGGAGCCGCTGACGCAGACGAATCGCGACATGGGAATACGCGTAGAACAATCCGCCGAGCGCGAGCGCGGCCGCGAAGAGATCGCCGGCGACGTTGAGCGTGGGCCAGCCGCTTCCGGCTAGGTCGGGATAGAGTACTGTCGGCAAGGTTTCCATGACGCCTAGCACTGCCGTGGCGGCGATCGCGACTCGCGCCCAGATACTCAACGGCCGGCCGGCAAGACTGAACGCGAACAATACTAATCCCATTTTGGGTAGAGTCGCGCCAAGCAATGATTGCACGTCTCCGACGGCGACATTCCAATTCCAATTCGTTACGATCCGTGAATAGAAAACGGAGGTGGGCGGAATACCGCCGGCCGCGAGCGAGAACAAGAAAAATCCCCACGTGATCGGACTAGGCCGCAGAAGAACCAGGAATATGCCGATAAGCAGCGGCGCAAGAAATGCAAGCTCGCGGGTGATGATGTAGCCCGGCGCCGTTTTTTCAGGCACCGAGCGAAGCGTGACGGGCACGCGATCGATTTTAACCGTGAGGTCCTCGCCCGGAGCCGCTACGTATCCTCCGACGACTGCGGCGCGCTTGATCACGGGCAATCCGGAAAGATCGATGCGCATGCCTGGCCGGATCCCGGCGCGTTGCGCCGGAAATCCCGGTTCGACGCTGAGCACAGTCTTGCCGTCGGTTTCCAAGCCGATGTCGCCGTTAGGATGGCCCGCCACTCGGACGAGATCCGGGAGAGAACACAGGCAAAAGAATAGGGATAACGCCGCCACAATAATGGCGCGAACGGCCGGCCGCGAGGTTTTCATAAGTTCCTCCGGTTTTTTATGTTTGCGAGTACGAGGGTGATTTCCGTTGGGGCGGGTATATCGCTCGCAATGATAGAGGTAGCCGGTACGATTACCATTGGCGGAGCGCTCACGGTCAACCGGTTGGGGTTCGGCGGCATGAGGCTGTGCGGACCGGGAATCTGGGGCTGGCCGGAGGACCGAGAGAATGCGATTCGCGTGCTGCGCCGCGCGGTCGAATTGGGCGTCAACTTCATCGACACGGCCGATGCGTACGGGCCCGAGGTTAATGAAGAGCAGATCGCGCAGGCGCTCTATCCGTATCCCGACGGCTTGGTGATAGCGACCAAAGGCGGGCTCACGCGGCCCGGGCCGTCACAGTGGGTGCGCGACGGGCGGCCCGAGCGGTTGAAGAAGTGCTGCGACGCGAGCTTGCGGCGCTTAAAGTTGGACCGGATCGACGTCTATCAACTGCATGCGCCCGATGAAAGGTATCCGCTTGAGGATATGATCGGCGCGCTCGTCGAGCTGCGCGACGAGGGGAAGATCCGTTTCATCGGCGTCTCGAATTTCTCGCTCGAACAGCTCCAGCAAGCGCGCGAGATGACGCAGATCGTTTCACTTCAAAATCCGTACAATTACGCGGAACGCCGCGAGAACGACGACGTGCTCAATTACTGCGAGCGCGAAGGCCTGGCGTTTCTGCCGTACTTTCCTTTGAACGCCGGAGACGTTGCGGGAAATGCCGAGCTGGAGGCGGTCGCCGGCAAGCACGACGCGACGGTATTTCAAATTGCATTGGCTTGGCTGCTGCACCGCTCGAAAGCGACGCTTCCCATCCCGGGCACGCAATCGCTCGCGCACTTAGCAGAGAACGTCGCGGCGGCCGATATTGAGTTTGACGAGGACGATCTTACTCGCTTAGGGTTGCGTTAAGGCGGTCGCTTGCATTGTCGTCCTTCGACGACGCGCGCCCATAGCGCGCTACTCAGGATGACAATGGCTTAACAATAGCAGACGCGGACACAGTAGCCTCTCAGAACTATTGCTGCGCTCCGTTCGTTTCGGTGTTAGGAGGAGCGCCCCATGAAGAATTTACACGTTGCAGTTCTTGCAACATTATTTGGAATCAGTGCGGCGTCCGGAATTGCCCTCACACAGGCGCAACACCCGGGCAATAACAGCGGGCTCTTGGCTGCGACGGCGTCGGTCGCTTCGGCCGATGAGAACGAGCGCGGCAGCGGTCGCGGCCAACGCGGCAACCGCAACAATAACGGTAACTGGCAGAACGGCCAATGCAACAATGGCAACTGGCAGCAAAACGGCCAGCGTCGTAATAACGGCGATGGCGACGACAATAACAACGGCGAGGGTCAGAACAACCAAGGCAACGGCAATCGCGGCAAGCACCGCGGCTGGCAGAATCCCAACAATCCGCACTACTGCGGAAACAACGGGAACGGCAACTGCACAAACGGCCAGTACAACGGCCAGTATGGACAGCAGAACGGCCAGTACAATTGCTATCCGAACGGCGGCGGCGGACAGCAAGGCAACTCCGTGCTCCGCGGAACGATCACTTCAGTGAACGGCAATCAGGTCACGCTGATGGCCGGGTTCGGCAACATCGTCACGATCAACGATCAGCCGGCGTTGAACAATCAGCAGACCGGTCGAATTGTGGTCGGACGCTACGTCACTGCATACGGTTACTATCAAAACGGAATCTTTTATGCGACGTCTCTGCAATAGGGACATCGCGTAAGCAAAGCCAAACGCCTCTCTCCGGAGGGGCGTTTTTCTTTTTGCAGCCCAGCTAACATTCGGGCGGCGCCGGCGCCTCTATCGTAGTGTATGCGTGACGGGAGAGGTATGAATGCCGGCTTTTGCCTCGCCTGAGCTGATTGGTGCTGCGCAGCGTGGCGGCCATGGCGCAATCGAGGCTCTTGTTAGAGCCGTGTGGCCGGGATGTTACCGGGTTGCGTTTTGCGTGCTCGGGGAGGCTGCGCTCGCGGAGGATGCAGCTCAGGAAGCGTGCATCGCACTCTATCGCGGAATCACTTCGCTCCGTGAGCCATCCTCCTTCAACGCGTGGCTTTACCGGATCGTAGTGCGTGAGGCGTCTCGCGGGCGACGCCGACGAGCGCGTCCCGCGGTGATTGTTGAGGCAGCGGCCGGTTTCGAACCGCCCGTTATGGATCTGGATATACAGCGAGCACTGGCTTTATTGTCGCCGGCCTTGCGCGAGGTGACGGTGCTGTATTATTTCGAGGACCTGGCAAGCCGGGAGATCGCCGCCGTCTTGGGCGTTCCAGACGGCACGGTGCGCTTTAGACTCATGATGGCCCGTCGTAAGTTACGGCACATTCTTGCAAGTTACGGTGAGGCATGCACTTTTGATAACGCGGAGGTTTCCGATTATGCAATCTGATTTCGCCGGCGCATGCAAGGCATACAAGGGAACCATCACAGTCCCGCCTGTTCCGCTTGAGGCCATACGATCTGCGGGCGAGCAGCCGTGTGTTCCGTGGGGTCGCCGCGTGACCGCGGCATCTGCCGCGATCGTTATGCTTGCGACGCTTGGCGTGGGTATCGCATTTGGAAGTAAGATTCTGCGCGATCTGCATATCTGGTTTCCCTCAACCGGTGCCGGAAACATGTACATTTCCGCAGACCACATGACTGGATCGTTCCGCGTCACAGCAAAAACTCTGCGCGAGACGATAGCGGCTTCGCCGTTTCGTGTCGCGTTGCCGACCGGTCTGCCCCAGGGCACCCGGCTTCATCTGGTTTTCGTTCTCAGTGGCGCAAACCGCGGCGCTCTGATGCTTAATTATTCCTATCCGATCTCGGGCAAACGTGTTGGCTTTGCGATGTTCCTGCTGGGCGATCGAGCCCTGTCCGTCGACCTAACGCCGCCTACGTTTGTGCGCGGAGTTGCACCCGCTGTCGCGGTCAGAACGCGGCGAGCCGCGAAGTCGCAACGCTGGCTTACAGGCAACGAAACCGTCGTGGTGTACGGAACGCTAAGTAGCCGCGAACTAGCGCGCGTTAGGAAGTCGATGGCGACAACATCCCCTCAAGAAGCGCTGGCGTCCGCAATCTCGATGACCGGCGAAATTGTTCCGGTGGGCGTGCCCACTACCATGGAGAGGGCCGAACGATTCCGCCGACCTGGGATATATGGTTATCTCATCGATGGAACGATGGTGCCTTCATTCGTTCGCATCTTGCATGAAAACGCGACGCAATCGCTTAGCGGCAGTTATGTGGATGTCTGGTTCCGACCCGGTGCGAACTATGCAATGAGATTTCGGGCTGCGGGCGGCCGCTACCGGCCGTTCGGGGCGCCGATGCCGAAGCTCATGACCCACGAATCTATTGCGGCGCACAATATTCTGGCGATTGCAAATGCACTTCGAGTGAAACCACTTAAGGCGGACCACTACGATTTTTTGGTGTACGCACGAGATGCGACTTGCGATTTGGTTTGGGCATTGCCGCGTGTACCGGGGCAGGGAGCGACCGAGCCTTACACCGTCAGTGTTTCGACCGCCGCTAAATGCCAACTTCCCGTGACGCTACGACGCTCGCCATGACACCCGGGGACCTGCGGCGAAGGCCCAGGTATGCGGCGGGCGTTCGTCAGTCTTGCCCTGCTCTTGCTGTTGGCGCTGCCCGGGTTCATGCCCGCGCTTCCAGTGCCGGCCCAAACCTCTGCGACACTTTATGCCCCTACGATCGCGAGTCCGAACTCGACACTGGTCGGCACGACCGGTCCGAACGGGTCGGTTAGCATCGACTTTCATGAAACGAACAATCGCGAAGAGCGCAGTAGCGTTTCGGCCGATTCGTCGGGCCGCTTCGTCTTGCGGGCGCCGGCCGCTGCGCTTGGCGTTGATTTTAGCGTTGCGGGTGTGTCGCGGCACTGCGTTATTTCTGCGAACCGCAAAGTTATCGCCGGCGGCTTAACGCCGCGTCGCGCGGTGTCCGGAGCTCTTGCAATTGTCGCGGCGCAGACGGCCTATGATATCCATCAGCCCGCGCTGCTGCAAGTCGAGCATTTCGATCCGCTAAAAGGCAGCGTGCTGCTCGATGACGGCCCGATTCAACTCTTAGCGGGGTCGGACCGCAGCGTCGTCGCTCTATTGCACGAATCGATCACGCTGGGGCGGCACGGCATCGGTATTTCATCCAACGGGCACGCAGTGGAAGTGCAAGCCGACATCGTGAAGACGTCGCTTTCGGTTACGGGCCCAAGCGATTACCGGGTTCCCCGCACCGTTACCTTGTACGTCGATGGGCTGAATGGCGATCGCGCGAGCGTGCTCTTCGACGTCACGGGCGGCGCTGTGCTGGCAAATAACAAGGATGAGATCGAGGTGCCGGTTACGCCCCCGGGCCAAGCGACGACGTCGGTAAAAGCGAATCAACCGGGGCAAGTCAACTTGAAATGGAAGTTGAACGTCGGACTCGATCTAAAATATCGCTTTCACGATTACGGGATACCGGTAACCTATGAAACTCCGCCCCAGAATACAGTCGCGCCGACGCCGCTCATTCCGTGTACGATCCGCTTGACCGACGGTTGGTTTGAGGCCGTGCAAGGCCCGTTTCAAGATGATCCCATCTTTACGCAGAAGCCGGAACACTTGGTGCGCGAAGACGGCAACACAATTAGCTATTTCGGACAACTCTCCATGATTAAAAATCGGCCGTCGGCGCTGATAGGCGTGCAACAATATTACAAAGACGGGAATCTTGTGAACGTCGGCAGCCGAAACGTCATCGAGATGAAGGGCGAGACCAATTGTTCGGAATACGAGGCGGTGAAGATCCGGTTTACCCTGCACGAAGCCGGTCAAGGACCGCGCATTATTTACACGAGTCCGATCGCCGGATACATTTTCTTCAAGGGTCATGCGGAGGCGAAGTACACGCCGTGGCAAGCCAGCGTGCAGGCATTTAACGGCGTGCCGGAGACGCCGTTCGTCTTCACGTCGGGTGCGAATCACTATGCTATCGACGCCGAGCTTGTCGATGCGAGAAATAATCCGCTCGGTATGAAGATGTGGCTAAACGGTTACACGGAGGTGACGAATGGCCCGCTCGTGCGATTGCTGCCGCTGCTCTTATCGCATTCCAAGAGCGACGCGCTAACGCAAGAGCGGCAGGACGGTCTGGTGAGCGAGGGCAAACGGCTGAAGACCGAGCTCTTCGAACATATTCCCGACGTTTACCCGCTGCGACCGCACGGCTTGCCCATGCCGATAGTGGCGGAACCGCTCGATCTCAGCGGAAAAGCCTTCGATTCAAAATGGGACGACGCAATCTCGTTCGACGTCACGATTCGCGAGCGCTACCACCAGAATGTCCAAGCGGGCGTGGACGACCGTTTTGCTACGACCACTGTACTAGACGGGGCGAGCCGGACCGTTGCACTCTTGGTTAGCAGCGACTTCGATAAGCTGGTGGGGCCCGGAGCGCTTGGATATACAATGAGCACGAAACTTGTCGCGGTCAAGTGGACGGAACCTTGGACGACGGCCGGCCACGAACTGGCGCATACGATGCCGCAGTTTTTGTGGAGCTCGACGCAAATGACCGCGCAGTGTGACAAGGACTACCACAATAAATTCAACCCGATTGCATTCGGGTTGCAGACCATGAAACTCAGTAACCCCATTACTCCCGAGCAGCGTTACGGGTATCCGTTCGATCTGATGCAGGGCGCCGGCGACGAAGCATGGGTATCGCAGTGCACGTACGACAACCTGATCACGGCGCTTCGTGGCGACGTCGATCCGCAAGTGTTGCTGCTGCGCTTTTATTTGGCGCAGCCGGTGCATGGCGGCGTCGTCGGAAAACTTCGGCCGGCGTACGTTACGCACGCGACGCTTTCTCAAACCGTTAAAGACGGCGCCTATTCGGTGACGGCATACGGCGCGGGGGGCGTAATCGAGCGCGGCAAGTTCAGCCCGCAATGGGTGGACGAAAACAATTTCAATCGCAATATTATTTCGGTCCAGTACCGGCTGAAGTACGATCCGTCGATTACACGCATCGACCTGCGCGGGCCCAAAGGTGAGCTGCTAGATTCGATGAGCATGAGCAAGAGTGCGCCGGCGGTAACCATCACGCATGCAACGTTTGCGGGGCGGAGGGTTAGCGTTGCTTGGCGTGGGAGCGGCGAGGCCGGACGCGAGCTTTTGTACTCGGTGTTTCTATCGCATGACCGCAAAGTGTTCGACGAGTTTTCGTTCGAGCGGCCGGAGAGTTCGGCAACGTTCATTCTGCGGCGTCACTCGCACCTTAGGCCGCGCTTCGTCAAAGTCATTGTAACGGACGGGTCGCGCAGCACCGAGGTGATCGCACCGCTTCGGTAGGGTGAGGACGTGCGGCGTCGTCCTTCGACGACGCGTTCTCCAAGGGCGAACGCTGCTCAGGATGACATTAGTAGTGCACCATGACAACGTGTGAAGCGTTCTGCCGCGCAGTAGCGCGGCTTGACGTCGGTGCGGGCGCCAAACGGATGATCCGTTCGGCTGAAGGCATTGACAGAGGTCGATGGCTGGCTTAATATCGATATATGTCGATACAGCGATGCTGCCCGCCCGGGCGCGTCATCCGAGCCGACTACAGCGACGACGCGGCGTTATTTCAAGCGCTGGCGGATGAACATCGGCTGACTATAGTGGCGTCGTTAGCGCAAACCGGGGGTGAGATTTGCGTCTGCGACTTTACGGATTGCTTGCCGCTCAACCAGCCGACGGTATCGCACCATCTGCGCATTTTGCGTGAAAGCGGACTTGTGACGAGCGAACGGCGCGGGACGTGGGTCTATTACCGTTTGGCACCCGACGCCAAACGACGCTTGCAGCAATCGCTGCGAGTTCTTTTTGAGGGGAGGGTTGCCGCATGAACGACTGCGATTGCTGCTGTTGCTGCTGCTGCGAGTAACACTGGCGAAGCGCGCGGTAGCCGAGGCGATCGGCACCGCGTTGCTCTTAGCGGCGGTCGTCGGCTCCGGAATTATGGCGGAGCGGCTGTCGGGCGGAAACGTTGCGATCGCTTTGCTCGCGAATACGCTTGCGACCGGTGGCGTGCTGGCGGCGATTATCCTGACGTTTCAGGGAATTTCAGGCGCGCATTTTAATCCGGCGGTCACGCTGGCGGTTGCGTTTCGTGGCGAGTTTGCATGGCGGGAAGTGCCGGCGTATATTGTCGGGCAGCTCGTCGGGGCCCTCGTTGGCGTAGGGCTTGCGAATGCGATGTTCGCCAAGCCGTTGTTTTTCGCGTCGCACCATGCGCGGCATGGTTTTCCGGTGTTGCTCAGTGAGTTCGTCGCGACGTTTGGCTTGCTGGCGGTCATTTGGGGTTGCGTGCGTTCGCGCAAAGAAGCGATTCCGTATGCCGTTGCGGCGTATATCATGGGCGCGTACTGGTTTACGGCCTCGACATCGTTTGCCAACCCTGCCGTGACGATTGCGCGCTCGCTTTCCGACACGTTTGCGGGGATCGCGCCGAGTGACGTTGTCGGCTTCATCGCGATGGAGTTGCTCGGTGCGCTGGCGGCGACGGTGCTCTTTAAATGGCTGCTACGCTAATGCCGTTGGTGCTTTTTGTTTGCAGGCACAATACGGGCAGGAGCCAGATGGCCGAGGCGTATTTGCGTGCGTTCGCCGGCGATTCGGTCGAGGTGGCGTCTGCTGGGACTATTCCGGCGGAAATGCCGGAGCCGATCGTCGTGCGAGCGATGGCGGAGGACGGGATCGACATTTCGGCGGCGCGGCCAAAGTTGCTCGACCCGCAACTGGTAGAGCGCGCCGATCTCATCATCACGATGGGATGCGACGTGCAAGGCGTGCCGCGCATCGATGCGGATTGGGGTTTGCCCGATCCCAAAGGTGAATCGATAGATCGCGTGCGTGAGATTCGCGATATGGCCAAGGCGAAGGCGCGCGAGCTCGCTGCAACGCTCTAGGGGCCGTTATAATCAGATCTGGTCATGGCGTACATGATTCCGCCGTGAACGGCTCCTTCGCGTGTCTCAAACGTCGACAAGCACTCATTTTCAATTCTTCGACGCTTCTCAGCGGCCCTCGACTCGCTGCGCTCGCTCGGGCGTGGTTCGACGGGGGCGCCTTACGGCGCCCGCTCACCATGACACCATTTACGAGCGCTCACCATGACACCATTTCCGAGCGCTCACCATGACACATTGGATGGCCGTCGCCACGACACTCGACGAGCTCAGGGCAGGCTGCTGCTCAGGATGACAACTTGTGAAGCGTTCTGCCGCGCCGTAGCGGGGTTTGACATGGTGCGCTATTTTACCATTTGCGTGACGTGGGCGGTTCCGGTGGCGCCGCCGGCCGTCGCCGTTACGTTAAAGACCCATGTCGTCGCATACTGCAGGTTTCCGCGAACGACGTAGCTCCCGGCGCCTTTGTCTGAGGCGATAAGGGTCGGACCGGACATCGACATCATCGGCATCTTCGAAGTGATCTGCACGCGTGCGCCGCTGACCGGATTGCCGCCGGCGTCGGTCACGCGCACCGTCAGCGTGTCGAAGCCCTTAACCGGCGGGGTTGGCGCAAACGATAAGACGACCGATAGCGGGCCCTGAGTGGTTTTTCCGGAGCACCCGGCTAGCGTGGCCAACGAGAGAGCCATCACAGTGAGCAGTTTCACGGTTGAACTCCTTTTGGAAGTGGAAGAGTGTAGTCGCCGACAGCGCGATGAATTGCGGCCAGCGCGTCGTCGTACCGCGCGACGGCGCGCGATTGATTTTCTCGCGCGGCGGCTTGCGAGGCCAGCGCGTCGAGCGTTTCGAGTTCGATCGCCTTACCGGCGCGCTCCCGCAGCTGCGCGATACGGAGCTGCGCTTGCGCATCTTGCAGGCCGGCCGTAGCTGCCGACAGCTGCGCTCGGGCGGCATCGTATTCGCGCAGGGCATTATCAACGTCGCGTTCTACGCTGAGACGCGCTCGTTCGTAGAGTAATTCCGCACGCGCAACGGCGATTTTGGCCTGCTGAATCTGCGCGGATCGCAGTCCGCCGTCGATTAGGGGCAATGTCGCGGTGAGAGCAACTTGCGATCCGGTGTTCCCTAACGGCGGACTGGAGGTACCGGTATAAGTCTGCGCGCCGACCGATACGCTCGGCATGTATGCGGCCTCTGCTGCGCGTAAGCGGTCATGTTGGGCGGTCAACGCGCGTTGAGTTGCTTGTAATTCCGGCCGTTGCGCGACCGCGCGTGCGTGCAGGGTATTTGCGTCAACGGTGAGCGCTTGCGGAGCCGGAAGTGCAACGACGATGCGCGAGGTCATGGCGAGATCGAGGGAGAGCGCGAGATCGTTGAGAGCCTCGTCGCGCTGCGCCTGGGCGTCGGCGAGAGCTTGTTCCGCGGAAGCCAGCGCCGCGCGGTCGCGAAAGAGTACATACCGCGCAGACTTTCCGGTTTGGACTCGTTCTTGCGTGTTGACAAGGTGCGCCTGCTCGTCGCGCAGCGAGGCTTCGCGATCTTCGGCGATAGCGGCCGCGAGTGCCGCGCGATCGTATATTTGCAGGGCCACAAGAGTAGAATCACCCATTTGGGCCAGTGCTTGGGCTTGGGCCGCGTACGCATCTGCTTGCGCGCCGCTAACGGACGCCCACGTTTGCGGAGCAAACAGCGGCAGGTTGGCATTGAGCGAAGCGTAGGTCTGGCGGGCGTTGGGCATTCCCAGCTGCACGAGCGTCGAATTCATTGCGGTCCCGCTGAGCGTAATTTGCGGCGAGAGTGCCGAACGCGCTTGCGCCGCTTGGCTCTGCGCGTTCAAGGCATCGAGTTCGGCTAGCCGCGCATCGAACCCGGCGCTCCGCGCTCGCGCAATCACCTGATCCCAGGTCATTGGGCCGTTCCAGGCCTCGTCCTTCGACACGCGCATCGAAGATGCGCTACTCAGGATGACATTGGTGCTCACCATGACACTATGTTTGAGTGGAGCTGCGGCGAGCAGACACAGCGCGAGCGCCGTTGCGGCGCTACGCATTCGCTTCGCTCCGTAGCGCGCGTCGCGCCCGAAAGCGTTCGCCCCATTCGTCAAAGAGCGCGTAGAGAACCGGTACGACAAAAAGTGTAAGGATCGTGGAGAGTCCCACGCCGCCGATAACGACGGTCGCGAGCGGTGAGTATGCGTCGATTCCCGTTTTCGGAAAAAACGCGACCGGAATTAAGACGATCAGCGAAACGATCGTGGTCATCAAGATCGGCTCGAGACGGACCGGTCCGGCGTCCAGGATGGCTTCATCGCGCGACATGCCCAAGCCCCGATTTCGAATGACAAGGTCCAGCAAAAGAATCGCGTTGCTGACGGCCATACCGTTGGCGACAACGATTCCCAAAATCGAAACGGTCGAAAAACTTTGGTGGGCAAGAAGAAGTCCCAGGAGCATTCCGAGCAGTTGCAATGGGATTGCGAACAGCATCACAATGGGCTGCGCTATGGACCGGAATTGCACCACCAAAAGTAAGAAGATGAAGACCAGTGCGATTTTCATGGCATTGAGCAGGCGATCGAAGCTCTGCATCATCTCGGTCATATCGCCGCGCATTGCGATTGAGTATCCTTGCGGTAGGGCGACGGTCGCCGTGGCAGCCATCAAGGCATCGTTAAAGAGCGTCATCTCTCCGCGCGAACCTTTGCGATAATATCCCAGGACCGAAACGCTGCGGCGCAGCTGGTCGTGTTCGATCAGGGTTGGAGCGACAGTCTGTCGCAGCGCAGCGATCGAAATCAACGGCACCGTCTGGCCGTCGCCACCGACGATTTGTACGTATGGTAATTGGGCGGGCGAACTGCGCTCGGTTCCAGCATAGCGCACCAGGATCGTGTCGTGGCGCACGTTGCTTGGATTGAAAAACTCGGCCGTGTAGCCGCCGTGCGTAGCGTAATACGCCTGCTCGTCAACCTGCTGGGGCGAAAGTCCGATCTGCGATGCGAGCGTGCGGTTGACATCGATCTCGGTTTCGGGCTGCTGCATGCTCGAAGAGGTCGAAACTTGCACCAGCCCCGGAACGCCGCGCGCAACGTTAGCGATATTTTCGGCAATACCGTGCAGCGTGCCGAGATCGGGGCCCGTCACGACGAGTTCGACCGGCGCGGCGTTACTCGCCATGACGTCGGCGCCCATTTCCTTAAGCGCCAGGCGGCGGATGCCGGGCACCGAGCTCACCGTTTGCGCGTAGACGGCATCCATTATCTGCCAAATCGATCGGCTTCGCTGCTCTTTAGGAACGAACGTCACGAGATAGGATGCGTCGTTGACGCCGTTCATGGCGGTGCCCGTAATATAGCCGCCGGCGCCCTGTTCGCCGACTTCGCCCGAGATGCGCTGCACTTCAGGCTGTGTCAGCAGAATGCGCTCGAAGGCCGCCGCTTTCGCTGATGCCGCCGGAAAGGACGTTCCCGGAGTCGTTTCGAGAAATGCGTATGCTTGGCCGGTGTCGGCGAGCGGCATCATCTCGCTGCCGATAAACGAGAAGAGCGAGATGCCGACGTACGTTGCAATGGCTGCGCCGCCCAGGACGAGAAGCGGGTTTCGCAGCGACCACTGCAACGCGCGGCGGTAATTGGACCCAAGCTGATCCAGTCCGCGCCGTGCAGGCGCGAGGATTTCGCTGACGCGGCTATCAAATCGCGTGCGCCGGAGTGAGCGGGGCGCTCCTTCAGCGTAGAAAAGTTTGGCCGCCAAAAGCGGCGTGAGCGTGAGGGAAACCGCCAGCGACGCGAGCAGCGCGAAGATAATCGGCCAGACCAGACCTTGAAACATGATCTGCGTGATGCCGCCGCTCGTCAGCAGTGGAAAGACGGCCAGCACCATCACGCCGGTCGCAGCGGCTATCGGCAAGACAACCCGCATCGTGCCGTCCACGGCGGCATCCAGCGCACTCTTGCCCTGCCGGAGTTGGCGATGTACGGAATGGATCACGACGATGGAGTCATCGACGAGCCGGCCGATCGCCAAGAGCAGGCCAATGAGCGTGCTGCTGTTGATCGATAGATGCATCGGCGCGAATAACAGGACGGCCAACCCCAAGCAGGTCGGTATCGAGGTCATTATGATGAGCGTCGCGCTGACGTCCTCGAGGAAGATCAACAGGACGAGACCCGCGAGTAAGATCGCGACGATCAATTCTTCGATCATGTTGCGGTTCAGGTCGCTGACAAATCGCGAGTTATCGTAGGCCGGGGCGAACTGCAATGCCGGATACGCCTGCCGGATCTGCGAGAGTCGCGAGAGCACCGCGGCGATCACTCGGGGGGAACCGGCGTCGGGGTTTTCGACGACGGAAAGCTCGATCGCATCCTTTCCGTTGTACCGATAGACCTGGCGTTGCTCTGCCGCTCCGTCGGTAATCGTCGCAACGTCACCGATATAGACGGTACGGTCGCCGACCGTTTTTATGGGATATTGCGCGACGTCTTGCGGGGTGAGCGCGCGCTGGCCGCCGCGAACGATCAGCTCGTTGCGCTGGTTGGTGACGACGCCCCCCGAACGGCTGACGTTCTGCCGGTCGATAGCGTCGCGGATATCGAGAAGCGAGAGTCCAGTAGCCGCCGCCGCGGAGCCGTTCACGACGACTTGCAGCTGGCGCTGCAGTCCCCCGAAGACGGTGACTTGCTGCACGCCTTCTACGGTCTTTAGTTCGTTCACGACGTCGTTGGCCAGAAACTGGCGAAGCTGAACGGGGTCCCAGCCGGGCGCACTTACGGCCAGTTGAAGAACGGGCGTATTGAGCGGATCGACAGGAACGACGAACGACGGTTTGAGGTTTGCCCGATCGTACGGCAGATCGGCTTGAGCTTGAGCGACCAACTGCTGAACGTCGACCAGCGCCCGCTGCATGTTCGCGCCGTAAGGAAACTGCAGCGTGATAATCGACAGACCGTCTTGCGATATCGAGCGCACGAACCGGACGCCCTTGAGATCGGTCATGCGCTCTTCGATCGGCTTGGAAAAATAGGTCTCGACTTCTTGCGGTGAATAGCCGGGCGTCATCGTCACGATAGAGATCAGCGGACTCTCGACGTACGGCATCATGCGCGTCGGCAGCACGAAGAGCAGCGTGGCGATCGCCGCGATGACGACGCCGAAATAAACTGCGAGAACGGCGAACGGATTGCGAACCGACCACGCCGCGATATTGCGCCGGTTCACGGATGAGCCTCGGTCACCGCTTGCCCGGGCTGCAGATTTGCCGCGCCGTCGGTAATCACGTTCGCACCGGATTGCAGGCCGCGTACGATTGCGGTGGCGCCGTCGTTGGAGAGGACGACCACGCGCACCGGTACGGCCGTGCCGTTCTCAATGATGTAGACTAACGATCCGTTTGCGCCGCCGACCAATGCGGCCGCCGGTATCGCATCACCGCTGCTCGTCGCCGCGCCCGGCACGTGAATCGTTACGCGAACGAAACCGCCGGGCTGCAAGCTGCCGTGCGAATTTTCCACAATTGTTTCGACCATCGCCGTATGCGTCGACGGATCGGCGACCGGCTGGACGGATGAGACTCTACCGTGAAGGACTGCGCCGGTGGGCAGCACGACATCGACGGGATCGCCCAAGCCGATCTGCGGCAAATCGGCTTGCGCGACATTGGCCTGTACACGCAGCTTGTCCAGCACCGCAATCTGTGCGATCGGCGTTCCCGCCTGAACGTAAGTTCCGGGATCCGCCAACCGCTTGACGACGACCGCGTCACTGGGCGAGATGACCGATCGATAACTCGCCAGCGTCGATTGCGCCGCTGCTTCGTTTTGCATTTGGTTATATTGCGCGCGTGCTTGACCGATCGATGCGGTTGCGTCGGACGCTTTGATGAGAGCGTTTCGCAGGTCGGCTTGTGCCGACGCCGCCTGTGCGACTTCGTTCTGATATTCTTGCTGCGAGACGGCGCCTTCGCGTAAGAGCGTGCTCTCCCGTACGATCTCGCGCGACCAATAATCCGCCGCGCGCTGTTTGGCCGCGATGTCGTTCTGCGCCATGCGCACATCGTTGGGAGCGTGATGCATCGCTTGGATTTGCGCGGCTTGTGCCGCAGCTTGCGCCGCCGCCGCCGAACTCCCGAGCTCGGGTTCGTTGAGATAAGCGATCTGCTGGCCCGCTTGAATCTTGTCGCCGTTGTAAACGTTGAAATCGCTCAGGAGCCCCGACGCGCGCGCAACAATCGTTTGGGTTAGATAGGGCGATACCGTACCGGGGGCTGAAACGGAGGCCCCTTGCGTGCCGGGATGGACGCGAATCGATTGCACTGCCACGGGCGCCGTACCGGCGACATTCGCCATGGCGTTCATGTCCATGGGCGCCGATCCGTATTGCGCTTTTATCATGGCGATGCCGATCACCACGACGGCCGCGGTTGCGAAGAGTGCAATCGTTCCGGTGCGGCGATCGCGCCGGAGGACCACGAGCGCGAGCAACCCGAGCGCGAATAGCAGGAGGGCGGCCGTGCGCCAAGCGGTCCAGTCGCCGGCCGGCGCCATCGAAGTCGTCGCGGATGAGGTTTCGCCTTTACTTTGCGCAGCGGCGACGTCGACGGTGTAGTTTACCCTTCCGTTTAACCCGCCGGTGAAATTCAAACTGACGTTCCAGGGCGCGGCCATGCCAAGATCGAGATCGAAGGTCCAGCGGCCGGGCGCAACGGTGCGCGCGACACCGGCGGGGCCGTTCATTTTCATGCTCGGCATCGTTGTCGAGAATTGCAACTGCGTGGAGCGCAATGCGCCGCCGTTAACGCCGGTAACGATGACCGTCGCAACTTCACCGCCGATCGCGGGCGGATCAGGCGTCAGGATCAACGTTACGGTTGCGGGTCCGATGCGGTGCGTGATTGGAGCCGCGGTTACGGGCGCCACAAGTGTTACGACGCTTAACAGTACGAGGCAAAAAAATAGACGGGCGATTTTTATCATTGCGAATGACACGATAGAAAGCCGAGCGTTCCGCTCACGATCGGAAGCAGCGCGATCAAGGTCGCAATGCTCAGCGCGCCGCCGGCAATCATGCGGCGGTGCGTTGACGCTGAATTTTCCGGCGGCGCGAGCAGACGCTGAAGCCGCGAAGTGACGCTTCCACCGTCCAGCGCGGCTACGGGTAGCAGCGGCCCCTTTGCCATCGCGATGATGGCGCCGGCGAGCGACTCCATTTCGGTGTGCGCAACCGCTCGTTGGTCGGCTGCGAATTCGCGAGCGTCCCAATAAAGTTTCAGGAGATCGGCCGTGCCGAACGGCAAGAGATCGCTGAAGAACGCCGCCAGCGCACCGAGCACGTGATCGTACCGTTGAATGTGAGCCGCCTCGTGACAAAGCGCGGCGTTGAGTTGATCGTCGTCGAGCCGCGCCAAAGCGCCCGTTGATACAATTATGATGGGATGAATTACGCCAAGCACCGCGCAGAAAGGATTGGCATCGGAGATTTCGCGCGCCTCGCAGTTCCGCGGTGCGGCTGCTTTCAGGCGCTCCCCGGCCGCGAACGAAAAATTGCGAATGCTTGCTGCTTCACGCGATCGCAGTGTCGCGATCCCCGTGGCGCGCGCTAGCGCGAAGACGGTGAGCAGAAGAAGCGCTGCAAAGATGATCCGCCCGGTTACGAACTGCAAACAATTCGAGCTCGTTCCGACCGTAAGGCCGTAAGCCGCGATTGAGAGAAACGATGCGCCCGGCAGCATGGAACCGACCGCAGCGAACGGGGCCTGCCAGCATCGGTCGGCATCCATTGCCAGAATTGCCGGCTTCGCGTACCTGACCATTAGGGCAACAGCTGCCGGTACGACGAGGATAGCGCAGAGCGAGCCTAGGAGCGCACCCGCTTGCGCGCACGATTGAAAGAATGCGGCCGCGTCAGCCACGAGGGTTAGCCTTTCGCTCGGCGAGCAGCCGTTCAAATTCGGCGAGCGCCGACTGATCGGCCACGACTTCACTAACGATTTGCACGAAGAGCGGATTACGGTGATTGCGTAACAGCGGACTCACAATCTCTGCTACGGCTTGGCGCTGATGGTCTTCCTGCGATTTAAGCGGAAGAAAGACGTTGGCGCGCCCGATCGATCGCTTCTTCGTGAATTGCTTCTTCGTAAGGTTAAGCAGCACGGCTTTTACGGCAGAGTAAGAAATCTGCTTAGCTTTTGGCCCGGCATTGAGCGCGGCTTGAACGTCGCCGACGCTGGACCAGTCCCCGCGGCGCCATAGCGCCCGCATGACGCGCGCCTCCAACGGGCCGACGCCAAGGACGGGGTCTCGTTCCGTGCTCGGGACCATGTGTTAGCCATCCTAACGGTTCGTAGCGGCATCGTCAAGGCTAGCCGCTCTGAATGACAGGTTCACCGGCGCGGGCAAGTGCATCCGGATGGCGTTGTTGCCATTGATGAGGCGGATGGTGCACCGCCACGCCGAGGTGGTCGCGCCGGGTGAGAAGCGCGTACGGATCGCCAAGTTCGGCATGTACCTGGCCGGGTTTATGGCGGTCGTCAATATCAGCGTCGTTTACCTGGCGCTGCCGTCGATCGAGCACGCCATTCGGGCCGACATCGACGACCAAGAGTGGATACTCAGCATCTATCCTTTAATGGAAGGCGGATTTACGCTGGCCGCCGGGACGCTTGGCGATTTGTATGGGCGCAAGAGGGTCATGACGCTCATGACGTGGCTCTTCACGCTGGCGACAATCGCATGCGCGCTCGCGCCGACTCCGCTTGCGCTGATTGTGGCGCGTGGATTTCAGGGGCTCGGTGGTGCGGCGCTGCTCTCGCTGCCGGTGGCGATTCTCGTGCAAATGCTACCCGACCCGAGCGACAACGAAGATGCGATCAAGAATTTCGCGATGGTCGCGGGATTGGGCGCGGTCGCCGGGCCGGCGATCGGCGGCGTACTGGTGCACTTGTTCGGGTGGCCGTCGATTTTTTATCTCTCGGTGTTGATGTCCGCGGGTGTGTTGTTGTCGCTTCCGTCGACGGAGGAAAGCAAACGCGATCCGTTGCTGCGGATCGACGGCATCGGACAGGCGTTGAGCATACTCTCATTTCTCGCCATCAGTTTTGGGCTGATCGAAGGGAATGACTTGGGGTGGACGTCGCCGGTTATTTTGGGCGCGTTCGTTTTATCGGTCGTTTCGATTGTGGCGTTCCTGTACGCGGAGTCGCATGTCGCGCAGCCGATGGTGCACCTGCGGTATTTCAAGGTGCCGAAGTTTAATGCTGCGTTGCTGGCGATTGGCGGAATCAATTTCGCCTGGTACGGCGTTATGCTGCTCTGCACGCTTTTTTTGCAAAACGCATTGCATCAGCCGGCGATGGCGGCGGGGTTCTATTTAATGCCGAGCAATATCGCTTTCTTTTTGGCGAATCAGTATAGCAGCCGCGTGGAGCGGCGGACGGGCGCGCTCGGAATACTTTTGCTTGCGTTCGCGGTTAGCGCGGTGGGGATGGCGTGGTTGGGGCTGCTCGGCGCTTCGGCGGCGGCGTGGGAGGTTTCGGCGGGGCTTTTTATCGCGGGCATCGGTTGGGGATTTGCCTTTACGCCTGCGGCGTCGATGGGAATGGCCG
>JABXNS010000057.1_pt1 | contig 49205 bp, 47 predicted proteins | sample 7301101 | NCBI WGS metagenome assembly JABXNS01 (sample SAMN14449646, study PRJNA615230) | soil metagenome | isolation source: soil from bare, unvegetated metal-rich iron-sulfur acidic spring small-cell... | place: Canada: Paint Pots Mound, Kootenay National Park, BC | collected 2017-05-25 | reverse complement strand
GGGTAGAAGAGATCGGGCGGGGGGTGGCTTTGACTATCGGATCGGCCCTGGTGAAAGCCGTTAGTTAGGAAATAATGGTAGATTCCCGAGACTAATTTGTGGGAAGACCCAGTCCAGATTTTGCGCGGTTGCGAATCTGGAGAATGACCGCGGCCGTGAGTTACATTCACGCAGCCAAGAGCCGTCGGGAAGCGACGTGTTTTCCGAACCTCTGAGCAGGACCGCGCCGCAGCCGTTTGATCGAATCTTCGAATCACCTGAATTCCGCGTTTCGACATCGGCTCGCGTGCCGTAGGAGACAAATTTTCTTGACAAATGATTGACGCCGGCCCCGCTTCGGATTCTGAGATTTCGCTGTTCACGCTGGGAACTAGGATGTTGCGAAGCCGTTGGCGAATTGCGAGATGGATGCTCATCGGTGCAGTGCTCGGTTCCCTCGCTGTGGCAACGAAGCCGAAAGTGTATACCGCGACTGCGTCGTTCATTCCACAAGGATTTGATGCAGGACGATCGGGGCTTGCCGGACTGATAGGGCAATTTGGGGTTTCGCTTCCGACGTCAAACCAATCGCTCTCGCCAGACTTTTACTCCCAGCTTCTTAGATCTCGCGTGCTTCTTGAGCCGATTGCTCGCGGGAGTTTCGTAGTCGAGGAAATGGGACATCGCTCTGTCCCTTTTCTCACCTTGTTCAAGGTCAACGGCGGGTCTAAAGCATCCCGTGTCGAGGAAGGTGTACGAGAGCTGTCGGCTATGATCGTGCCAACAGTGATGAAGACTACTGGTGTGGTGCAAGTGTCAATAGCGACAGAGTGGCCAAGCGTCTCGCTCGCGATTGTGAAAGCACTGCTCAACGGAGTTACCACTTACAATCAGCAGACAAGACAGGGTTTGGCGGCGGACGAGGAAAGGTTCGTTCAGGCACGGCTATTGGAAGCGACATCGGAATTGCGTGCTTCGGAAGATCGGCTGCAGAACTTCCTTCAGAACAACCGCATGATCGGGTCATCCGCGGAGTTGGCCTTCGAGCGCGACCGCCTGCAGCGAGATGTTGCGCTGCGGCAGCAGCTGTATACCACGCTCATGCAGGCCTACGAGGACGCTCGCATTCGTGAAGTGCGCGACACCCCAGTTGTGACAGTCTTCGAACCGCCAGCCGTCGCCGCCATGCCTGAGCCTCGTGGTAGGCTGAAAACGATCTTACTCTCCTTGATGTTGGGGGGACTAGTCGGGTCCGTGCTCGCGCTCATCTCCGGCGCCCGGGCCAGTAGACGGCCCGGGATCAACCCGGAGGCTGATGAATTTGCCGGCACACTTGCGGAGACCAAACGCGAAATGCTCCAGTTGATTCCTGGCCTTGGCAAGCGGGCGCGCTCCTAAGGCCGCGGCGAATAGTGTTGAAGCAAGTTCTCGTAACGGGATCAGAGGGATTTATTGGCTCGCATCTCACGGAGGCCATGGTTCGTGCGGGGTATGATGTACGAGCATTCGTTCTCTACAACTCGTTCAACTCGTGGGGCTGGCTCGACCGGTGTTCTCCGGATGTGAAGGGCAATTTCGAAGTCTTTCAAGGCGACATTCGCGATGCCGCCGGCGTGCGAAAGGCGATGACGGGACGGACCGCCGTTCTTCACCTCGCAGCTCTGGTTGGGATTCCGTATTCGTATCATTCTCCCGATACCTACGTAGATACGAACATCAAGGGTACGTTGAACGTTGTGCAAGCGGTTCGCGATCTGGACGTGGCAAAGATGGTTCACACGTCCACAAGCGAAGTATACGGGACTGCGCGCTTCGTCCCGATCACTGAGGACCATCCTCTTCAGCCGCAGTCCCCGTATTCGGCCACCAAGATCGGAGCGGACCAACTTGTGCTCTCCTTTTTCAACTCTTTCGCGACCCCCGTGACGGTGCTACGGCCGTTCAACACGTACGGCCCGCGTCAATCAGCACGCGCGGTAATCCCCACGATCGTCACGCAGATAGTTAGCGGAAAGCGCGTCATCAAGCTGGGTGCGAAGCATCCCACCCGCGATTTCAGCTACGTAACTGACACGGCCTCCGCGTTCATCGCAGCGCTCGAGTCGGATGCGTCTCTGGGCGAGGTCATCAACGTCGGAAGCGGATTCGAGATCTCCGTCGGCGACACGGCGAGAGCTATCGCCGATCTGATGGGTGGCGAAATCGAGATCACGCAGGACGACCAGCGTATGCGGCCGGCGGGAAGTGAGGTCGGCCGGCTGTGGGCGTCGACCTCGAAGGCGCGCGAGAGACTCGGGTGGGCGCCGCGCTACGGTGGCCTCGACGGGTTCCGCCGAGGGTTGGGGGAGACAATCGCGTGGTTCAGACAACCAGAGAACCTGGCGATGTACAAGCCAGAAGCGTACAACGTGTGAAGCAGCAGCGCGCGGTCGAGTCGGGACTTGCCTCCAAAGTGGAGCGGACTGTCCGTGAAGTCGTCGGGCCCGGCCCACGCGTTCTCCACGAGCCGAGCTTCAAGGGGAACGAGTGGAAATACCTCAAGGAATGGTTGGACTCGATTTACGTATCTTCGATGGGAAAGTTCGTCGACAGATGTTAGGCGGAGCTCGCGGCGTTCACCGGTGCGGCCGCCTTCGTCGTCGTGGTCAACGGGACCGCCGCTCTTCAGATTGCGTTGCAGCTCGCCGGAGTGCAGCCGGGAGACGCAGTGCTCGTTCCGACGCTCCCGTTTGCCGCTACTGCGAACGCGGTCGTCTATTGTGGCGCGACCCCGCATTTTGTCGACAGTGAGGAGCGAACGCTGGGAATGGATCCGGGCGCGCTGTGTGATTACCTGAGCGTCGCGTGCGAAATCGCCGGCGGGCGCTGTGTCAATCGGCGGTCTGGCCGCGTGGTGCGGGCGCTCGTCCCGATGCACACGTTCGGGCATCCGGCAGATATTGAGGGATTGCTCGGCGTTGCGCGCGACTATCATCTCGCTATGGTCGAGGACGCTGCGGAGTCGCTCGGCAGTACCGTCGGAGGGAAGCACACCGGCACTTTCGGACTTGTCGGAGTTCTGAGTTTCAACGGCAATAAGACAATAACTACTGGTGGTGGCGGAGCCATTCTTTCCAATGATGTCGCGCTTGCCAGGAGGGCGAAACACCTCACTACCACGGCGAAGATCAATCACCGCTGGGAGTACGCGCATGACCAGGTGGGCTACAACTTCAGGATGCCCAATCTGAATGCAGCTCTCGGCTGCGCGCAGCTCGAGCAGCTTCCGGATTTCATCGTCGCGAAGCGCCGTTTATACGAGCGGTACCGTGACGCTTTCAACTGCATTAAGGGCGTTCGTGTCGTGTCGGAGCCGGAAAATGCGCACAGCAACTACTGGCTCCAGGCGCTGATGCTCGATGAGGAATTTTCAGCCCAGCGCGACGAGATCCTAACCGCGACGAACGACGCTGGTCTGATGACGCGGCCGGTGTGGACGCTGATGCATCGGCTGAAGCATTTCGCGGATTGCCCGCGGATGGAATTGACGGTCGCGGAGTCAATCGATAGGCGTCTCGTGAATCTTCCTAGCAGCGCATTTCTCTGACGTGGCGGTTGGAAGGTCGCGGCTATTCCATGCCAGTCGATACGAAGGCCTAGGCTCGGTGACCTCGTGATTCACCCGCTAAGACAGCTTCCAAGGGATAGGTGGCGAGCGCTTCCAGCGACCGCTTCAGCAATAGAGACGCGCATTCCTGAAGGCACGTCACGATGCGAAGCTGCGACGGGACGGGGTGCGATATCGCATTTGATCCGTGTGCTCCGCTTCAGCGAGGTCGATTGCGTTCTGATGCCAAGTTACATCGCCGAAGGTGTCATTCAGCCATTTGCAAGCCGGGCAGTCCGCATTCTTTTTTACCGGTTGACGGAAACTCTTCAACCGGATCAGGGAGACGTGATAAGACTTCTCCGCGAGAATCCGGGTATCCGCCTTCTCGTCGTCTTCCATCCGCTCGGCTACGTGTGTGAATTCTCCGCCGCACGGCGCGAAGCTGGAGAGCGAGGCGTGTTCGTTCTCGAAGATTGCGCGCACTCATTGTTCACCGACTATTCGGACGGGGGCGTGACTGGTAGCCGCAGCGACTTCTCTTTGTTTTCCCTCAACAAATTCCTTCCTGTGCCCGACGGTGCGATCCTCGTGAGCATGCGACCGGAGGTCAACGTTGCGGTCAGCTTGGGAGACGATAGACTTCCGCGGGGGGCCATCGACGCCTACTTGCTTCATCTCGAGCTGAATGCCGAACTTCTCTCCACGCATGATGCCCATGTGGCGAGGGGGTTGTTGGCCGATAGCGGGGCCGCGTACGATCGCTATTATGAGGTAATCAGCGACAGGCTGGTTCCGCTAGCGGTCAGCAATGAATCCGTCGCCATACGGGCGCGTTGCGACGCCGGAGAGTTCCGAACTAAGAGGCGGAGAAATTTGGAAACGTTGTGTGACAATTTTCCCTCAGGACCGATTCGACTCCTCTACCGTGAAGCTATCGCGGGTGCCGCTCCATTCGCGGTTCCGGCGGTGGTCGATGCCCAATTGAGGGACATGGCGATCGAAATTGCGTTTCTGAAGGGAGTGTTTCTGGCCACTCTCTGTGCGCGCTGGGATTTCGTACCACGCGAGGGGAATTTCGAGGCCGAGCGATCATATCTACGGCGCCATTTTCTGATACCAATCAACGAATTCCTCGACGACTCAGCAATGCTCACCCTCCTCGCCACCATGGCGCAGATACAAAAAGCGATTGCACAATGAATTACAATAAGCTTGTCGAAAGCGCCGACCAAAGACTGTTCATCATTGGGGAAGCCGGCGTGAACCACAACGGTAGCCTAAACACTGCCAAGCAACTGGTTGATGTTGCGATTGCGGCGGGGTGCGATGCAGTGAAGTTCCAAACGTGGATTACGGAGAAGGTCTACTCGAGGGAATTGTCGATCAAACCGGATTATCAAATAAGATCGACTGGCTTTGATGAATCGGCCTACGACTCAATAAAGAAACTCGAGCTGCCTTTCCAGGATCTGGCCGAGATAAAGCAGTACTGTGAAAAACGAGACATACTGTTTTTCTCAACGCCGGACGAGCAGGACAGCGCGCAGTATCTGTGCGACCTCGGCGTCCCACTGATGAAGAGTGCGTCCCAGGACGTTACCAATCTCCCATTCCTTCGGTATCTCGGAGGGCTTGGCCTGCCTCTCATATTTTCGACCGGCGCCGCGACGGAAGACGAAATTGCCGCCGCTGTCGACGTTCTGCGCGAGGTCGGCGCTCAACTCATAATAATGCACTGCGTTTCGGCCTACCCCGCTCCGATCGAACAGTTGAATCTGAGAATGATTCCGGCTCTCGCTTCGAAGTTCCGGGTTCCAGTTGGATTTTCGGATCACAGCGTTGGCCCAGAGGCAGCTTGTGCTGCGGTGGCGCTAGGCGCGACTTTCTTCGAAAAGCATTTTACACTGGACAAGGCAGCCCCAGGGCCCGACCACCAGGCGTCCGCGCCCGCCGAAGAGCTGGCTCACTATGTCTCGGTTTTGCGCGACGTGCACGAGGGTCTGGGCGATGGATTGAAGAGGGTTCTACCTGCGGAGGCGGACACTAGGTTGGCTTTTCGCCGTTTCCTGGTGGCGGCGCGCCCGATCGTTAAAGGATCACGGTTCAGCGCCGAAGATTTTGTCTTCAAGAAGATTGCAAGTGGAATCCCTCCTGCCGAGATGGATCGCATCGTCGGAAAGCCGGCGCTTGCCGACATAAAGCCGGATACGCCCATCCGCTGGGATCTTGTCGGCTAGCAAACCGGTTGGAATGTCTCCAAGCGGCGCTTCGGAATCGGAGTGGATTGAAAGCTCGCTGTCACCCGCTTGGCCGGCTGCGTTAAGAAAGCTTCCGGCTCAGATTCGGGACATCTATTCACAGCCGGAATACCTCTGGCTTTATGAAGACGCGGAACAGACCGCACACTGCTTCGTATATCGGGAGGATGAGCGGACTTTCGTTTATCCATTCATGCTTCGCCCGATCCCCGGCAGCGATGGCCTAACCGACATTTCCACTCCATACGGATACGGCGGGCCTGTGACCAGCGACTCCGACCCGGCATTCATTGGCCGCGCCCGGATGGAATTTCTGCATTGCGCGCAAGGGCGTGGTGTGATCGCCGAGCTAATCAAGTTCCACCCTCTTCTGGGCAACCACGTGCTGATGGAGAGCCAGCTCCGCGTGATTCCGGTCTGCCCCGTGGTCTACGTTGACTTAGGGGTCGATCCGGCCGAGCGGTGGCGCCACGTCTACACACATGCGAACCGTAAGAACATCAATAAGGCGGCGCGAAGCGGCATCAAGATCTCATTTGACGGTGGAGACGAGCAGTGGAGCGCTTTTCGGCGGCTATACGCACAGACGCTTAAGGCGAACTCAGCCGCGTCGTTCTACGAATTCTCGGACGCTTATTTTCGGGGCATTCGGGAGCGCCTCGCATCGCGTCACATCCTTGTAACGGCGGTGTTGAACGACGTAATTGTGTGCGGTCTGATTGTTCTGCTCGGTGCAGAAAACGCGCACTGCCATCTCATCGGAACGGACAGAGTGGCAATGAGCAATGGGGTGAATAACCTGCTGCATCACGAGCTCGTCGGCTGGGCCGCGGGGCATGGATACAAACGATTGCTCGTTGGGGGCGGACGGGGAAACTCTGAAGACGACAGCTTGCTGAGGTTCAAGCGGAATTTCTCCGATTTGAGCGCTACGTTCTTTGTTGGCGAGTCTGTTATCGCCGGAGACGCGTATCAACAACTTTGCGATGAGTGGCGCGCCACGTACCCCGAAAGGGATCGGAACGACCGACTACTTCTTTATCGGCTCTGATCTCCAGTAGGAAATCTCTATGTCGTTTGGGAGAATAAATGGCTTGGGATGAAATCTGGGAGAAGGTTTTCCAGAACCAGCAGTGGGGAAAGTATCCAGCGGAGGATTTGATCCGGTTCGTCGCGCGCAATTTCTATCGCGCACCTGACCGTGGTAGGACGCGCATTCTAGAACTCGGGTGCGGTCCGGGAGGAAATCTCTGGTACCTTGCCCGCGAGGGCTTCACCGTCGTTGGGATCGACGGGTCGCCCACGGCGGTCGAACAGGCGAAAACAAGGCTTGATGAAGAAGTGCCCGACTGGAAGGGCGAGGTAACCTGCGGCGACATCACCCGTCTGCCTTTCGAAGACAACTCGTGCGATGGCGCGATTGACAGTGAGGCGATTTACTGTAATTCCTATGCCGACTCGCAGACCATCTACCGTGAGATCCGTCGGGTACTGAAGCCGGGCGGAAAGCTCTTCAGCCGGACATTCGCCACTGGTTCCTGGGGCGACGGAACGGGCAAGGAGATCGGATCCAATTTTTGGTTCGTCGCCGAAGGACCGGCCAAAGACAAAGGCCCTTGCCGTTTTACATCGGGCGCCGATATCGAGGACCTCCTTTCGGTCGGGCTCGTCGTAGAAAACATCGAATTGCTGACCCGATCGCAGGGAGTCGAAGGAAGTCATCCGGTAAAGGAATGGCTGATTACCGCGGTGAAAACGTGAGCCACGAGCGGGCGACGCGTGCACGCGTGCTGTTTGTCACGACATGTAGGTCGGACTACGGTCCGGCGTATTGGGTGCTTCACGATTTATTTCTCGACCCTAGTCTCGAGACGCTGCTGGCCGTTTCGGGCGCGCATCTCAGTGAAGCGCACGGACTCACAGTTTCGGAGATCGAACGGGACGGGTGGCCGATAGCGGAGAGGCTGCAAATTTTCGGCAGCGGATCGGATAGGAATTATGGATCCGTTCTAAGCGCCGCCGTGAATGGATTCACCGAGATGTTCGATAGGCTGCGACCTGCAGTCGTCGTCGTGCTCGGCGACCGTATCGAGCTGCTCGCCATTGCAACGGCCGCGGTTGTCACGCGAACACCGCTCGCCCACCTTTGCGGCGGTGACATCACCGAAGGCGCGCTCGATGAACAAGTCAGGCACGCTGTGACGAAGGTCGCACATCTCCACTTTCCCGCGACGTCGCTTTCAGCGAGGCGCGTCCTGCAGATGGGGGAAGAGCCGTGGCGCGTCACTGAAGTCGGTGACCCCGCGCTGGACCATTTTCGCCGTGAGTTGGGTGCCAGTGAAAATGAATTGGCTGCGATACTAGCGTTCCGGCCCAATCGCGAAACTTTACTTGTCACTCAGCACCCGCTTACTGTTGGAGAAGATCCGGCCGCTGATGCCCGCGCTGTATTTTCGGCCCTGGACGCTCACGCCGGACCGGTTATCGTGACCGCACCGGCGCCGGATCCCGGGAGTGATGAGGTGCGTAGAGAACTGCAGCGGTTTGTGGCGGGCCGCACGAATGCAATCTTTGTCGAGAATCTAGGTAGCCGTTGCTATCGTGGGCTTTTGCAACTGGTCGGTGCAATGGTGGGCAACTCGTCGAGCGGCCTGATCGAGGCGGCAAGCGCGGGGCTGCCGGTGGTCAATGTCGGACGGCGGCAGGAGGGGCGACAGCGGAACCACAACGTGATCGATGTTGCAGCGCGACCGGACGCGATTCGGAAGGCGATTACCAGGGCATTGACTCCCGAATTTCGGTGGTCGCTTTCGGGGATGATCAACGTTTACGGTGACGGGACTGCAGGCAAGCGAATCGTCGCGGTACTGAGAAATCTGCCTGATAGGGAAAAATTGCTGACGAAGCGTTTTGTCCGTCTCGGGGAGCCGCGACCCTACACGTAACCAACGAGCCATACGTCCCCAAGTTTAGAGCACAAAACGATGACAACTTCTGAGACGAAGTCGCCCGACGATTGGCGCAAGGCGCTGCTTCCGATTGATTCGACCGTGCGGCAGAGTATTCGAAACCTTGACGAGTCGACGATGCAAATTGCGATTGTGGTTTCCACTGACGGGTCGTTAGTCGGCACGCTCACCGACGGCGATATCAGACGTGCGCTGCTGCGGGGGCTGACGCTTGAGAGTCCGATCGAATCCATCATTCACCGTGATCCATTTGTCGTGCCTCCTCAACTCCACCGGAGCGCTGTACTAGAGCTGATGCAGGCGAACAAGGTGCGCCAGCTTCCCGTTGTGGATGGTGAGGGAAGAGTGATCGGCATGCACCTGTGGGATGAGCTACTTGTTCCCAAGCGCCGCTCGAACCTGATGCTGGTGATGGCGGGGGGACTGGGCGCCAGACTTCGACCGGAGACTGACAACTGTCCGAAGCCACTCCTTCCCGTCGCGGGCAAGCCTATCCTCGAGCACATTCTCGAGCGGGCGCGCACCGAAGGGTTCGAGAATTTCGTTTTTGCGGTGCATTACCTCGGGCACATGATCGAGGAGCACTTCGGCGACGGCAGCAATTGGGGAGTGCGCATCGATTACTTACGGGAGCAGACTCCCCTCGGCACTGCGGGCGCGATCAGCCTTCTCAAACCTCGTCCTACAGGGTCATTCATTGTCTCCAACGGCGATGTTCTCAGCGACGTGAGATACGCGGAGGTACTCGATTTTCATTGCCGACACGGAGCGGCGGCGACAATGGCAGTCCGCCTGTACGAGTGGCAGCATCCCTTCGGAGTGGTGCGGACAAACGGTGTGGATATTGTCGGGTTCGAAGAGAAACCGATCCACCGTACGCATATCAACGCGGGCATATACGCGCTGGACCCGTCCGCGCTGGACTCGCTCACCGTTGGCGAGCGTTGTGACATGCCGACTCTGTTCTACCGTCTTCAGGAGAACAGCGCCCGTACTATCGTCTATCCCATTCACGAGCCGTGGCTGGACGTCGGCGTCGCCCGGGATTACAAATCGGCCAACGAGACGGTTCGCGGGGTGTCGAGCTGAAGCTTGTTGCGCTCATACCCGCGAGGGGTGGCTCGAAGCGTCTTCCGGGAAAGAACACGCGGAATCTCGGCGGAAAACCCCTACTTCTCTGGACAATCGAGAGCGCGAGACATCATTCCGAGATTGCCGATGTCATCATCTCGACTGACGCGGACGTGATAGCTGAAGTCGGGCGCGCCGCTGGAGCGACGGTTCCATGGCTGCGCCCGCGGGAGCTGGCCACGGATGACGCGAGCTCGGTGGATGTCGCGCTCCACGCACTCGATTGGTACGAAGAGTCGCTAGGCAGAGTCGACGGGCTGCTGCTCCTGCAGCCGACCTCCCCATTCCGCCGGCGCGAGAGCGTGGCGAGGGGGATCGAAATGTTCGCTCGCGAGCAACGTTCGGTGGTGGGAGTTTCGCCGGCCAGGTCGCATCCAATGCGCTGTTACCGCATTGCGGAAGGGAAGCTGCTCCCTTTCTTCTCTCAGGATGACATTGCCAAGCGCTCGCAGGAGCTTCCCGCCGCCTACGTCGTGAACGGTGCCTTCTATCTGGTCGCTCCCGACGAGCTGCGGAGCGAGCGTGCGTTCTACGGCCGTGATTCCATTCCGCTGCTTATGGATGGCGAAGAAGAATCTCTCGACATAGACACTGATCTGGATTGGAAGGCCGCGGAGCTGACGCTTGCTGCGAGGAAAGTCAGCTCGGGATGAAGATCGTCTATCTTATCGAACAGCCGCTCGACGAGCGCAACTATGAGCGGTTCGGAGTGACAGAGTGGCTAGATCGCGGCTGGACGCTCGAGGTCTGGGACTTAACGCCGATCTCGTATCCCAAAGTTTGGGACACATTCTTGAGATCGCGGGGTGAATTTCGTCCGTCGACTATCCATTTTCCGATCGTTAAGTCGTCCAGCTTGCGCCGGCGGCTGCGAAACCGCGAGAAAACTGATTACTTCGTCGATTTCACGAGCGACAACTTCTGGTCGGTGCTTGCCAAGCTGGCGCTCGTGCGGTCGGGAGCAGTGAGAATCATCGCGCGCCTGGGATCGATTCCTGACTGGGGCGACACGCTTACGAAGAGCGCACGCAAACAGATCGCGGGCGGAATCGCGAAGCGCCTTGGAAAAGTCAGTGCGAAACTTGGCTCTTTGGTTTCGGCGCGTTTCGCGAAACCCGGCATTGTCATCGTATCCGGACGGAGATCGTTCGCGGAGGCCGAATCGCTGGGCTATTCCGACCGCGTCATTCGTGCCCACAATTTCGATTACGACGTGTATATGAGGTGCGCGGTCGCTCGAAAGCCAACACAGGATGCAGCCGCGAAACCTTACGCGGTCTTTCTCGATCAGGATCTGTGCTTCCACCCTGAATATGGATTCGATCGGCTAACGCCGTATGTGACGCCCGAAAGGTATTTCCCTTCGATTTGCCGCGGTCTTCGGTCGATTTCTGAATCGCTCGCAGTCGACGTCAAGGTCGCCGCACATCCGCGGTCGTCCTATAGGGATGCAGACTACTTCGATGGTATTCCCGTCGAGTATCATCGCACCGCGCTACTTGTGAGGGACGCGACCGTGATCGTGTGCCACAGCAGCACATCGGTGCAACTGGCGGTGCTGTTCAGAAAGCCCATCATTTTTGTCACGACCAGCGAACTGAGCGATTCGTCGTTGGGCAACTACGTGGTGAAGTTTGCCCGGCTGCTTGGCAAAGAGGTTGTCAACCTGGACGCGACTCCTGAACGCTCTGACTGGCGCGATGAGATGATAGTGAACGAGCCTCTATACGCAGCCTATCGAAGCGAGTTCATAAAGCTGGACGGGAGCAGGGAAAGGGCTTTGTGGCGCATTGTCGCGGACGAGTTCGAGAGGGATGCGGCCGCGCGCTGGCGGGCCTGACTGACGTCCTCCCCAATGCGGAGTCACTCAGGCTGTGAGTCTTGGGCGTAAATTGTCGTTCCTTTCGAGCTCCCTTGCAAACTCGGTGGGGCTTCTGCCAGCGAGGCCGCTGTGCGGCCGAGCCTCGTTGTAGTCTCGCCTCCAGTTTTCTATCACCTGTTGGGCGTGCGTGATGCTCGTAAACCATTCGGTGCTCAGGCATTCCTCACGGAACCTGCCGTTGAAGCTTTCGACGAAGGCGTTCTCAACCGGCTGCCAGGCCGGATGAATTGGAGGCGACGCCATGGCTATGTGCCCAGAGATCGAGAGATCTGCCCGCGAACTCGGGACCATTGTCGCAGACAATGCTTCGTGGAAGTCCTCGCGTGAGGGCCAAGCGATCGAGCACCTGGATCACGCGAAGCGCCGGCAAGGAATTGGACACCTCGATTGCCGGGCATTCCCGCGTCAGATCGTCTACGATCGTGAAGCAACGGAACTGCCTCCCATCGGCCAGTGCATCGGAGACAAAGTCCATGCTCCACCGCTCGTTCGGAACTCTGGGAGCAGCGAGCGGCACCCGTGGCAAGGAGACCCGCTTCTGCCGGCGCCTGCGAGCTACGGCCAAGCCCTCTTCGCGGTAAAGCCGCAAGACCAGCTTGTGATTGACCAACCGGCCTTCCCGCTTAAGCAGGATGTGAAGCCGCTCGTAACCCCAGCGTGGCCTCAGAGCCGCCAGCTCGCGAAGACGCTCTCTCAGATCTTCGTGGCTTCGCCTGCGCAAGCGATAATGCCAACGGGATCTGCTGAGACCCACCAGCTCACATGCCCGGCGCGCGCTCGTCGGAAACCCCTCGAGCAAATGGGTGACGACGTCGCGCCGCTGTCCGGTCGTCACCACTTTCCTCCCACGACATCTTTGAGCATCGCGTTATCGAGCGACAGCTCGGCCACCAGCTTTTTCAAGCGCCGGTTTTCATCCTCTAGACCCTTCAGTCGCCTTGCTTCACTGACCTCGAGCCCTCCGTACTTCGCTCTCCAACGGAAGAACGTCTGCTCCGTAATGCCGTGCTTCCGGCAGACCTCGCGGATCGATACCGCGCCTCCGGCCTCATGAAGCACGCCGATGATCTGCTCCTCCGAAAATCTCGTCCTCTTCATCAGTCCTCCCCGCGTCTCGGCGGATCAGGACTCACAACCTACAAAATGACTCCGATTTCGGGGAGGACGTCATGACTTTCCAGCACGACGAAGACAAGTTTGGAGCGCCTTTACTCCGCTTTCACTCACCTCACAATCGAGTATTCGAAGCGCAGCTTCAACGAGGAGCACACGAGGTCAATCACTGGGTTTTGGAATATCGGAAGTAGCAAGGGCGAGTCCGGACTTAGACGGCGTCAATCGCCTTGATCGTCCACTCAGCCACTGTGGCTTGGGAATCTCTTGGCAAGTCGTTGGTGTCAAGGCGCGGCAGCGTCAACGGATTGGCCTTGCTTACATCCGCGAGCCCAACCTCGGTGGTGAGAGCGGCGACACAATGTCGCGATTTGAGCACCGAGAGCAGTGAGTCGTTGTAAGCGCCGTAGGGATAGCACATCATCCAGCGTTGTACGTCGGCGCCGAGGGATTCCAAGAACCTGAGCGACTCGTCCACCTCGTATTGCTGTTTATCACGGGGAAGCGTGTTGAGCCAGAAATGATCGTACCCATGGGATCCGATGTACATCCCGTGACGCTGCAGGGTCATCAGCTGCTCAGCCGACATGTAAAGCTCGCGCGCAAAAGCCGCCTCATCGGTTGTCACGTGTGCCGTAAATAGCTCATCGATGATGGTGCTCCGCAGCTCCAACGGCAGATCGTGTTGAAGAGCCATCTTGCAGAACACGACTTCCGCGGTGTCAAGCCGGTTCGGCTTTGCGAGCCGCTTCCGGTAAACCGCTGCCGGCGGAATGCCAAAGCGCTTCGCGTTCTCATCGATTCTCGCGGAGATCTGCTCGAGAAGCTTAGCTTTGTTCGGCGAGGTGGCGAGAACGAAATGAATCTTGTTGACATCGAGCACCTTGCTCTCGACTATGCATCGCGCGGGCGGAAAAAAACAACCTGGCATTCCTTCCCGGTCGAGTACTGGGAAGACTTCCGTAAAGTGGTCGAGATATCCGTCATCGAACGTGAGTAGTAGGGCACGAGCGGGCAGCGGTGCGCCGTCCGCAATCGCGTTCATTAGATCGGCGGCGCTGATGACGTTGTAGTGCTTCTTGATATATCCGATCTGCTCCGCGAAAAGTTGAGCCGAAAGACCTTTTATCTCGGGAAATCTCGAGTGTGCGAGATCTCTCACATAGTGATACATCACTATCGTAAGAACCGACGCCATTCTCAGTCTTTTCTCACGTGCAGCATAAACGATGAGGCGTAAGGAACCAGCTTGCTGGAGGTCACGTGGTTGTGAAGGAGATTGGCGATCGTCGCGTGAATCACCGGTTCGCTGGCCTTGAACGACGGTGGCACACCGTGAATGTGAATGGGGAACACCTGCGCCGGCTTCAGCCGCCGCAGAACGAGCAGATTAATGAGTTGGAGAGGGGTGTACTGGAATCGGGAGGACACATCGATTCCGGTCTTCACGTGCCGGGTATCCGGCGCCTGCAGTGGGGCAGAGGCGATGCCGAGGACGTCGCCAATCGCGGATGCGTTTGCCCACCCGATTGACTCTCGCAGAAGCGGCTCGACGGCACCCGAATCCAGTTCCAGACGCGTGAACTCGTTCATCGATAAAATGTTATAGAGACGGTTGCGCGAGCCGACGACGAAAGAGCCGCCGGGCCTGAGCGCCATGGCAACGAGACTGAAGAACGTACCCATCTGCTCCTGTGATATATATTCGATGAAGCCGTTCGCCGAAATGATGTCGTAGCTCTCGGGCGGAATGGCGAAATCGAAAATCGACGCGCAAGCGAATCGCGTCCCGGCGAGGTTTTTTTTTGCCGCCGCGGCGAGCGCCAACCGGATCATCTCCGGCGCGTAATCAACCCCTGTGGTTTCAACCCCTGTTTTTGCCATCTCGCAGACGAGTTCGCCGGTACCACAGCCAACGTCGAGGAAAGAGCGCGTCTTGGGCCGATCATTGGCAACCCGGAGCACGCAGTCGTTTCGTTGCTCGGTAACGTTAACCACGGCTGCGTTGCCACCCTCTGCGTCCGCCATCCACTCTCGGGCGTGCTTGCGGAAATATTCCAGCGTTTCCAACTGTTGCTGTGTCGTCATGATCGCGCGCTTCTCCTATATACGGATGCCTGTGGAATCAGAAAAATAACCAATCGCGGTGGCGGTTATGATGCCGCAATCGAAACAGCGAGTGTCATGGCTCGCCGGAATTTATGGATAGGCCCTTTCCAAGGCGATAGTCTTAGTTCTTCAATCCGCGTCGTTCTGATGCCGGCCTTCAGACCGGACTCCGTCTTGGCTCACGAATTTCTGCTTCCGTACGCTTTATCCAGCGATTGCGGAATTACCACGCGTTTGTCGCATCGACGCCCAATTTTTCGGGTGATGCGGCGAAATCGGATTATTGACTCCGTGAGAGCCATCTCTAAAAGTCGAGTTCGAGACCCGCGTGCGGATCGACGGGTCACAGGGCTTCTTCGTTCCGCTCTCCGCGCGGTCACAAATCGGAACGGTGGTCCGCCGCCTTTATTAGCGTGCCGTCGTGGCAGCCGACCGCCTGATTGGAGGTTCGGAAGAGCGCGCGCTCGCCTCGTCGCTCACGCACGACATGGCCTACGACTAATGTGATGCGCGGCGATGGGGCCCCAGACTACAGTGGCATCGGTGCCGATTCGACCACACGCAGCCCCGTCCGCTCTTTAGGACCGCGGCCGGGTTGCAGCGCCGATGGTTTCTCAAGAAACGGTATTCGCGAACGACAATATCATCACAACCGGATATCATTATGCGATATTTTTCGCATTTCCTTCCCGATGCGGCAAGGACATGCCTTAAGATCGGCGCCGGTAACGGCAAGCTCGTGTCCTTCTTCCGTCCTTCTTCCGGCACTACGACGGGCTCAAGGTAATGATCGTCGAGCTGCCCGAAACGGTTCTTCCTCCGTGTGCTACCTCCAGTCGATCTTTCCTGAGTCGTTCATCCTCTTTCCCAACGAGCTGCGGACACCCCTTACTCCAGAAGCGCTTACCACCGCGGACGTCGTGTTCATCCGGATCAATCGAGCTGCTACCGAGCCGACACTTCGACCTTGCAGCGAACGTCCACTCGAAGCAGGAAACGACACGAACGCAGATCGAGACATATTTCTGCCTTGTGCAGCGTGTTGTACGCGATAAGGCCTGTGGTGCAGTACGAATCGCGTCGAAATGTTTCAGGCGACACTGATCGCGCCGACCCGCGCCGCAGGGTTCCCTTACGATTAGCGCAATAAAGTTCTCGTCGCCGAGATTGATCGCTATATGAGACTGACTCAGCACGGCAGCACGTGGATGCACATTGAGGAGGTGCACTCCTTATGATCGGCTACGCATGACTCTCCGTGCTATCCTCCTCGATTTCGATGGCGTCATTCTCGAGTCGAATCGTGTGAAGACGGAGGTATTTCGTGAGATCTTCTCCCGCTTCCCGGAACATCTAGGTGCGATGATGCAGTTCCACGAACAAAATGCGTGGGCGTCCCGATACCTCAAGCTTGATCATCTCGTATTCGACCGACTCGGCCGCCCATCTGACGTCGCTCTGAGGGACGAGCTTGCCGCTGAATTCGGGCGCTTGACACTCGAGCGGCTTACTGTAACACCGTTCGTGGTCGGCGCCAAGGAGTTCCTGGCGGAATTTTCCGCGCGCATCCCGCTGGCGGTGATTTCTGTGACCCCACAGACCGACTTGGAGACTGTCGTGATTCGACGTGACATAGGCGGCTTTTTCAGCGGGGTTTACGGATGCCCTCCTTGGACGAAGGTCAGTGCCAGCAGAGATTTCCTGGAAAATTGTCATATCTCTCCCGCCGATACGGTGTTGATCGGCGACGCGCCCGGAGACGAGCGTGCAGCAGGAGAGATCGGCTGCGAGTTCGTATGCCGGCAGAGCGACATCCCATTTCCTTCGGCTTCGGTCCCCTGCTTTGACGACATGACAGGGGTCGCCTCGATTTTGAGGCCACGCCTGGAGCGCGGACTCGACTCCTGAAGACTGCGAAGCCGCGAGGTCCTACTCCGCTGCCTGACTGGCTGTTCGCGCATACTGCATTCGCGAGAGCACGCGTTCGATGTCAGGCCGTCGGAAGCCAAGCAATTCGGGGCTGAACCAGGTGACACAGAGCGTCAAGAACAAATAGACTACGCCGGCGGCCGCAAAGACAATGAACGGCACCGAGAGGAACGTGTCAGCGAATGCTCTGGCGACAAACGCGCACCCCGCTAGAACCAGGGGAGCGAGGATCTGCTGCGCTATCAATGGTCCAAACGAAACGCGCAGATATTTTGCGTTCGTCCAGAGTACAAAGTTCACTATAACGAGTTGGTGAATTACAATCTTCGACGCAATTCCAATCGCACCAAGTCCGAGGCCACCAAGGCGGGAGGGAGCGAGCAAAAAGAAGGTTAGGAACGATCCCGTTACAACCCCGATGATCCCTATAGTGCGAATGGTTCTGGTGCGGCTCGTGGCATATAACAAGGAGTTACCCATTTGACCGTACACTTGGTGTAGCGGGTATAGGCAGAGTATCGCCGTCGCGGGCGCAGCGGCCGCGAACTGCGCCCCTCCGAAGATGCGGACAAGATCGGGCGATTCGACGGCGAAGAAGACGCCGAAGAAGGCCGTTACGCTGTACGTGCGAGGAAGAAAAAAGAGAAACTGTTTTCTGAGCCGCTCTTCGTCGCGATCATAGTGAGCGCGGGCGAACTCGCGGCCGCTTAGCGTCGCGGTAGCACCGCCGAAAATGAAGACCACTGCTCCGATCTGAAGCCCGAGGCCGAGAAATCCCTGCTCGACCGAGCCAGCAAAGTGCTGGAGGAGCCAACGGTCGAAGATATCGGCGATGAGAACGACGAACGACATCGCGAGGAGGGGGTGACAGTAGCCCCAGAACTCGGACGAATAGATCCGCACCTCCCGAGGGGACAGGGAGAGCGAGATACCGCGCGCGCGTCCACGCGTGGCGAGAATGAAGACGAGCCCTGCGATGAGTAGCGAGTTGAACACAGTCTGCAGAACAAGAAAGCTTTTCAGGATGAGAGAGTGTCCGAAAAAGAGGGCGGCGACTGCCAGAACGAGAAGCAGCCGCACCGCTACCGTCGCCGCCTCTCCCTTTCCGGTGAGCGCATTTGCGTCGATGGCCTTGCCGGCGATCGAGATCAGCCAGTTGCCGAAGACCATCACCGCTGCGAGGATCACGAGTGTTTTGGGACTGTTCGGCCATAGGATCATTCCCGCGCCCAAGAGGTAAGCGATCCCGATGCCCCCGAAAACAAGGATGAACAGCGCCAGGGCAAATCGGGCGTAAAACGCGTATAGCGGCTTCTCGCCGGGGCGCTGACTGACTTTGTTGTAGAACGCCTGCGAGGTGCCGCTGTCGCCGAACGACATGACCGAAGTAAAGAAGGCCGACAGGTAGGTGTATGCCCCGTACGCTCCGGCGCCGAGTGCACGCGGAACCATAAGCTGAAGCAGCACATTGAGCGGGAGAGCCGCCATGCCGCCGAGAGACTTGAACGCGATTCGTCTGGCGAGTGTCGGCTCCGCCGGTGGCCCGATGTCGGGGGGAAATGCATCCTCCGGTCGGTTGTTTGCTCGCGTAGTCACGGGTGCGTATGATATTTTGAGGATGCTCCACCAACAAGTTAGCCGGCATTTCTCTCTTCGGCTCGTCTTTGTCGCGTCAGATGCCGCGTTCACGCGACCTTCGAGCGCGGCGTCATCACCGAGTCGGCCCCAATCGGACCATTCGCAGTGAAAAACTTTCTCAAATCTGGCTTGAAGAGAACGATCGCCGGTTCCGTGAGCGCCATTTCGCGCACAACGGCCGGACGCTACCTCTACGCGCAGGTCGTTACAATCTCGATGGATCGCTCGAGAAAGGTCACTCATCATGGTGTCGAGCTGCGTTTCGCCGTTCCGAATGCACAAAACGACTGGCGGGTGGAAACCTTTGCGACCAAGGAGCCGGAGACGCTACAATGGATCGACGGCATCCCGCGGGGCTCTGTCGTCTGGGACATCGGAGCGAATGTCGGACTCTATACATGCTACGCGGCCAAGGCGAGGGATTGCGCGGTGTTCGCGTTCGAGCCGTCGGTCTTCAACCTCGAGCTGCTCGCCCGCAACATCTTCCTGAACGATCTCGTCTCCCGGGTGACCATCGTACCGCTGGCGCTGTCGGACCAGCTCGCGGTGAGCACGCTGCGAGTGAGCTCGACCGATTGGGGTGGCGCGCTCTCGACGTTCGGACAGGATTACGGGCAGGATGGGCAGCCACTGACGACGATCTTCGAGTTTTCCACGCTTGGTCTCTCGATGGCGGATGCGGCAAGCTCTCTTCGCATCCCACCGCCCGATTACATTAAGCTCGATGTCGACGGAATTGAGCACCTCATTCTCCGCGGCGGCGTGGAAATACTCGGCGCTGTAGAGGGAATTCTCATCGAGATCAACGACAACTTCGCCGAGCAAGCACGGGGATGTGCGGAGAGCTTAAGACACGCCGGCCTCACTCTCGTGGAGAAGAGCCACTCGGAAATCGTCGAGGAGAGCGAGTTTCGCAGCGCTTTTAACCAGATCTGGATGCGGGAGTGCGAACCCGGATTGGTTTCACGAAGGTCCTGAAGCATCGCTCCCCACTATATTTGCGAGAAATGATTCGGGACAAAATTGCCTCGGGCCGGGTCACGCTCGGCTCGTGGATATCGATAGGACACCCGTCGATCGCCGAGATAATGGCGAAAGCTGGATTCGAATGGCTCGTTATCGATCTCGAGCATACCGCGATCTCAATCGACCAGGCGGCCGAGCTGATTCGCACGATCGACCTGTGCGGCATCTCGCCGCTGGTGCGACTGACCTCGAACGATCCCAATCTCGTGAAGCGTGTGATGGATCAAGGTGCGCACGGCATCATCGTTCCAATGGTAAACTCGCCGGCCGAAGCCGCGAAGGCGGTGGCAGCGACCAGATATGGACCGCGAGGGATGAGAGGAGTGGGACTTGGCCGCGCGCAGGGATACGGCGCCACGTTCGACGACTACCTCGCGTGGCAGGAGGATGGCCCGGTCGTGATCGTGCAAATCGAGCACTTGTCGGCGGTCGACCCGCTCGCCGAAATCCTCGCCGTACCTGGTGTTGATGGGCTCATCATCGGACCCTATGACCTCTCTTGCTCGATGGGAATGCCGGGCCGGTTCAAGCGGCCGGAATTCGAGTCCTGCGTGGCGCGGATTCTCGACACCGGCAAGAGGAGCGGGAAGGCCGTTGGGCTCCACATCGTTGAACCGGATCTCGCGCAGCTCGATGACGCGGTGCGCAACGGTTACACATTCATCGCCTACAGCGTGGACATGCGAATGCTCGACGTCGCATCGCGGGCAGGCGTCGCACGACTGGAGAGGACCGGTAAATGAGAGTCGTGGCCATAATTGCTGCCCGTCTTGCGTCCACGCGGTTTCCGCGAAAGCCGCTGGCGACGATCGCCGGGGTGCCGATGATCGGACACGTCTTCCACCGCTCGACGATGGCAGCCGGGATCGACGACGTGTGGATCGCGACCTGCGACCGCGAGATTCTCGATTATGCCAATTCGAGCGGCGCGAAGGCGGTGATGACGAGCGACACGCACGAGCGTGCGACCGACAGGATCGCCGAGGCGATGGGCCACATCGAGAAGGAGACCGGCACGCCGGTGGACGTGGCGCTCCTCGTTCAGGCCGATGAACCGATGCTGGTCCCCACGATGCTCGATGAGCTCGCGTTGTCGATGCGTGGAGGTGACGCCAGAGTCTCCAATCTGATGTCTCCAATTGACGATGACGCCGAGTTCGAGGATGCCAACACCGTAAAGGTGGTGTGCGATGCTGCCGGAGACGCGCTCTACTTTTCGCGCGAACCAATCCCTTCGCGCCGGAAATTCGCCGGCACGCTACCGCGGTACAAGCAGCTCGGCCTGATCGCGTTCAGGCGCGACACGTTGCTTCAATACGCTTTGCTGTCACCGACTCCGTTGGAAAAGATCGAATCGGTGGACATGAATCGGCTCCTAGAACACGGCATCAAGATACGAATGGTGGAAACGGTGCACCGGACGATCGCCGTGGACACCTTTGGCGATTTCCAGCGCGTCGAGGCTGTTCTACGCGACGATCCGCTTGTCGCGGCCTACCCGGCCCCCCAGTGACGGGTACCGGGTTACGACGGTTGGAATGTCCGCTTCGATGACCAGGAGCCCACTTCGCGTCGGAATTGCCGGGTATGGCGTAGTTGGAAAGCGCCGCCGCCAGTACATCGACGCCAATCCACACTTTCAAACAGCCGCCGTCAGCGACGTTACGTTTGGCAGTTCCGGCGTACTTCCCGATGGCACGCCGTACTGCGGGTCATGGCAGGAGATTATTGAGCGGGACCTCGACGTTCTATTCGTAAGCCTTCCTAACGATCTTGCCCCTGTCGCTACCATTGCCGGATTGGAGCGAGGCATGCACGTGTTTTGCGAAAAGCCCCCTGGGCGTACCGTCGAGGACATACGAAACGTCATTCGCGTCGAGAAGGCGAACCCGAAGCTCAAGCTGAAGTACGGGTTCAACCACCGATATCACGATTCCGTCATCGACGCGAAAAAGATCATCGACAGCGGAAAATTCGGCCCGGTGCTAAACCTGCGCGGAGTGTACGGGAAGAGCACGATCATTCCATTTTCGGGCGGGTGGCGCTCACAGCGCGCGATCGCGGGCGGAGGGGTCCTGCTCGACCAGGGCATTCACATGCTGGATATGATCCGCTTCTTCTGTGGCGACTTCGAGGAGATACACAGCTGCGTCTCGAACGGCTACTGGCACCACGACGTTGAAGACAACGCGTACGTGCTGATGCGCAACGTCGCCGGCGTGGTGGCGATGGTCCATTCGACGGCGACGCAGTGGCGGCATAAGTTCAGACTCGAGATCACTCTCCGGGACGCGCTCGTAGAGCTAACGGGCATTCTTTCCGGCTCGAAGAGTTATGGAGAGGAGAAGCTTACCGTCGTCGAGCGCAACGAAGGATCCGTGAATGGGGCGTTCGGTGAAGTGACGACGTCGTATCTCGACGACCACTCGTGGAAGGATGAGATCGACGAGTTTGCCTATGCAATCGTGCGCGACCATCCGGTCACAGCTGGAACCAGCACGGAGGCACTGGGCGTCATGGAGCTGGTGTACCGTATATACTGCGCGGACGAAGAGTGGCGGCCAAAAATCGCGACAGTCGGCCAGTGATTCTTAACGCCATAATTTGAGCCAGAATGTCAACTCAGCATCTGATTGAAAGGATCGCCGCAGGGGAGTCGAGTGCCGGTAGTTTCGCGAAACACTATTTCGCACGCCTGAAGGAGCTTCTCGACGGTATCGAGGTCGACGACATCTCCCGCCTGGCAGGTCTCCTCGACGGAGCCAGAAAGGCAGGCCACACTGTTTTCGTCGCCGGCAACGGCGGCTCGGCCACGACCGCCAGTTCGATGGCTAATGACCTCGGCTTCGACATCATCAAGAAGACGGGAACGACGCTGCCGTTTCGGATGCTGGCACTTACCGACAACAACGCGGTGATGACTGCGGTAGCGAACGATGTCGGCTACGACCAGCTATTCGTCAGTCAGCTACGAGTTCATTACCGGCCCGGCGATATACTCATCGTCATTTCCGCGAGCGGGAACTCCCCGAACGTGGTGCGGGCGGCAGAGTTCGTGCGCGACCAGGGCGGGAAGGTGATCGGAATGCTTGGCTTCAAAGGCGGAAAGCTCCGCGAAATGTGCGATCTCGCGCTGCACGTTGCGTCGGAATCGGGTGAGTACGGCCCCGTAGAGGACGCCCATCTCGTGATCAATCACGTTCTGGCACATTGGTTCCAGGTGCGCCTCCGTGACACGTGACGATCCGTGAGCTCAAGCGTGCGCGTCGCAGTATGCTCCCGCTCGTTCTCGGCGAATTCCATACTTCGTGCTGAGCTGCTCGTCCGCTATCCGAGCGCGACGTTCAACGACACTGAACGAACTTTTCGCGGCGATGAGTTGATCGCATTTCTCGAAGGCCATCAGAAGGCGATCGTGGGACTGGAGACGATCGACGAGAGTGTTCTGAAGCGCCTTCCCGATCTCATTGTGATCAGCAAGTACGGGGTCGGGCTCGACTCGATCGACGTCGACGCGGTGCGCGCACATGGCAAGAAGCTCGGATGGACGGGCGGTGTGAATAGGCGCTCAGTGGCAGAGCTCACAATTGCCTTTGCGATCGCCTCACTACGGCGGGTGCCTGCCGCGAGCAGGGAAGTGGTCGCCGGAACTTGGCAGCAGCACGTCGGAGAGCAGCTTTCTGGCCGCACAGTTGGGATCATCGGTTGCGGCCACATCGGGAAGGATGTCATTCGGCTGCTGCAGCCGTTCGGCTGCAAGGTATTGGTGAACGATATTCGCGAGTATCCCGATTTCTACCGGGAATACGGTGCCACCTCCGTCGGACTAGAGGCGCTACTGCAGGCCTCGGACGTAGTCTCCCTTCACCTACCCCTCGATTCTGACACTCGGATGATTCTTGACGCCCGCCGGCTTTCCCTTCTTCGGAGGAGTGCGATCCTCATCAACACCGCCCGTGGAGGATTAGTGGATGAATCGGCGCTCAAGGAGCGGCTCGCCTCGGGCGGTCTGGCGGGAGCGGCGTTCGACGTGTTTGCCACCGAGCCGCCAAACGATCAAGGGTTGCTGGACCTCCCCAATTTTCTTGCCACTCCCCACATCGGCGGCAGCGCACGCGAAGCGATACTCGCGATGGGGCGCGCCGCGATCGATCAGCTCGAGTCTGACTCCGCCGACACCGACGCCTCTGCGGCGTAACGAACGTATGACTGAGAGCATGATCATCCTCTGGGACTCTTCCGAAGAACCCGGCGAAGGTGACGCCACCGTTTACAAATGGAATGGCTATGGCGAGTCGACGCGCTCGCGGTCGCTGCTCCGTTATGTGGACGAGAATGGCGAGCGCGTGCGTCGGAAGTACGCGGAGTGGATCCACTCGCTCGGTGAAACGCGTTTGGGTACCAAGCGCCTCATCGACGCCCTCGCGCTTGACGACGAATTCAGCTACTGGTGGATGACGCTTTTCGTCGAGCAGAGCCCTTGGAAGTCGCCAGCCATTATCGACGCGATGAGGCTACTGGCGCTGGAGGAGATTGTCGTGGCGGAAGCGCCGACCAGGCTCAAACTCATCAGCGCGAATCGCGCTCTGTTCGAGTCGATCGTCCCGATGTGCAACAAGCTTGGAATAGCGCTTGAATGGCAGAGGCTTGGCCGCCTGGCAAGTAAAGGGAGCCTTAGCCGCCGAGTGCTCCGTGCACTACCCCACCCTGTGCGGGGTCTCGCCAATCTGGCCCGGCACGTTCGCGACGGTTGGCCACTCAGATCAGCGGAACGTACCGGCTGGCATTCAGGGCCAGATGCCTTCTTCTTCGCGTCGTACTTCATTCACCTCGACCGGGAAGCGTGCGGGCAGGGAAAGTTCTACTCGCGCCATTGGGAAGCGATTCCAGGAATGCTGCGTCAGTATTCCATCCACACGAACTGGATGCAGCACTTTTTAAAGAGCGCAGCGGTTCCCGACACGGGCGCCGGACTTGATTGGGTTGCGGGATTCAACCGGCATCGCGAGACGGAAGGCTTTCACGTATTTCTGGACTCCTATCTCTCGTGGCCGCTCGTTGGGCGGGTGGCGCTCAAGTGGCTAGGCCTCGTCGCTCGTTCCTTCAAGCTAGGCGGCGCGAAAAAGGCGTTCACGCCGCGCGGCGCCGCCATCTCGCTTTGGCCAGTGATGCGTGGCGACTGGTACAGCTCGCTCCGTGGATCAGCCGCGATGGTGAACGTGTTCTGGCTCGAGCTGTTCGAGGCTATGTTCAAGACACTGCCGCAGCAGGGTCTCGGTCTCTTCCTCAGCGAAAATCAGAGCTGGGAGCGCGCGCTCATAAGCGCATGGCGCCGTCATCAACGTGGGAAGCTAATCGCCGTCATCCATTCAACCGTTCGCTTCTGGGACGTACGCTACTATGTCGATCCGAGGACCCTTAGGGCGAATGGCCCGCACCAGCTTCCCCGCGCCGATTGGGTCGCGCTCAACGGGCAGGCAGCCGTAGATGCGTACACAGCGATGGGATACCCATCCGAAGAGATGCGCGAGTGCGAAGCGGTGCGCTATGCGTATCTGCAGAATATTCTCACGGACCGGCCACGCGAATTGCGCGCGGGCGCCCGCCGCAGAGTTCTCATACTCGGCGATTATATGGCGTCGGGAACGATCGGAATGCTGAGACTGCTTGAGGAAGCCCTTCCGATGATTTCGGCACCGGCAGTATTTACGATCAAGCCCCATCCGAATTTTCCGGTCAAGCCGGACGATTTTCCATCGCTGCAGCTCTCGGTGACCAATGAAGCACTCGGCCGGATAATGAGTGACTTCGACATCGCCTATTCGAGCAACATGACTTCGGCGTCGGTCGACGCCTACCTGGCGGGACTGCCGGTGGTGATTGGACTGGAACCGGCCGAGTTGAACTTCAGTCCGCTGCGCAGCCAGGTCGGTGCGGCCTTCATCAGCAACGCACAGGAACTCGCGGCCGCCATCTCCGGAACTGAAACCGTCAGCCGCAGTGACGCGATCGCGCGCGAAGATTTCTTTTTTCTCGACGCCGATCTGCCGCGCTGGAAGAGGCTGCTTGGCGTCGGAGCGTCGCCGAAAGGATGACTCCGGAGCTTGCTAACTATCTTCGTCGGCATCGCGATCCTCGTTTCGCTTTGCGAGGGCTTTCCAGGCTGTTCTCAAGAGCGTGTCTTTCGGTCGCATACCGCATTGCTCCGGCGAGCAGATTCGAGTGTCCTCCCGAAATTGCACCGCTGCGCAAGCGTGTGCTTGGTACACGGCAGGAAGGGCAGCCGACTGACAGCGCCGAAATGCCTCTCGCAACCAGCGTCCCCTTGGCAACCGGCTGGTTTTCGATAAGCGGCGCAAATGACTGGTTCACCGTTTTCGATGACGTCGAGCAGACAGTAGCGCTCCACCGCTGGAACTGGCTTCTGCGCGGTCTCACGGCGGAGGCGGAGCGACTCGAGCGCGAACGCGGAATTGCGCTAATGCGTTCGTGGATCGCAACCTGCGGCGCACTGGGCGCGCCGTCCGATGAACCGTATACGGTCGGCGAGCGGATCGCCAACGGATGCTTGTTTTTGATGCTTACTGAGAGCGGCGACGTGCCGCCGGATCTCGCTGCGGCTTTCAGAGCCATGGGAGTCAAGCTCGCCGACCGTATCGAATACTACCGCTCCGGCGACACCGGGAACCACGCGTTCAATAATGCTCGGGCGCTGATGTTTGCCGGACTTGTCGCCGGCCTTGACGAAGCGACCGATCTCGCTCTTGCAATATCTCGCGAGCGGCTTCCCGAGCTTGTGACGCCGGAGGGATTCCTTCGCGAAGGAAGTAGCCACTATCAATTTCTTTTCACGCGTTGGGTGCTCGAGATGCTGTGGCTCGCGGAAAGGGAGAATCACAGCGACTTCGTCGATCTGTTGACTCCGTATGCGCGGCGGTTGGTGAAATGCTGCTGGTTTTTCCTCGTTCACTCCGAGGAGTCAGGGTGGACCTTCCCGCTCTTTGGCGACGTGTCTCCCGACTTTCCACCGGATTGGCTCATCGGCCTCGTGTGGTCGAACCCGGCCTGCTCAGTGTATACGCCCGAGGAACTTCCTCCGGCTCCAGCCGGGCGCGGTTGGCAGAATCTCTTTCGCGTGGTGAGCGGTTCGGCGGTACGTCACAACCTGGGGGTCAGTGATCACTCTGCAGACGGATGGATCCGCATCGATCACGCGACGTGGACGATGATCCTACACGCCGAACGGCGGAGTGGGTTTCGCTCCGGCCATTCACATAGCGATCTAGGGAGCTTCGTACTTTACCGCGACGGGCAACCCGTGCTGATCGACTGCGGTCGTGTCGATTACACCCTGTCGCCGCTCAGCAAATACGGAAAATCGGCCGACGCGCACAATGCCATCATGATCGACGGGCTCGGGGTATCGGCCGACGGGCCGTCGTGGCTCTCGGCGGCATATGTGCGCGTGCGGGCCATCGCAACAGTCGAGCGAGACGGCAACGCGCTCGTAGTCACGCTTGACCATGATGGTTTTTCGCGAATATCATCCGGCGCCATTACCCACCGACGCACCTTTACATTAGTCCCGGGCGCGGTAACTGTTCGGGATGAGATCAGGGGGAAGGGACAGCATCGACTTGCGGCGCGCTGCCATTTCGCGGCTCGCATCGAAGTCGTGCCGATGGCGTCGCTGCGGTGGAGTCTCAAAGGGGCGGACGCTATATTGGAGACCGATGGTCTCCCAGACTCGGCGATCTTGATCGGTTGTGGAACGCCCCCAATTGGCGGGTTGAATTTCCCAGCCTACGGTGTGCAGCAAGTCATCAACACTCTCGAGCTTTCCGGCATCGTGACTCTTCCTGTCGCCCTGACTCAGGCAATACGTCGAGAGAGCTGCTAAAATGTGCGGTATTGCGGGAATCGTATCGTTAAATGGCGCGGATGTATCGACCGGCCAGCTGAAACTTATGACGGACCGAATGGTCCATAGAGGTCCGGATGATGACGGACTTCTTGCCTGCGGGGCGTCGGGGATCGGTATGCGGCGCCTGTCGATCATCGACGTCGCGGGGGGACATCAGCCGCTGATGAATGAGGCCGGCGATCTCCAGCTCGTACTCAATGGAGAGATCTACAACCACGTGGAGCTGCGCGCCCAGCTCGTCGCACGTGGCCACTCTTTCCGGACCGCCAGCGACGCCGAGGTCGTGCTTCACCTCTATGAGGAGAAAGGACAAAAGGCGCTCCACGACCTGAACGGAATGTTCGCGTTTGCGCTGCACGACGGTCGGCAAAACGCGATGTGGGTGGTGAGGGATCGCCTCGGAATCAAGCCGCTCTTCTACGCGGTCACTCGCGATAGCGTCGTTTTCGCGTCCGACATTACCGCGCTTCGGGCGAACTACCCGACGACGGTCGATCCGCAACAGGTCGTGAAGTATTTCGCGCTTAGTTATGTCCCCGGCACTGAGACAGTCTGGCGCGGCGTGCGGAAGCTTCCACCTGCGCATTACCTATGGGTCGCCAGCGGCAAGGTAGAGATCGAGCGGTACTGGAATCTTGAGGGTGTCGGATCATTTGAGGGAACTCTCGCCGACGCCGAACGGGAACTCGAGCGCCTGCTTTCGGACGCTATCAGACTGGAGTTGCGGAGCGACGTACCACTTGGCGCGTTTTTAAGTGGCGGGCTGGACAGCTCGTCGATCGTCGCTCTCGCCGCGGAGCAAGTCGGCATGCCGCTGCGGACGTATACGGTGGCATTCGCGGGAAAGATTTCTGACGACGCGATGTTCGCCCGCCGGGTCGCCGAGCAATATCGCACCGCTCACGTTGAGATCCCGATGGACCATCGCGACGCCGCGACGGCTCTGGACGAAATCCTTCCGATGCTGGACGAGCCACTGTCCGACTCGGCGCTGATTCCGGCGTACTGGGTGTCGAAGGCGGCGCGCCAGCGAGGCGTTAAGGTGCTACTCAACGGCGCCGGAGGCGACGAAATATTCGGCGGATACAGCCGCCACTGGAATCCCCGCCTCGGGAGCCCAGCGTGGGCGGCGGAAAACATTCCGCACCCGATCAGGAGTTTCATCGGAACAGCTTGGGGGTTGCTGCAGCCTGACCGCGGCACGCGGGCAGCCGATCCCATTCTCGCCTGGGGAGCAACAGTGTCCGGAGTAAATTTCGGGACAGCGCGCGCGATACTCCGCGAGCGCAGCGATTATGCGGGAATGCTGGAGGCGGTGAGGACGGAGCACGCGTCGCTCGCCTCAGGAACGAACGGGACGTATACGCAGTCGCGGATGCAGCACGACCTGAAAACATATCTCCCGCAGGACGTGCTTGCCGTGACCGACAAGGCGACGATGGCGGCATCGGTGGAAGGGCGCGTCCCGCTGATCGACCACCGCTTAGTCGAGTTTGCTTTTTCGCTTCCGACTACCATCAATTTCGTCGGAGGGTGCCCGAAGGGGTTGTTCAAGCGGGTTATGCGGAACCGGCTCCCTGCCGACCTCGTGAAGAGGGCAAAGTCGGGCTTCAACGCTCCGGACGAGATCTGGCTAAAGCAAGGAAGTGGGATGGATTTGTCAGCCGAGCTGCTCGAAGCGCGGTCGCCGATTCTCGACCAGCTCGTCAATCCGAGGGCGCTGGAGGCCGTCCTCGCGAAGCCAGATTTGAGGAGAGCGTCGGCTTCGATGCTGTTCGCCCTCTATCTGTTCAACCGGTGGGATCGCACCCGCGCTGCGCTCCCGGCATGAGCACGGGTGGCGCCGAGATCACCGTCATAATTCCGGCGTATCAGGCGGAATCGTTTCTCCCCGCGACGTTGGCTGCGGTCGGAGCTCAAACCGTTCAACCGGCCGAGATCATCATCATCGACGATGGGTCCACGGACGGAACTGTGTCGGTGGCGCAGTCGTTCTCCGCGGCGCATCGTGGCGCGCCCGTCCGCGTCCTGCGGGAGCCGCACCGCGGACCTGGCGCAACTCGAAATGCGGGTATCTTTGCCGCGCGCACTGAATGGCTGGCGTTTCTCGATTCGGACGACATCTGGCAGCCGGATAAACTTCGCGTTGTGAGCGACGCCATCGAGCGCCGGCCTGACGCGAACTTGTTTTGTCACAACGAGGTCATCCGCCTTCGCGATGGGACCGAACGCGTCTCCGACTATTCCGCCGGCTTTCGCGAGGAACTACCCGTGCCTATACAACTCTATCTCGAGAATCACTTCTCGACTTCGGCCGTGGTGTGCCGGCGTGATCTGGTTTTGGCGCACCAAGGCTTCGACGAGACGTTGAGCTCCGCACAGGATTACGAACTTTGGCTGCGGATGTCGCCCGATCTCACGCCGGTTTTCATTCCTCAGGCGCTTGGCACGTACGTGCTTCGACAGGGGAACATCACCACCACTAGATTTTGGCGCCGGCTCCGGAACGCGCTTCGTGTCAAGCACCGTCATCGGGACAAGGTCGGATTCCCGACTTACGCGTACGCCACGACCAGAGTGATGGCCCTTCACCTGGCCGGCCCGCTTCGGTCGCTGGGGAGACGAGCGCTGCCGCGGCTGGGGAAGCGATGAGTGTCTCTCTTCCAGCCCGTCCGTTCGAGGACGTCGACCACGGTTCGCTCCGAACGCACGGACTGACGTCGAACGAGCGCGTCCTCACTTTGCTCGTGTTTTCTTACTGGGTAGTTTACGAGAATCTAATTTTTTTCTATCCAGCCGAGGTCGGCGGGACCGCGCTCGTATTGTTGACGAGCGCCGTCAAACTCGTTCTGCCCTTCGTATTTCTCGGAGTCACCGGCCTCCCATCTGCACGGGCGCTGACCCGTGGGCCGATTGCGCTCTATTTGGCGGTGTTCGCGACGTTTCTAGCATGGGGCTTGGTCCCGACACTATTGGGCGGCAATCCGCTAAGCTGGATGAAGCTGTTGCCTCGACTCGCTTTCTTGCTCAGCATCATAGCGTTCTTTTCACGACGGCCGGCCGCATTTTCACTCTTCGCAAAATGCGTCATTATCTACGTCCTCTCCGCATTGGCACAATATTGGCTTGTTTATGCAACGGGTTCGTATGGCGACTCTGCGTCGGCCACGTACGCGGTGCTCGCCGGGCCGCACGGAATTCTCGGGAATGTGACTTCGACGATGTTTTTTCCTGGAGCACCTTTCCCCTTTGTGCGGTTGTGCGGGTTATGGAACGAGCCAAGCAACGCCTCCGCAAGCGCGTTCGCCAGTTTTTTTTTCGCGCGATACCTCGTCGCGATCGGGGAGGACAAAAGGTGGCGCTGGGCGTCCGTCGCGTGCCTCGCCGCTGGCATTCTTACACTGAGCAACGCCGGATACTTCGCATTCAGCTGTGCGCTTCTGCTCGGACTACTTTTCAGCGGCAGTTCGTGGACAACGACGCGAACCGTGAAGGTGATTCTGCTGGTGCCGTTCGCTGCCGGGTTGCTCATTACGGTCACTATAGGCCGCGCGTACGTGGCGACCAACCTTCCAGACAACGTCTGGGCTCGCGCCATCACCGGAGCGCGTCTTTCGGAAGACCCGGACTTTTATGACCCGAGTAATGGGCGCCTGGATCTCTTGAAACAGACGGCAGGCGTAGTTCAATCTTCCGTGATCGGCGTCGGAATTCAGGACGTTGGTACCGGTGGAATTGAGAGTTCAGCGACGGCTCCGGTGTACTGGCTTCTTCTAACCGGAATTCCCGGTTTACTGTTGATTCTCACCCGCGAAGGCGTGTTACTTGCTTCGGCGCGGTCCCTCGTCTCAAGACATCCCGAATATTTGAGCGTCGCTCAGGCGCTTATCGTAGTGGTGGCCCAGCAGTCCGTATACGGAAGCTGGATGAACCCCAACTATTTTATACCTGCGGCGGTGCTGCTCGTGCTATCGTCGAACGTGTCCCGGCAGGCAGCCCCTCTCCAAATGCCGGTGCTCAGGAATGCCCACTAGTTCCGCCCGGGCGTTGACGCTTCAGAAGAAGCTTGCAGATGTCGTCTCTCCTTTTCCGTTGGCCGCCGACCTAATCTACTCCGCCCCGATGGGGCCGGTGACTGACCAGTCGGCCGAGCGCGATTTGAGGGAACGCGTTGCGGCGCAGGAGTACGAGGACTACCTGGCCGCAATTGCGGAGAGCCATTCGATCGGAGTGATGGACCGAGAGGTAGATCGCTTCCTCACGTTCATTCCGCGTGGTGGGCTGATCCTCGATATTGGTGGATGCTGGGGGTGGCACTGGCGTCGCATCGGTCAAAAGAGGGCGGATGTGGGCGTGTTGATCATCGACTTCGTCCGCAGCAATCTCGTGCACAGCCGGCGAGTGCTCGGTTGCCTCGTCGGCACACAGGTCGCCCTCATGCACGCGGATGCGACGCACCTTCCGTTCTACAACCGCGAGCGGGCCCACTCCGCGCCCGGATTCGATGGCGTCTGGTCGGTGCAGGTCTTTCAGCACATCCCAGACTTCCGGCGTGCGTTGGCTGAGGCGCATCGCGTGCTGAGGAAGGGAGGTCGATTCGCAAACTTCTCGCTTCACCGGACACCGCTCAATCGCGCGATCTATCGACTGTTCGGAAAGAGTTTCCACGTTGAGGGGATGGTGGCTGACGCGTATTACCTGACGCGCGCGAGCGACGAGCAGCTGGATGTCCTGCGAGGCATGTTCGGAGCGGAAGTTACCGATCGCTACACGGAATGTCTTTTCCATCCCGATCTCAGACTGCGCCGGTCCGCTCGGGAGGGTAGTCTTCTCGGAAAGGTCGACGCGTGGCTTAGTCATGTCCCTTCCGTCGGGCGCTGGATCGCTCGCCAGCGTAGCTTCGAGGTCACGAAGCCCTGACCTCGCGGCTTGCGCGCTCGATGCTCGGCGCGGCCTATTATCCCGCGATCGTCGGAGCGACGCTTCGACAGGTCCTCGGCGATGGCCCTCGCGGTCGACTGCGCACATTACTCTATCACGACATCCCCTCAACAGAAGTTGAGCGATTCGCAGCGCAGCTTCGGTGGCTCGCGCGGCGGTGGAGGTTCCTCTCACCCGAAGAATTTGAGCGGATGGTCTCGGGGGAGGACTCTATCCGGGGACACAACCTCCTAGTCACTTTCGACGACGGCTTCGCGACGAACGCCGTAGTCGCACGCGAGGTGCTTAAGCCTATGGGCATTCGGGCGATCTTTTTCGTGATTCCCCGCTTCGTGGCGTTGACCGATGAGGATGACGCGCGCTGCTTCATCGCGACATACATTCAGCCTGGCGGAAATCCGGCAACGATGCCGCGCAGCCTTTACAACATGGGCTGGTCTGCGCTGGAGAAGCTAGTGGAAGAAGGACATGTCATCGGAGCGCACACCGACAGCCACGCGTGCATCTCTAGTGATCTCACCGATGCGCAGCTCTCAGAAGAGATCGTCGGATCCGCTACCACGCTAGAGAGACGACTCGGTTGCCCGGTTGACCACTTCGCCTTTACATTCGGCGACGTAAAGAGCTTCTCACGGCGCGCGATGGCCGTCGCCGCGGAAAGATTCCGTTTCGTGCATTCCGGGCTGCGGGGAGACAACGCACGGGGTGTCTCGCCCCTCGCGCTTAGGCGCGACAGCGTCGCGCCAGGCGACTCGCTTCGTTTTGTTGGCGCGCTACTCGAGGGCGCCGCTGATGTTCGATATGCGAGCTCCCGGGCAGAGCTCGACTCATGGGCGCGGAGTGCCGTGGTGCGAATGTGTCGGCCCGGATCATTCCCTGGAGATGGCTCACCGGCGTGGCCAGGAACAACTTGCTGACGCACGCGCCATTGCCCAGCTTCCGCCAGTTGGCCAGCTTGGCGCGAGCCACCGAGATGACCGATGCCGAGCTCGCGGCCCCGTGGACGCGCAAGGGCGATATTGCGGGCTGGCTCACGCGCTCGACGTGGTCGCTGACGCTGATCGTGCTCTGGCGACAGAAATGTCAGCCGGATCGCAGAGTCACGGTCTGGGTGCCGGACTTTTTCTGCAACGCAGCGCTTGCCGGTGTGCGCGCGACCGGTGCAGAGTTGATATTCTTTCCGGTCAACAAAAACCTCGAGCCGAACGCGCCGGCGTGTCGCGCACTGGCGGCGGACAGCCCGCCCGACATCGCCGTTCATGTTCACTATTTCGGCAAACCGAGGGAAGGGCGCGTGCTACGCGATTTGTGCGGCGCACACGGAGCGTGGCTTGTCGAAGACGCTGCTCACATAGTGCGTCAGGCACCCAGTATTGGGACGATCGGCGACTTCATTCTTTACAGTCCGCACAAGCACCTTCCGATTCCGGACGGAGCCGTGCTGGTGATCACGCCCGCAGGCGCGTCGAAGGTCGGCCCACATGGCGCGGTGGAAGTTGGTCCTCCCGAAAGCTGGGCGCTCCAACTGTCGGATTTGGCGCGCACCCCGCTTGGGCGCCCAAGACTGCTTCAGTCGCCGCTTGGGTGGTTGAGCAAGCGAGTTCTTCAGAAATGTGCCATTCGCCCGAAAAGCGCACGCGCACTCTTTTCATCAGAGAACACTGCGGAAGCGCTGCCGCACCAGGCGGCAATCGGCCCTGTCGCAGCGAGCCGAATCATGAGAAGGCTTCTTCGGCCGGAGCTGGCGCGCCTCGCTCTCATTCGCCAGGAAGGAATCGCCAATCAGATGCTTTGGGACTACCTGCTGCGAGGCATGCCGGCCGCGCGAGATTTGTCACCTTCCGAGCGCGTTCCGATCGGAGAGTGGGCGCCGTATCTCGCGCAGTTTGCGTGCGAACGCGAGGCACGTGACGCCGAGCGGCGGGCGGAACTGCCCGCGGGCCTACCGTTCTCAACGTGGCCAGACCTTCCCCCGGAGGTGGTATGCGCCAAGGACGAACACCGCGACGCATGGGAGCTGCGCCATACCAGAGTCTATCTGCCCGTTCACCACACGCTCGACAAACAGGAGATGTTGGCGGCGTGCAAGCACTCCAAGTGGGGAGAGCATGCTCAGGACGGGGTCGAGTTGGTCTGGGACCGAGTCACTCGCCGAGAATGGGAAGCGATGCTCGCCAACGCCGGGCGATCGAACCTCCTCCAGTCGTGGTGTTACGGTGAAGCGAAATCGAAGAATGAGTCCTGGAGTGTGAAGCGAGGAGTGTTCTATCGGCGTGGAGAAGCGTTAGCGATCGTGCAAACCTTGAATCGCCGCGTTGCGGGAATGTTGCGAATCATCCGCATCAACCGCGGTCCACTGTTTCTTCCGGGTGCTACCAGCCGCGATCGTGAGCTAGTGTGGGAACGACTTGCATCTATAGGAAACGCCCGCCGGGGCCGGATACTCTCGGTCGCACCAGAGTTACCGCTGACGGCAGGCTCTCTCGCAATGTTGGCGGCTCAGGGTTTCCGTCAATCCTCGAGTGCGCACACGGAATCGATCTGGGCCGATCTCAGTCTCAGCGCGGAGCAGTTGTCGAAGCAACTGTCCGGCAGGTGGCGGAGAACGGTAAAACACATCGGCCAACCCGAAACTGCTGGATTGTCGCTTGACGCTACAACCAACGGCGACGCGTACGAGTGGCTAATGGAGAGGTACGCCGACCTGATGGAAGCGCACAACTTTCTGGGGATACCCGTCCCCGTGCTCGGTGCTTTCCGAGAATGTGATGAGCGATCTGCTCTAATCCTTTTTGCGAGCCGCTCCGGGGAGCGTCTGGCAGGAATCTGTCTTGCAATTCACGGCGAAGCCGCGACTTACGTTGTCGGCTGGAATGGAACCGAAGGAAGGAAGTTAGGCGCGAATCATTTTCTCTTCTGGTCCGCGATGATCCGTCTCAAGGCGATGGGTCTCAAGTGGTTCGATCTCGGCGGCATCAGTGAGGAACGGACTCCTGGCATCAGCGCGTTCAAGCTCGGCTTGGGCGGCGAGAGATATGAGCTTGTCGGCGAATACCTCAAATGGTGATACCGCGCCGCCTAGTCGTGCTCGGCGCGACCGGGTTTCTTGGAAGGGCGTTTCTCCTACTGCACGGCGGAAAGGTGCCGATACAGGCAATCGCGCGAACTCCTCCGTCGCATAAAGCCGCGGCGCAACGAGGCGTTGCTTGGCGCGTCGCGGACCTGTCGATCGGCGGATCGCTCGATGATGCGCTCCAGGTGGGCGATTGCGTCGTCAACCTCGCGTATCTGTACGCCGGAACGGAAAGGGAGAATTTGGCTCTGATCGAGAACGTGGTAGCGGCGTGCGTTCGGCGTGGAGTCTCACGGATCGTACATTGCTCGACGGCGGTCGTGGCGGGCCGGACAACAGCTAAGCGCATTGATGAGTCCACTCCGTGCGTTCCATATACGGCATACGAAAAGACGAAGCTCGCCGTCGAGGGGCGAATATTTGCCGCGCTGAACTCGGGTATCGATGTCGGCATCCTGCGGCCCACCGCGATCGTCGGTCCGGGCGGCCAGAATCTTCGCAAGCTCGCCGTGTCGTTGCTCAGCGCCAGTTCACTCTCGAACTATCTTCGCTCGAGCCTTTTCGGAAAAAGGCCGATGCATCTCGTCCCTGTCAGAAATGTTGCGGACGCGTTGGCGCATCTCGCGCTGTCAGCGAAACCGCTTGCGGGGAACTTATATCTAGCTGCGGCCGACGATGACCCTGAAAACACTTTCCAAACCGTCGAGAAGCAATTGAGGGAAGCGCTTGGCCTGCCGGAGCGGCGAGTGCCCGTTTTTGGACTACCAAACGTCGTGCTGTCGTCAGCACTCCGGCTTCTACGCAGGTCGGACGGCGGAATCGACCGCTATTTTGATGCATCTAAGTTGTACGCGGGCGATTTCGCCCCGATAGATTCAGTCGCAACCGCTGTTCGCGAATTCGGAAGGAGCTTCGGAACCGACTCGCTCTGACCGCCAGCGGCCTTTTTCCGAGAATGGCTACGGCAAATAGAAACCTCTTCAATTTCGCGGCATCTCCGATAGGCGGCGGATACAAGCGTCTTTACGAATTCTCGCGCGTCTTCGACAAGAGGGAGGGCGCGTGCTTCCTGGCGCACGAAGCCTGCCGCGGGATCGAACGCGAGTTCCCGGGCAACAGGTATTTCTTCGTTTCACAGCCGCAATACAAGCGCCTTTTGTGGGATGGCGGTTATCTGAAGCCGATTCTGGGGGAGATCGGAATTCCGGAATTATATTTCGCCTATGGAATGCCGATTTACGAGCGTATCGGAGCGGTCAACTGGTTTCATTTGAGCAACGTTTTGGCGCTGGGTACGCGCGGGATTCCTTTGCCGATGTTTTTCCGGCTGAAAATGAACATCCTGGGCTGGAAGGTCCGTCGAAATTATCGAAATGCGGACGTTGTGTCCGCAGAATCGCGAAGCTCGCTCGATCTTATAGACGCGAGCCAGAAGGAAAAGTTCTTCGTCTCCGTCAACGGAAGCGACGACGAGCTCGAACAAGCAGCTGCTTCCGATCCGGAGCGGGAGAACATAGCCGTCGCAGTTGGCACCTACAGATATAAAGCGATCAGTGACGCTTACGCTGCGTTCGAGATGCTTCGCCGGAGCAATCCGTCGCTGCAGCTCGTGATCATTGGTAAAGAAACCGACATTCCGTCATCGGTACGCGTCCAGCCTGGGACTCGGCTGCTCGGCAGCATCCATCGATCGGAGGTCATGCGATGGCTGCGGAAAGCCCGCTACTACATCTCCGCGACTCTCGTCGAGAATTCGTACAACGCGGCGTCCGAGGGAGTTTTTCTAGCCGAGACTTCAATCATCTCTGATATTGGTCCCCACCGTGAGCTGTTGCGGGACATCCCCCACGAAAGAATCACGGTTTCCGGAATTAGCCGCCAGCTACTACGCGTCGAAAGGAAGAATGCTTCCACGACTCGGCTCAAATCCTGGGAACAGGTGGTCGATGACGTGATGGATCGGGTTGCGTCCGAGCTCGGACGAAAGGGCGCGTTTGAAAATTCACGCCATGCACTCGATGTCTGACCGATCCACAGAAGCGCCGTTACTGGAATCGTGGCGCGATCGCGAGACGGAGGTCCGGATCGCGATCGAGCGGTGGTGCGCCCAAGTTCCGGTCGCGAACCAGTTCATTGTCCGTCCGCGGAGCTTGCGGATGGTTTGGAACTATCTTCGGCGCATCGGACCCCTGGCGGTTGCGAGGAAAATCCGCTCGCGAACGACGGAGAGTAGGCGCAACGTCAAGATTGCGGGCATTGGCGTTGGTGCGGTCGTCGAGGCACCTGCAGGGTCGAGCCTCCGTTCCGGCGAATCGGTCGCGTTCTTCGCACCGAATCACTCGGGCGTCTCAGAACGAATCTGCGTTGATGCGCGCCTCGTCGTTGCGGTGGGCGCCGACGCTAGCGTCAATTGCGAGACCGCGCGAACCGTTCTCGATACCTTGGCCCCGCTCATCGGATGGTCGCGCTTTTCCGGGATCCCGCTCGATGCAGCGGCGGTGCCAGCGGCGCTTCTCACGTTAAAGAGCGAGAAAGGCGATGTTTCTACGCGCGGAGGTTCCTCTCTTGAGCCCACATTCGGAAGACACTGGACGGATCGCGTCGTAGCAGCCGTCCCGCCATTGGACCGGCCGACTGCAGTGGTATTTGGGCTCGGCAATTACGCGAAAACGCAGATTCTTCCCGGGATGAGAAACCACCTGACTCTCGCAGCGATACATGAGATAGATCCGGATCAAGTCGCAGAGGCGGCGCGCTTCGGCGCGACCCTCGACACGAATCCCTTGCCGCGCGAAGGCGAACACTACAACGCGTGGTTCATCGCCGGCTATCATCACACACACGCGCCCCTGGCTGTCCGAGCGCTCGACGAGGGCGCCTACGCGGTGGTTGAGAAGCCACTTGTGACGACTCGCCAGCAACTCGATGCGCTGACGTCAGCGCTGAAGCGGGCAGAGCGGAGCCGTCTCTTCGGCTGTTTTCACAAACGCTACTCGGAGCTGAACGAGTGGGCACGCGCCGACCTCGGCACCGAGCCCGGTGAGGCGGTGGATATGCACTGCATCGTTTACGAGATTCCGCTTCCGGCCCGGCACTGGTACAACTGGCCGACGTCGGGCAGCAGGATCATCTCGAACGGCTGCCACTGGCTCGATTACTTTCTTTACATGAACGATTACGCCCCTGTCGCGGACGCGATTGTTCGCCCAATGAGGGGCCGCGACCTCGCCGTCGTTGCGACTCTCGAAAATGGAGCCCAGCTCGTGATGAGTCTCACCGATTGTGGAAGCGAGCGTCTCGGCGTGAGAGACGTGATCGAGCTTCGTGCACGCGACGTGACCGTCAGGCTGATCGATTCGACGAGCTATGAGTCGGAGAACACACGGCGGGTCCTGCGTCGGCGATCGGTGAATCCGACGCGCGCATATGCCCGGATGTACCATTCGATCTGCCGCAGGATAGTAGCTCGCGAGCCAGCCGACGCGCCCGCCTCGATGCGTTCTACGAGGTTTATGCTTGATCTCGAGGATGAGATTCGGGCGGTGCGCCGTCACAGCGTCGCGACTGCGGCCCCGCGCCCGGCGCGGCCAGCATCGGCCTACGTTCGTTCTGCCGACCCTTCAGCATGACCAAGCTGATCGACTTGATCGCTGGTGCAAGGCCTAATTTCATGAAAATCGCCCCAATTGTTAAAGCGTTGAGGGCCGCTGAAGCGAGGGGCGGTGTGTTGCGGTATCGGTTGATTCATACGGGACAGCACTACGACCGCGCGATGTCCGGAGATTTCTTCGAGCAGCTCGGCATTCCCGAGCCGGACATCAACCTCGAGGTAGGTTCCGGCACCCAGGCTGAACAAACCGCCAGCATAATGGTGCGCTACGAGCGAGCCTTGCTCGAGAGTCACAGCGACCTGTGTCTCGTCGTTGGAGATGTGACGTCCACCATGGCTTGCTCAATCACCGCTCGAAAGCTTGGCGTTCCCGTGGCGCACGTGGAGGCCGGAATCCGATCTGGCGACTGGTCGATGCCCGAGGAAATCAATCGCGTCGTGACGGACTCGATCACAAACTGGTTTTTCACTACCAGCATCAGGGCGAACGAAAACTTGCGCCGTGCCGGAATTGCGGACAGCGCGATCTTTTTCGTGGGCAACACGATGATCGACACTCTGCTGGCTCAAACGCCGTTCCTGCGCCCACCGGAGTTCTGGGATCGGCTCCAGCTCAGGCTCGGTGACTACTTCGTAATAACGCTGCACCGTCCTGCGAATGTCGACAGCGAGCGACAGCTGCTTTGTCTGCTGCACGCGATCGCCGATGGAACTGACGGCCTGCCCGTGGTATTTCCGGTGCATCCTCGTACCGCCAAGAGTTTGCGAGAGTTGGATGACGAGATGCCCGCCTTGCACTATGTCGATCCACAGGGCTACCTGGAATTCAACTATCTCGTAAAGAACGCGAAGGGGGTAATAACTGACTCAGGTGGGATCACCGAGGAGACCACCGTGATGGGTGTGCCGTGCCTCACCTTGCGAGACAACACCGAGCGACCGGAGACCGTGGATGTCGGAACGAACGAGCTCGTGGGGACTAACCCGAACAACATTGGTCCCGTTCTCAAACGATTAATGGCGGGGAACTGGAAGAAGGGTAAGATTCCCGAGAAGTGGGATGGACAGGCAGCGCCACGGATCGTTGAGGCGCTTGAGCGAGTACTCGTATAGGCTGCCGTCGCCAGAGCAAAGCCATGCACTTTCGATGAAACAAATTCTGCAAAATCTCAGATCCGGCGCGACGACACTCGCGGAAGTTCCATGTCCCCAAGTGGGGCGAGGTCAGGTTCTCATTCGTACGACGCGGTCGCTCATTTCCGCTGGGACCGAGCGGATGGTGACCGAGTTCGGGAAGGCAAATCTGATCGCGAAGGCGCGCCAGCAGCCGGAACGGGTGCAGATGGCGCTGGAGAAAATCCGCACGGACGGCCTGATCCCGACGATCGAGGCCATTCAAAATAAACTCGATCAGCCGCTGACGCTTGGATACTGCAACGTCGGAAGCGTTCTGGAGACGGGGGAAGACGTCGTAGGGTTTGACGTCGGCGCTCGCGTCGCCTCCAACGGGAAGCACGCCGAGATTGTTTCTGTGCCCGTAAATCTTTGTGCGCGCATCCCGGACTCGGTGAGCGACGAGGAGGCTGCCTTCACGGTGATCGGCGCGATCGCGCTCCAAGGCATTCGTCTCGCCAACCCCACGCTCGGCGAATCAATAGTGGTGACTGGTCTCGGCCTGATTGGTCAGGTCGCGGGCCAGCTTCTTCGTGCGCATGGGTGTCGAGTCCTAGGGATCGACCTTGACCGAGCCCGGCTGGACCTAGCACGGAACAGCGGCGCCGACGTGGTCGATTTATCGGCAGGCGAAGATCCAATCGTACGGGCCGAACAATTCTCTCGTTGGCGTGGGATTGATGCGGTGATTATCACCGCTGCGACCAAAAGCAGCGAACCCATGCACCAGGCGGCGCTGATGTCGCGGAAGCGGGGCCGCATCGTCCTTGTAGGTGTGACCGGGATGGAGTTATCGCGAGACGACTTCTATCGGAAGGAGTTGTCACTCCAGGTGTCCTGCTCGTACGGTCCGGGTCGGTATGACCAGGACTACGAGGAGAAGGGACACGACTACCCCATTGGCTACGTTCGGTGGACGGAACAGCGAAACTTCGAGGCTGTGTTGGACATGATGGCCGATGGACGCCTAAACGTGAAACCACTGATCTCTCATCGTTTTCCGCTGGAGCGGGTCGATAGCGCCTACAGTGTGGTCGCCGGGGGTGAACCGTCTCTCGGGATTCTTCTCGAGTATCCAACGCCAGCGGACAAACCGGACGATCGACTGCGCGAATCAACGGTCGCGCTGCGCGGCAGAGGCTTCTCCTCGTCGGGCGTGGGACCTTCGGTCGCGTTCATCGGATCCGGCAACTATTCCACGGCTGTACTCATTCCGGCTTTCAAGGCCGCGGGCGCGCGTTTGGTCTCAGTGGCATCCAGTACCGGTGTGAGCGGCCTGCACGCAGGCAAGAAATACGATGCAGAGGAAACGACTACCGATCTCGGCTCCATATTCGGCAACCCCTCCATCGATGCTGTCGCAATCGCGACGCGCCACGATTCGCACGCCACACTGGCGGTCCGTGCGCTTGAGGCTCAGAAGCACGTCTTCGTGGAAAAACCGCTCTGCCTCACGCTCGACGAGCTTGCCAAAATTCGGGATGCGTATGCACGGTCGGGCAAGACAGACCGCTCCCCGATCATGATGGTTGGGTTCAATCGGCGTTTCGCACCGCACTCGATTAGGGCGAAGCAGCTACTGTCCGGAATGCGCGAACCAAAAGCGGTAGTCATTACCGTAAATGCGGGCGCGATCCCTTCGGATCACTGGACTCAGACGCCCAGCATCGGCGGCGGCAGAATCGTCGGCGAAGCCTGCCACTTCGTGGACTTTGCGCGATTTCTCGTGGACAGTCCGATAGTTTCGCATTCGGGAGCGGCCCTAAAGACCGGAGCTGGAGACACGCTCACCATTCAGCTCGGCTTCGCGGATGGCTCCATCGCGACCATCCACTATTTCGCGAACGGCAGCAAGGCGTTTCCGAAGGAGCGAATCGAAGTATTCTCTCAAGGCAGGATCCTTCAGCTCGACAACTTTCGCACGCTGCGCGGATTCGATTGGCCCGGCTTCGGCAGTCAGCGCCTCTGGCGCCAAGACAAGGGTCAGAAAGCATCTGCCGCGGCATTTCTCCGGGCCGTACGGAATGGTGGTCCCTCCCCGATACCATTCGCGGAGCTCGAGGAAGTAAGCCGCGTGTCGATCGAGCTCGCGACAGCGTCTTGAACCTGTTGCTGTACGTCCGAACCGTCTGGCATTTGCGGCCGGTTCAGGTGTATGGCCGGCTATGGTTTCGACTCTACCAACCGCGCCCCGACCGGAGGCCCGCCCCGAACCGAAGCTCGGCCGAGGGAACCTGGACCAAAATGGGATGGCGATCAGGCAGCATGACTGGTCCCACAACATTCACATTCCTGAATGCCAAGGCGGAGCTGGTTTCGGCGTCCGACTGGGATGATCCCCGGCACCAGAAGCTTTGGCGGTACAACCTTCATTACTTCGATGATCTGGCGTCCCGCGATGCGGAAGAGCGGTCAGGTTGGCATGCCGATCTGATCGCTCGCTGGATACAGGACAACCCGCCGGGGAAGGGTACCGGATGGGAGTCATACCCGACGTCGCTCCGGATCGTGAATTGGATCAAATGGGGTCTTGATTCGCAGACCCAGAAAAGTGGCTTGGGTGAGCAGGCATTGAACAGCCTGGCAACGCAAACGCGCTGGTTGTCGAAGCGCCTCGAGTTCCATCTGCTCGGCAATCATCTCTGGGCAAACGCCAAAGCGCTGGCGTTCGCCGGCACGTTTTTCGACGGCGACGAATCGAACGATTGGCTGAGGAAAGGAGTTTCGTTGCTGGAGCGTGAGCTCGGAGAGCAATTGCTGCCCGATGGTGGACATTTCGAGCGAAGCCCCATGTACCATTCGATCGTGGTCGAAGATATACTCGATCTGATAAATCTCTCCGTCGCGTACCCGTCGCGGCTTCCAGCGTCATTTGTCAATCGACTTCGCCAAGCCGCTGTCGGCATGCTCCGCTGGCTTCGCGTGATGTCGCATCCGGACGGACAGATCTCGCTCTTCAACGATGCGGCATTCGGTGTCACGCCCGAGTACGCTCAGGTTGCGGAGTATGCCCAGCGGGTTGGAATCGATGTCGACGATGCGCCCCTTGCCCCGATTGAGGCGCTGCCGGACTCGGGATACGTAAGATTGGAAAACGATTCCGCCGTGGTCATCTGTGATGTCGCTCCGCTGGGGCCGGATTATCTTCCAGCGCACGCTCACGCTGACACGCTGTCGTTCGAGCTCTCGGTGCGTGGGCGGCGCGTTCTGGTGAACGGCGGCACTGGAACGTACGAGCCAGGCGACGAGAGGGAGCGGCAACGCGCCACGCCGTCGCACAATGCCGTCGTGGTTGATGGTCAGAACTCGTCAGAGGTTTGGGGCGCTTTTAGGGTGGGGAGGCGAGCACGCCCTCTAGGCGTTAGCTGGACTCGTGACGGTGAAACGCTTCGATTGACAGCTGGTCATGATGGGTATCGACGTCTCACAGGTCGGGTGACACATACGCGCATCTGGCGGCTTGCGGTAGGGGAGCTTGTTGTGAGGGACGGCCTGTCGGGTGATTTCGAAACGGCGACCGCATTCTTCGGGTTACATCCTGATGTTGGCGTGGCGGTCACCGACGCTGGCGTGTCGCTTACTTTGGGGCTTGGTGTGAAGACTAGAATTGAGCTAACACATCAGCCACCCGCCGAGATCGAAGCGCTGGATTCAGCTTGGTATCCAGAGTTCGGCCTTAAAGAGCCGCGAACCGTTCTGGCGGTTCAGATCGAAACGCCACCGCTCGTTACCACATTCCGGTGGTGATGAGAGCTAAGCGAATTCTCGTTCTGAGCCTGTATTATCCGCCGGATCTCTCCGCCGGTTCTTTTCGCACGGCCGCGCTGGTCGAAGCACTCATAAAAAGCGGGATGTCACCCGACCTCGAGGTTCTTACCAGCTTTCCCAACCGATATCACACGTATATCTCCGCTTTAGAGGCGACGACGGATGAGCGAGTCGACATTCATCGCATCAAGCTTCCACCGCATCGCACGGGAATGCTCGATCAGCCGCGCGCGTTTGGTCAGTTCGCACTGGCCGCGTTACGACATGTAAGCGGGAGGAAATACGACGTGATTTATGCGACCTCCTCGCGCTTGATGACAGCAACACTGGGCGCAGTAATAGCCCAGCGAACCGGGGCAGCGCTTTATCTAGACATTCGCGACATTTTTGTAGACACAATTACTCAGGTCCTACCGGGGCAGGCCGCAATCGCCCTCAAGCCGCTATTTTCTGCGCTTGAACGGTGGACGATACGACGCGCGAAGCGGGTGAATCTGGTTTCAGCAGGCTTCGAGTCGTATTTCCACGTCAGATATCCGGACAAGCCGTTCTCCGTCTTCACGAATGGTGTCGATGACGAGTTTGTTCCTTCTGAACCCGGGCTCGAAACTCTTCACTCCACCTCGACTGGGCCCCTCCGTGTCGTCTACGCCGGAAACATTGGCGAAGGCCAGGGTCTACATACAATAGTGCCGGCGATTGCTCAGAGGTTGGGCGATCGCGTTCAGTTCAGACTGATAGGAGATGGGGGCCGACGGCCGCACCTGGAGCGCACGCTGGCCAGGACTGCCGTAAAAAACGTGCAGGTTTTACCTCCAATGTCACGCGCGGCGCTAATCCGCGAATACTCAGCCGCCGATGTCCTTTTTTTGCATCTCAATGATTACGAGGCTTTCAAAAAGGTGCTTCCCTCGAAGATCTTCGAGTATGCAGCATCCGGGAAACCAATCTGGGCAGGAGTTTCGGGATATCCGGCCGAATTTCTCCTGAGGGAGGTGACCAACGCGGAAGTATTCCCTCCATGCCAAATTGAAAAAGCTCTGACAGCTTTCGAACGCCTCAAGATCCGGGATGTGCCGCGCGTCGAGTTCGTTCAGAAGTATTCGCGCAAGACGATCATGCGTGAGATGGCTGCCGATATTCTGGAACTGGCAGGCGTGGTGCGCGCGCGTTGAGAGTCCTCGTTACTGGAGCAACGGGCTTCGTCGGACGCTCTCTGGTGAGGCGGTTAGCCGAGGGCACCGTGTTCGATGTGCGTGCCGCGGTCCGTCGCCCTGGGACTAACGTTCCAGGGCACACTCAGAGCATCGCGGTTGGGGACTTGGATGGAACAACCGATTGGACCCGGGCGTTGTCGGGCGTAGACGTCGTCGTCCATTTAGCCGGACGAGCGCACGTACTGAAGAACAGTGACGAACGTGAACTTGAACAGATACAGCGGATCAACGTCGCGGGATCGAGCAATCTTGCGCGCCAGGCAGCAACGTGTGGAGTCTCCCGGCTGGTTTTCATCAGCTCGATCAAAGTGCACGGGGAGGAGGGCGCGTTTTCAGAGCAGGATAAACCTGCGCCAGCTAACCCCTACGCCATCAGTAAGCTGGAAGCGGAAATGGCGTTGACCGAATTGGCGAAAGCAACCGGTATCCATCTCGTGATCATTCGGCCACCCCTCGTCTACGGTGCAGGGGCGAAAGGAAACCTTGCCGTGCTCGTGAAAGCAATCAGATTGGGAATCCCGCTCCCGCTCGGCCGCATTCACAACCGCCGTAGCCTCATTGCGATTGAGAATCTGGTCGATTTCATCACTCTGACCATCGATCACCCAGCTGCGGCCAACGAAGTGTTTTTGGTGAGCGACGGTGAGGACCTGTCCACCACCGAGCTCGTGCGTCGCCTAGCGCGGGCTCTGAACAAGCCCGCGAGGATGTTTCCCGTACCCGCGCGCTTTCTGAGAATCGCCGCCCCCATAGTCGGAAGAGGCGGCCTCGCCTGTCATCTGCTCGGATCCCTTTGGGTCGATTCTACAAAGGCATCTAGCGTGCTGGGCTGGTCCGCACCCCTATCTGTAGACCAAGCAATGGGCAAGTCTCTTGGCTTCGCGTCATGAACGCGTTGGTGCCGTGGGGACTGGTACTCGCTCTGTTCATTGCGTCGTGGGCGATGACAGGCAGAGTGCTGCGGTATGCGCTTGCGACCCGTTTACTCGATGTTCCGAACGCGCGAAGCTCGCACAAAGTAGCGACCCCGCGTGGGGGTGGCGTCGCCATCGTGGCCATGGTGTTATTGGCGCTCCCCTTGCTCGGTGCATTCGGCGTATTGAGCTGGAGGTCGGTGTGCGCGATAGTCGGAGGAGGAGCGATCGTCGGGATGATAGGATTCGCGGACGACCACCGCGATGTTCCGGCCGGCTGGAGACTGTTGTGCCAGTTCGCTGCTGCAATCTGGACCACCGCTTGGCTCGGAGGGACGCCGACGATAACGGCTCTAGGCCTTCGTTTACCCGAGGGCTCCCTCGGTTTCATCCTCGCAGTTATCTACTTAGTCTGGCTTTCAAACCTCTTCAATTTCATGGACGGTATTGACGGCATCGCCGGAGTTGAGGCGCTGACCGTATGCGCTGGTTCCGCTGCGATCGCATTCGTCGCGGTTCGGTGGGGCGATCTATGGATTGCCCCTGTTGTTGTCGCAGCGGCGACTCTCGGGTTTCTTGTGTGGAACTGGCCGCCGGCAAGAATCTTCATGGGCGATGTAGGGTCCGGATTTCTCGGGGTCATTATCGGAGCGCTTTCAATAGTTGCTGCGCAGACTGAGCCGCGCCTACTGTGGAGTTGGCTGATTCTGCTCGGTGTGTTCATTGTGGATGCGACTATAACTTTGTTTCGGCGAATTGCGCGGCGGGAGCGCTTCTACCAGGCTCATCGGAGCCATGCCTATCAACACGCATCGCTACGCTGTGGCGGACACTTGCCTGTGACAATCGCGGTCGCCGCAATTAACGTCATGTGGCTTTTCCCGATCGCTTTGCTGGCTGGCCTCGGATATGTCGATGGTTTTGGCGCCGTCCTGATAGCGTACGCTCCACTCGCGTGCCTCGCGATCGCTCTCGATGCGGGATCCCCGAATCCGGCGGGAGCACACCACTAGGTGGTTCTTCGCACGCTTCTGCCGATCCTGCTTCTACCGGTTGCAATCACGCTGATGCTGCTCGCCGCAGGCCTCATCTTCCGAAGACGCGCGTTGGTGTGGTCAGGCTTTGTGCTTCTGTGGATAGCGAGCACGCCAATGGTTAGTGGACGTCTGGTTCGGATTATGGAGGGTGGAGCGCAGAGGCTCAGACCCACCGACGTCTCCGATGCGAACTCTATCGTAGTTTTGAGTGGGGGACGCGTGACGGCACCTGGCAGCGCACGGATGAGCGAGTGGGTTGATGCGAATCGCTTTTACGGCGGCATCGAGCTGTTCAAGGCTGGTAAGGCGCCGAAACTTGTCTTTACTGGTGGCTTGTCTCCCTTGGACCCCACGGCCGAGCCAGAAGGCACCATTCTGCGCGGGTATGCAAAGGACCTGGGGATTCCGGACTCCAGCATTCTGGTGACTGGCCGCGTGACGAACACCGCCGAGGAAGCCCAAGCCGTCGCTAAGCTTCTCTCTGGGAGGAATTCACGGCCTGGCGCCTCGATCCTCCCGGTACGGCGAGAAAGGCTGAGCGTGCTGCTTGTCACTTCCGCGATCCACATGCCGCGCGCACGAAGTGCGTTCGAGAGGGAAGGCCTCACTGTGATCCCGTTTCCAGTGGATTTCCAAGGTTCGTCGGGGAAACGTATAACGATCCTCTCGCTCCTTCCAAATGCTGCGTCGCTCGATGGAACTGAACGCTCATTGCGCGAGTTTTATGGGAGGGTGTTCTATGCAGCCCGCTATTAACTTAAGTAGTGAATCGTAACTCAATTAGCACTGACACGGATGCAGCGTTGCGGATCTGAATAACTCCAGACAAAGGGGTGATAGTGTTTGTTGTGGGCTCGAATGTATTGCCATCAGCTTGCGGCGAAGGTCGGCCGTGGAGGTGAAGATACCGCGCGCAATACACTCGCGCTAGATTTTCGCGAACCACAGCTGCGCCTGATTCAACCACGAGCTGCAGGTCGGAGTGTCGTGCAGATGCACGCGGATGCTCTTCGAGCCACGCGCGCACTGCCTTGGTTTTATGTGCGGAGAAGTTGTCCAGGATCAGATGAAGCTCCCGACTGTTTGGCTGGGTCACGACGCCCCGATCCAGAAAGGCAATGAAGTCGGCACTCGTGTCGCGCTCCGCAGTCATTCCTTCTACTTATCCGGTGCGCACATTTAGCGCCGCATAGAGCGAGAGCTTGCCATGGCGGACGTATCAAAGCCGTGGCGCTCTGCTCGCCCGGGCGACAACGGAAAAACGGGATCACGGATGGCCCGACTCGGAAGTCATCCAGCGGACGAGTGGCTGCGGACCGTTGCGACAGTTCAGTTCTCAGCTGATGACGATCGTGTGCTCTGTCGATTTTGCCACTCCTCAGATCTGCGCTGCCAGAATATCGTGGGCGCATTGGCAATCCTGGGATGCAGTAGTCGAACCTGCTGCGAGGACTAACGCCAAGTGTCGAGGTCTAGGGCTCAAGTTATCCCCACGCTCAGCGAAAGAGCTACGCAAAACAGCCAAGAGAAGCCAGCTGCGTAAGATCAGCGCTAGGCCCCGTTGCTTCGCTGCAGTACATTTCGCGCCGATGCAACGCTCTCGAGCTTTGGCAGTGTCGTCGCTCTGCATGACGGCGGCCCTAACAACTCGCGCCGGCGGGCAGAATCAGCTACCCACGCGAGACGATTCAAGCTCCGCCACCATCGCGGCTCGCCGGAGCGTGGTTGATTCGACGCACAGGCGTGTCTCGTCGTCGCTCCTCCTCGTCACCAGTGACACCGTGGATCGGCTGCGCACGAGCCAACTGGTTGAGGGTGTGCGGTACCTCCAGTCGCTGCTCCTTCTCTCTGCCTCCTCATTGACTTCGCCGGTTGCCCTGCCTTCTTCGGGCTGCCGCCCTTCCCTCCTGTCTCCGCCATACCTC
>JABXNS010000056.1_pt1 | contig 49303 bp, 43 predicted proteins | sample 7301101 | NCBI WGS metagenome assembly JABXNS01 (sample SAMN14449646, study PRJNA615230) | soil metagenome | isolation source: soil from bare, unvegetated metal-rich iron-sulfur acidic spring small-cell... | place: Canada: Paint Pots Mound, Kootenay National Park, BC | collected 2017-05-25 | reverse complement strand
CATCAACGTAGCTTTTGGTGGTAGCTTGACTGCCGAGGGTGGGGGTGGGGATGACGGGCGAGGCAGTGAAGGTCTTGGTGCCGGCAATTGATTCAGTGCCGGTGGTATGGACAACGGTACTATCATCAGCCTTGGTAGTGATTAGGCCGGTGTTCTTGAGGGTGCCATCAGGATTCAGAGCTTGGGAGAGAAAGTCATTGAGGATGGAACCCCAGGTGCCGGTGTCTTGGCCGGGGATGGGGAGGCGGCTCATGCTACGCCTCCTGACGGAGGCTTAGCTGGTCTCTCTCTCTCTCTCTCGATGGTCAGTGGGATGGTTCATAGGATGTTGCTCTCTTGTGGGAGACTTTAAGCTGCCTATCTTGCTGGCCGATAGATGGTGTGGAGCGTCTCATGATGCCTTTTTTGAAGTGGTTGTGGTTTTAAGTATAGTGGGATAAAAAAGGGATGTAAAGGAAATGAGAGAAAACGCCACAGTACAATAGATTCAGCTTCTACTTTTTCGGTTTTTTAGGAAATTTTTGTAATTTTGAGCGTAGTTTGGTGCTGGCGGTGACCATGAAGCTTATGGACACGTTTTTTGGCTTTGTAACGAATGGCTGTGACCTTGTCGGCTTTGATGTCTGCATCAATAACTTCAGCACTTACCGTCAATCCCTTGGCTACGGGAGTTCCAACTATAATCTTTTGATCATCAATAACCAACAACGGTTCAAGATTGACCGTTTTCCCGGCTTCAGACAAAAGCTCAACCGTAACGGTTTCGCCTTCCGCAACGAGATACTGTTTTCCGCCAGTGGCAATGACTGCTTTTTTCACTTTATCTTTCTGTGGCTAGATTTACTTTATATAAAATACTGCTAGACATAGTAGCAGAGATGGTTCTCTCTGTAAAGTTTTAGCTATCAATCTTTGCTAGCTTAATATCAATTTCCGCACCATCGATCTTTACTTTAATCTCAAATCCGGCATCAGTAATTTCATTCAGGTTAGTAGCTAGTGTTTCTTGTTTGATAGTATCTGCAAAAGTCGTCACCGCTTCGGTGATCAACTGACTAGAAGATGTCACCACAAGCTGGATGCGATCACTCACCTCTAGTCCAGCCTGTTTGCGGGCTTGCTGAATCTGTCGCACCAAGTCACGCATCACGCCTTCGACCTTAAGCTCTGGAGTGATAGTAAAATCCATTATTATACCGTTGGTTCCATCGGGTCCAACAACTAAATATTTGCCCGGCCTCACATTTAGTTCTTCTTCTAAAATAGATTTTAAACCAGTTGAGGAAAATTGTTGACGCGTTTTAATTACAGGTCCCAGCAATGGTTGTCTCACCTTGATGCCTTGTTGAGCTCGACCGGCAAGCCCAAGGTTTATCATTTCTCTTAGCATTTCCATCTCATCTAGTAACGGTTGGACGATTTTTCCCGCTTCAGGCCAATCACTTAGATGAACCGACTCCGGCAAATTAGTCCCCTCGGTGAGTTGACGCCAAATGTGATCGCTCAAAAATGGCGAGAATGGTGCTAATAATTGGCAGAGACGCAGAATGGTGTAGTGCAGGGTTGCGTAGGCCTGTTGTTTGTCGCTGTCGTCCTCACTCTTCCAAAAACGGCGACGACTGCGGCGTACGTACCAGTTCGTCACGTCTTCTAATAGATCGGTCAGCGGTTTGGTGGCTTTATCGAGCCGGTAGCTGTCCATAGCTGTGGTCATCTCCGTAATGGTCTGGTTAAGCCGGGAGAGCATCCATTGGTCCAATATATTCTCGCTGACAGGATCTACCAAGGGCTGGTCTGGCCTCCAACCATCAACGTCAGCATAGAGTTTGTAAAAGTTATAGACATTTTGCAATGTCATAAAGACTTTGCGTTGCACATCGCGCAGGTAATCCACGCTAAAGCGCGCGTCCTCCCCGTTTACAATCGGACTAGAGGCCATAAAGAACCGCAAGGTGTCCACGCCAAACTGGTCAAAGACCTCATCCATCGGTGCGTAATTTTTCTTGCGCTTGGATAATTTTTCACCGTCGGCCGCTACCACCCAACCACTACAAATGACATTTTGGAAGGCAGGCTTATCGAATAAAGCCGTGGCCAGCACATGCAGCGTATAAAACCAACCGCGGGTTTGATCAACCGCCTCAGCAATAAAATCTGCCGGGAAATGACTCTCCCAAGCTTCTTTATCAGTAAATGGATAATGATCCTGCGCATATGGCATACTGCCGGATTCAAACCAGCAGTCAAAGACTTCCGGAATGCGCCGGGCAACTTTGCCGGAATCGGTTTTGAGTTCCACATCGTCAATATATGGCCGGTGCAAATCCCCGATTTTCTTAGGATTAACCGCCCGCTGCCGAAGTTCTTCAAGGCTCCCAACTACCAGGATCTCCCCGTCTTCCGTCACCCAGATCGGCAGTGGAGCACCCCAAAAACGGTTACGGCTAATGGCCCAATCTCGGGCACCCTCCAGCCAGTTACCAAACCGTCCATCTTTAATATGCCCCGGTGTCCAATTAATTTCTTGATTATTTTTAACCAGCTCATCGCCCAAATCAGTTACCTTAACCAGCCATGAATCGGTGGCGTAGTAAAGCAATGGCGTATCGCAGCGCCAACAAAATGGATAGGTGTGCGTGATGGTTTCGGCGGCATAAACGTTACCGCTATGTGTCAAAAGATTGATAATTTTATCGTCAGCACTCTTAAAAAAAGTACGCTCAATTTCGTCCGGTAAACCAATCCCGGACTTGATTTTGCCAAATTCATCAACCGTTAAAAGTATTGGTACGTTGTAACTTTTACCGAGCCGTAAGTCATCTTCTCCAAATCCGGGGGCTACGTGTAACACCCCACTCCCATCGTTGATACTCACAAATTCGGCTGGCGACACCTTATAGAGATTGCCTCTGTTGTCAAAATCACCTAAATTTGTAAGGGCAAAGAGCGGCTCATAGCTCAACCCTACTAGCTCGCTACCTTTTAGTTCCCGTACGATATGGTAAGTTTCAGCGTTCAAAGCGCTCAGTCTTTCGCGCGCCAAGACCAATGTTTCTTGCTTACCGTCGTCGTCAGACAGCTCAACGTACACATAGTCAGCATCGGGCTTTACGGCAATCGCAGCATTCCCAGGTAAGCTCCAAGGCGTGGTCGTCCAAACAAGCAAGTAAGCATCCTGATCTACGATTTTAAACTTTACATACAGACTTGGGTCAATGACATTATCTTGATAACCCTGGTTCAACTCAAAGTTACTGAGCGGCGTGGCGCAACGTGGGCAGTACGGACTGGAACGGAAGTCTTTATATACAAGACCTTTATCGTAGATGGTCTTAAACACCCACCAGACACTTTCAATATAACTTTCGTCCAGCGTAGCATAGGTATTTTCATAATCCGCCCAACGACCGACGCGGCGAAACATTTGTTCCCATACTTCTTTGTACTTAAAGACAGATTCCCGGCATTCGGCGTTAAATTTATCAATGCCATAGGCCATAATGTCTTGCTTGCCCCTAAACTCATGTTCTTTTTCGATGGCATACTCTATCGGCAGGCCATGTGTGTCCCAGCCTACTCTGCGTGGCACATAGAAGCCCCGCATCGTTTTGTAGCGAGTTATTGAATCTTTAATAGTAGTCTGCACCAAATGCCCGTAGTGCGGCACGCCATTTGCAAAGGGTGGCCCGTCATAAAAGCTAAAGATTGGGCAGCCCTGTCGTAGTTCTAGGCTTTTCTGGAATGTCTGTTCTTTATCCCAGATTTTTAGTAACTCTTCTTCTATGAGCGCGAATTGTGATTTTTTCTGATTTGCCATATTCATAATCTCCTTAAAAACAAAAAGCCCCTCATTTACAGGAGCTCGATAGTGATCGGGCGGTACCATCCTGCTTGGGGCTTTATTATGGCAATTACGGGCCTCGGCCGTCGGGTTCTACTTAGCCACAAAGCCTTTCTTCCCGCTCCTTGTGATGGATAATCACTCAAATGGATGTGCTAAATTGTAAGCTACACTATAACGAATGCCCGGTCAGCTTGCAAGCTAGCGCAAGTAGCCGGCCACTGCGTCCATCAGTGGAAGCGGAACGCCCGACCAGCTGCTTAAAAGACTACCGTCCTGGGCTAAAGCCAAAAGAGTAGGATACTCCACAACATCATAGAGTTCAGCCTCCTCAATCCCCTCGACACTATCCACATCAGTTAGCACTACAGAACTGTCGGGGTAGCGACGATTAAAATCATGGACATATTCTTCTACGGTGCGAGCATGTTCGGTATTGGGTTGGTATAAGATAAGCAGTTTCATCTACTCAAAGTATATCAGCAAATCAGTAATGAAAGCGTTCAAAGCAGAACTTTTTCCTGGGTTAAACTTCAGGAACAGCCTGTTGTACTACCGCACGCCGTGCATACATAACAGCTACCGGCACGCTGGGTTTGGTTTCCGCAGTTGTAGCACATTGGTGCTGCATCATCTACTTTAGATTGACTTTGCTGGGTGTGCCCGTCGACTTTTATATGGTCCTGATTATCTGTCTTAGGTGTAGATTGAAGCCCTATATCTTCTGGGACCGGACTCTCCAATAAACTAGTCTGTTTTTCTGGGGCATCGTCAAAAGAAGCCAATCCAAGCTCTAGGCGATCATCAAATGACAAGTAACTTAGCGCTAAGCGACGAGCCACATAATCAATTAAGCTAGCGGCCGTTCGAATTTCCGGATCATCCGTTATACCAGATGGAGCAAATGACATTCTGGCAAAGGATTTCACATACTCCTTGAGTGGCACGCCGTACTGCAAGCCATGACTCAGTGAAATAGCTAGTGCGTCCATGAAACCTGCAAGTGTTGAGCCCTGTTTGGCCAGGCGCATAAAGGCTTCTCCTGGACTGCCGTCATCGTATTCACCAACCGTTAGGTAACCGTGACTACCGGCAACCGTAAAGGAAAACGTCTTGGAATTACGAACTTTAGGCAACTCGCGGCGTACAGCTCCCTTAATAACTATTCTGTCTTCAAATTTATCTGTTGCGGTTACCGGCTCACCCGTTTTTTCTCCATCCTTTTTAGCCATACTAAGCGGCTGAGCAACTTTACAGTTATCGCGGTAAACGGCTACAGCCTTTAAGCCCATCCGCCAGGCGTCAATATGTAATTGCTCAATGTCCTCAACAGTAGCACTTTCGGGCATGTTAACGGTTTTACTAATAGCTCCAGACAAAAATGGTTGTACAGCAGACATCATTTTGACATGACCCAAATAATGAATAGCGTTATCACCCATGGAACAGGCAAACACCGGTTCATGTTCTTTTTTTAGGTGAGGAGCGCCCAGTATTGTTTTCTCCACATCAATATAGGCAATAATATCTTTGACTTGATTGGGATAATAGCCTAACGCTTTCAGCGCCCGTGGAACGGTTTGATTGACTATATGCATTGTGCCGCCGCCAACTAGTTTCTTGACTTTAACAAGTCCCAAATCGGGCTCAATACCAGTAGTGTCACAGTCCATCATGAGGCCAATGGTACCCGTCGGAGCCAAGACACTAGCCTGTGAGTTGCGCACTCCATATAATTCGCCCAGTTCAACGGCTTCGTCCCAACTACTGGCTGCTGCACTCAGTAACTCTTCTGATACTAAGCTGGCATCAATCTTTGAAACTTCTTCGCGATGCATTTTCAGTACCCTGAGCATACCCTCTCTATCTTTGCTGAAACCGACAAACGGTCCGACACGTCGGGCAATTTTAGCACTCGTAGCGTAAGCCTGGCCGGTCATAAGAGCTGTTATAGCCGCGGCCTGGGCTCTACCCTCGTCAGAATCATATGGTAAACCCTGAGCCATCAGCAGCGCCCCTAGATTGGCATAACCCATACCGAGCTCGCGGTAAGCACGAGCTGTCTTTGCAATGCTTGCTGTGGGATAACTTGAATAACCCACTAAGATTTCTTGAGCGGCAAAAATTACCCCTACAGTGTGTTTAAAGGCTTCGATGTCAAACGTATTGTCATCTCGCAGGTATTGCAAGAGATTTATAGATGCCAAATTACAGGCGGAATTATCCAGGTGCATATACTCACTACAGGGGTTGCTGGCGTTAATTCGACCAGCTTTTGGCGTGGTATGCCATTTATTAGCGGTCGTATCGTATTGCATCCCTGGATCAGCACACTCCCAAGTGGCCTCGGCAAATTGGCGCATTAAATCTTTAGCTTTGATAGTTTTGACAGTTTTGCCGGTCGTGACAGCCTTCAGATCCCAGTCGGCATCGCCTAAGACCGCTTGCATGAATTCGTCAGTCACTCTCATGGAATTGTTGGCATTTTGGTACTGCACAGAGTAAGCATCCTTACCGTCTAGATTCATATCGAAACCAGCAGCTTGCAAAACGCGAGCTTTCCGCTCCTCTAGGGCCTTGCACCAAATAAACTCTTCTATGTCAGGATGGTCGGCGTTTAGGATTACCATCTTAGCAGCACGACGAGTTTTGCCGCCACTCTTGATAGCCCCGGCGGAGGCATCGGCCCCGCGCATGAAACTCAGCGGACCAGATGAAGTACCGGCACTTTTACCCAGCTTTTCAACTGATGAACGTAAAACACTGAGATTAATGCCCGAACCACTGCCACCTTTGAATATCATGCCTTCTTCTCTATACCAGTTTAGAATTGACTCCATAGTATCTTCGATACCCAAGATAAAACAGGCACTCGCTTGTTGGGCACGGCCAGGAGCACCAATATTAAACCAGACCGGTGAGTTAAAGGCCGCTCGCTGAGTAGCTAAAATATATTTAAGTTCTTCACAAAAATCTTCAGCTTCATTTTCTGATTCAAAGTAGCCTTCCGCCATACCGTGGCGCGTGATAGTATCGGCCACACGGTCAACTAGCTTACGAAGTGAATTTTCGCGCTCATCTGTCCCTGGCGTACCAGTAAAGTATTTTTGGGCAACTATATTAATAGCGTTCAGTGACCAGCTATCGGGAAAATCCACAGCCTTTTGCTCAAACACTGGCTTATTGGACAGTGGATTAACAATAATCGAATCACGCTTAACCCACTTTAACTGGTTGTATGCTTTGGTTTTAGGTGAAGTAAATAAACGTCCGACGCCTAAACTGGTTGTTTGTCCCATAATACCCTCGCTTTATTTATTATGATTTATTATTGTTTGGTGTTTGTCCTAATGAGCTATCAGTTGATTTCACACATCGTCGGTGACAACATTTTTACTTTTTAGCCCAACCATCCGTCCACATAAGTAAGACTTATTACTCGTTCCACTGTACTACGAAATAGTTCAGCTGTGAAGCATTTTTTGTTCTAAAAAATGCTACAATTACATCGCTCGAGAGAATTCCTAGCCCACCTTGGAGTGTTGATCTTGACTACGAAAATGGGACAACTCTTTCTCAAAACTAGCGATATCCTTGAACCGTCTGTATACACTCGCAAAACGCACATAAGCTACTTCATTGAGCTTTGATAATTGGTCCATGACGAGGTCACCAATTTTTACCGACTGTACCTCTGATTCGCTGCAAGAATAAAGTTCCTGTTCGATATCGGCAACAACTCGCTCAAGTTGAAGGCTCGTTACAGGTGTTTTCTCGCAGGCCCTATAAAGGCCCGACAGAAGTTTTTCGCGACTAAAAAGCTCCCGAGTACCACTCTTTTTAACGACAATGAGTTGAGGTCGTTCAATGCGTTCATATGTCGTAAAACGATATTCACAGACCGGACACATACGGCGGCGGCGTACAGATTCACCGTCAGCGACATCTCTTGACTCAATAACTTTTGTGTCATCTTGTTGGCATCGACTACATCTCATGTTGCGCACCTCCTTTATTCAATCTGAATGTACGATCACTGTAATATATTTCTATATATAGCGCCTATGACCATGATGATAGCTCCATAAGTAGCGCTTTGCAAATTTTTTGTGCTGTATTATTTAGTACAATCAGCTCTTTACTTTTGATCATCTTCGGTTTTGCGACGTTTTGCCAAACGCCTCAAAAAGGAGGGCCTATCTAGCTCGTCTTGTTCATCGTTAGTGATCACTACCCCTTGTTGCTGTCCGTCTGGCTTTTGTTCTTGCTCATCATCAATGGCCCAAATGTTAGGTATCGGGTTATCGGAATGAAAATCATCACTCCCGCCGGTATCTGTTGGTCCCAGAGAAACGTCCATATCCGACAATACACTGTCGTCCCCGGAGCTTGCATCTTTCTGCTGAGCAACATCATCCGGAAGACTATGATCCGTTAATGATGTGGGCGATGTTCGAGCCTGGAAGTAGGCTGCGTCAAAACCGGTAGCAACGACAGTAATAATAACCTCGCCTTCTAATTCTGGGTTGATGGTTGCCCCGAAGATAATATTAGCTTCAGGATCAGCAGCACTTGTAATAGCTTCGGCAGCTGTATTAATTTCATGCATTGAAAGGTCATTGCCACCGATAACGTTAAACAGAACTCCACGAGCCCCATCAATAGAAACCTCTAGAAGGGGCGACTCGATGGCTTGTTGAGCCGCCTGTGTAGCCCGATTTTCGCCACTCGCCCTACCAATCCCCATTAAAGCCGACCCGGCATTGCTCATTACCGCCTTTACATCGGCAAAGTCGAGATTAATAAGACCATGTACTGTTATAAGGTCCGATATGCCCTGTACTCCTTGTCTTAAGACGTCATCAGCTACCTTAAAGGCCTCAAGCAGAGGAGTTTGCCTATCGATTGTCTGCAGTAGACGATCGTTAGGAATAATAATGAGCGTGTCTACCGCTTTACGTAGATTTTCGATAGCAATCTCGGCGTTACGTCGGCGTTTTTCACCTTCAAAAGCAAAGGGTTTTGTTGCAAAACCCACAACTAAAATGTCCAGATCCTTAGCTACCCTCGCTACAACATGTCCAGCGCCACTGCCCGTACCTCCACCTGCACCAAGCGTAACAAAGACCATATCCGCACCTTCTACGGCTTTTTTGATTTCATCAGTTGAAGCTTCAGCAGCCTTTTGCCCTAGGCTTGGATCGGCACCAGCACCAAGGCCTTTAGTTACATCTTTACCGATATGAATCTTTACTTGGGCTTTTGAGTGATGGAGGGCCTGGGCATCGGTATTGATGGCAATAAATTCAACTCCCGTAACACCAGCTTCTACCATACGGTTGATTGCCGCACAGCCCGCTCCACCGACACCTATAACTTTTATAATAGCGAATGTTTCTATAGCTGGTGCAATTTGTGGCATAGTCGTGGTACTCCCCTTGCTTACTCTCGTATTCAGTTTGCAGTATACGCCATGAGGCCAGTGAGTTCAAACAATAATTGTTCAGCTTCTTAAGCTGGAGTTAGTTGCGAATAGTTTCTGTATGCGATCCATTTAAAATTTAAAACGATTGAACAAATTTGAGATTGTACGTGGCAGCTTCGCTGAAGAATTGCCAGCAAAGGTTTGATGAGCAGGAGTAAGGAGCATATCAAGCAACATAAGTCCTACGGCAGTATAAAGTGCAGGATCATCTACTGTATCCGTTAAACCGCTCACACCATGCAATTGCCCGACTCGAGCAGCCAATTGCAACTTCTCCCTGGCAAAATCTGCAAGCCCGGATAGTTTAGCGGTACCGCCAGTCAGCACTACGCCCCCTGGTAATTTACGTGAGCGCTGTATTTTACGTAATTCTTTTTCAATGTAATCAAACATTTCGTCAACTCGAGCCTCTGTAATCATGGCTATTTCGCTCGTTTGAAACGTATGATCGCCAGCATCGGTATGCACGGTCACGGTATCTTTTTTTGTTTTATTATCAAGCGTGGCATATTCCAGCTTAACTTGTTCGGCAATATCAAGGTCTGTTTTAAGCCCAATAGCCAAGTCGTTTGTAATGTGAATTCCGCCGATAGGTAGGACTGCAACGTGCTGAATTTCGCCATCTTCAATGACTACCAAATTAATTGTCCCAGCGCCAATATCGATAAGCGCCGTACCGGCTTCCTTCTGTTGTCGCTCAAGGACAGCCTCGGCTGCTGCCGGTCCAGCAATTGTTCGATGCACCGGAGTAATCTGGGCCTTTTCCAGTGCCAAATCTAGATTACGCAAATTTGGCGTTGCCGCTGTAACGATATGCGTATCTACTTCTAGTCTCACTCCTCGCATCCCAATAGGATCTTTAATATTGTCTTGCCCATCAAGCCGATAGCTTTTAGCAAAAACCTGAACAATCTCACGGTTAACCGGTAATTGTAAGATGCTGGCCGCTTCTTCAACCCGTGATCGATCCTCTGGTGTAATTTCGCGATTAGCACTACTGATTGCCACGACACCCTTTGAATTATTGCCGGTAACATGCGCACCATTGATATTGACAGTTGCAGCTCTAATCTGAACTCCCGAGAGACGCTCTGCTTCAGTTACTGCTTGCATGATAGCCTCTGCTACTTCATCGGTGTGAACTACCACCCCACGACGCATGCCATGATTGATGGCATGACCATAACCAATGACTGAAGGCCTGGCTTGATCATGGGGATCAAGCATACCGACTACACAGCGCACCATGCTGGTACCGACATCTAAGCCAACGTAGTGTGGCAAAGTTTGATCATACATATAGCCAGTAGTATAGCGCCTAGGCTGAGCAAGCAGCAAGTTCTAGTATTCAAGATGGATAAGTCGAGAGACTAAAGTTGAGTCAAGATTTCCGCGCCGTTATCGGTAATGACTATGGTGTGTTCAAAATGAGCAGCCCAGGAACCATCTTTAGTGATGATTGTTCGTCCGTCTTTGGCAAGGTCAACTTTATGATCACCAAGGGTTGCCATTGGCTCAATGGCGATTGTCATGTCACGCTTGAGCACTGCTCCAGTACCTTTGTAGCCGTAGTTTATGATACTGGGGTCCTCGTGTAACTGATGCCCCACGCCGTGTCCGGCTAAATCACGAACAATGCCGTAACCCGGTGGCCGCAGCACGGCCTCCACAGCCGCACCAATATCCCCAGTTCGAACACCGTCATGCACAGCATCAATACCAGCGTACATCGACTTTTCCGTTGTTTCGATCAACTTCTGGTGAATAGTATTGGTGGCTTTACCGGCAATCAGGCTAATTGCTGCATCGGTAATCATGCCTTGGTAGATAACGCCAAAATCCAGGCTCACAATATCACCGTCCTGAATGATTTTATCCGTTCGAGGCACGCCGTGCACAACCTCCTCGTTAATGGATACGCACAATACGTCCGGAAAACCATCATAACCCAAAAAGGCCGAGGCTCCACCCAGTTTTTGTAATTCAACCTCCGCTAGTTGGGCCAGATTCTTCGTGCTTATGGCGGGTTTTGTATGTTTGGCAAGAAATTGCAAAATCGTTGCTAACATTCTGCCACTTTCCCGCATGGCTTCTAGCTCAACGGTCGTTTTTACCCGTGTAAACATGTTTCCACCGCTCTTTGGGTTCTGTCATGGACTACTTCAACGCTACCCAGCCCATCGACAAAGCACATCGGCACCTGGCGCTGCTTATAAAACTCGATGACCGGTAACATGCGTTGATTGTAAATATCGAGACGCTTCTCAATAACACCCGGAGCATCCTCAGCACGAGCCCTACCAAGTAAACGCCCCATAAGTTCATCCTGTGGTACCTCAAACACAACAATTGCCTCAATAGCCTTATCATACTCTGACAGATGTACTTCCAGCCATTGGGCTTGATGAATGTTGCGCGGATAACCGTCAAGCACAATCTGCGTACTTCCTAGTTGACTGAGTGCTTCGGCCAAGACATGGCTCGTTGTTTCGTCATCCACCAAACTACCCGAAGCCAGTAGTCTAAGAATTGCCGGATCAGTAGAACGCCGGAATAATTCCCCGGTTGATAGCCATGTCCAGTGATTACGTTCAACGAGTAATTGCCCCTGTACACTTTTGCCTGATCCTGGAGGGCCGAAAAAAAGTATCATATGTAGTTAGCCAAGCTTTCTATTGTTTATGAATCCAGTTTTTCTTTAACGAGCTGGGCAATGATTGCTCCATCAGCAGTTCCGGCTGTTTGGGCACGAACCCCACCAATAATACGGCCCAGATCTTTGATACTTACGGGACTGTTGGCAGCTATAATTTTATCAATAATAGCCGAGATTTCGGTTTTTCTAAGCTGAGCCGGCAAGTATGCTTCAATAATTTTCTTTTCCTCAAGCTCTTTACTCGCACGCTCCGAATCACCACCTTGAATATATAAATCGGCGCTTTCTTGACGCTTTTTAGCCTCTTTTGATAACACCGCTAGGATAGCCGGATCATCTAGTCCCGGCCCTCGAAGACCTTTTTCAACTTCAGCATAACCAATAACACTCTTTAGCCCACGGAGCAGCAACACGCGCAGCTGGTCACCAGACAACAAGGCCTTTTTGAGGTCTTGATCTATGCGCTCTTTAAGCATTTGGTCGACTACCGTTGGCCAAGTTTAAGCTTTTGAACCTTTATGGCCTTGCGTTCACGACGAATAATGGCCTTGATCCGACGATCACGTTTACTGATTGGCTTTTCAAAATACTGATTTTGCTTTACAACCAACACCGCACCGGATTGTTGGACTTTACGGTTAAAGCGTCGCAGCACATTTTCGAGCGACTCTTTAGCATCTTTGCGGTTTACTTGAATCATGTGACTTATTGTAGCTCAACAGAGGCAGTCTTGCAACCGTCTTATTGCAGATTACTGCATTTGTTGTCTTTTTTGGAGAGCTCGTTGTGATTTTAGCACTATACTTTGGAGTTCTTTGAAGATAGCAAATTGCTTATTAGTGTAGTACACCTTGGTATTGCCCTGTTTTTCAGAAATTAGAAAACCAACCTTTTCCAGTCGCTTAAGTTCACGCTGAATATTGCCAGCATCTTCTTTGATAAGCTTCGCCAGCCCCCGTACATGGGTTTTAAAATCGGGGTACTTAGCATAAATCACAATGATTTTGCGACGTACCCGAGAAGTAATAAAAACATCTAACATAAGCTCTCTATTGTTATTAGAACAACGCTAAGTATAGCGGGCGGCTTTAGACTTTTCAAGCCATTTTCTAAGAAACTCGTATAATAAACGGCATGTACTACTATGAGGTGCTGGCAAGTACTCCCCGTTATCACGGCAAACAAACTTTGACCTATCAGAGTTTAGAAAAACTTCAAAGGGGTACGATTGTTGAGATATCGATACGCAGTACACCGGCCCTAGCAGTTATCGTTCAATCCGCGCCCCAGCCTCAATTTGCTACTAAGGCCCTGACTGCCAACTTGGAGTTACCTCCGCTGCCTATATCGGCCCTAGAGCTCATTACCTGGTTGACACAGTATTACCCTAGTTCTATCGGGGCCATTACTCAGCTGTTTGTGCCTAGTTCGTTGTTAAAGAAACAATTTGGAGCTTCATTGTCCGCGCCTTCTCCAATCAAAAAATTCGACCTGCCTTCCCTGACCACTGAACAGGCATCTATGCTCCAGAGCATCGATGCCTCCGGAACCTATGTATTGCATGGTGAAACCGGTACCGGCAAAACCCGAGTGTATATTGAGCTTACTCGCCGGGCACTTTCACAAAACCGTTCAGCTATTGTTTTAACACCCGAAATTAGTTTAACCCCGCAACTGGCGACTGATTTTCAGGCAGTCTTCTCTGGCAGGGTTGTCGTCATGCATTCTAAACTCAGTGATCGGGAGCGTATGGCAATTTGGTTGACAGCCTTACAGAGCACAAAGCCCCTGGTAATTATTGGGCCGCGCTCGGCCTTGTTTGTCCCAGTTGCAAAGCTTGGATTAATTATTGTAGATGAGGCTCATGACAGCGCTTACAAGCAAGGTCAAAGCCCGTACTACAACACACTCCATGTCGCCGGTAAGCTAGCAGCTTTACATAAAGCAACGTTCATTTTAGGCTCCGCCACGCCTTCTGTTACCGATTATTATATTGCGGAGCAAAAACATATCCCAATCCTACGTATGCAACAGGCGGCCCGAAAATCAGATTTTGGACCCTCAACTATTCAGGTCGTTGACCTCAAGGATCGATCCCAGTTTAGTCGACAGCATTTTCTATCTGATCAACTTTTACGCGCAGTCGAAGCAGCACTAGGGCGAGGCGAACAATCCCTGTTGTTTCTTAATCGCCGCGGCACTGCACGAATAGTGCTTTGCCAAAAATGTGGCTGGCAAGCCCAGTGTCCCCGTTGCGGTTTACCTCTTACATATCATGGCGATGATCATAGTATGCGTTGCCATACCTGTGGCTATCATCAAGCTACAGTCACTGTCTGTCCGCTGTGTGGTAATGCCGATGTTGTTTTTAAGGGCATCGGTACCAAAATGATTGCCGATGCCGTGACTCGCTACTTTCCTCGGGCTCGTCTGCAACGTTTTGATACCGATAATCTGAAGGGAGAACGCTTTGAGCAGCATTACGAAACAGTTAAGGCTGGCAGCGTCGACATCTTGGTTGGTACCCAAACTTTAGCTAAAGGTTTGGATTTGCCTCGACTGGCCGTGGTAGGTGTTATTTGTGCCGATAGCAGCCTATATCTACCGGACTACACCTCAGGCGAACGCACTTTTCAGCTGCTGAGCCAAGTGATGGGTCGGGTTGGCCGCGGTCACCGCCATGGCCAAATTATTGTCCAAACGTATACTCCCGATAATCCTGTCATTCAAGCTGCCCTAAACAAAGACTGGACAGCATTTTATGCGCAGGAGCTAAGGGAGCGTCAGACATTTATGTTTCCCCCGTTTTGTTATCTGCTCAAACTATCTTGTCGCCGGGCCAGCAGTAGTGCCGCCCAGCGGGCCGCGACTGCCTTGGTTACTGATCTAGAAGCTCAAAATTTCAAGATTCAAGTCGTTGGCCCTTCTCCTGCATTCCACGAAAAGCTTGGGAAGACCTACCAGTGGCAAGTTGTCGTCAAAGCCAAGATTCGCCAAGAACTGCTCAAGGTTATTGACCGACTACCTACTAATTGGACATACGACATTGACCCGATTGATCTGTTGTAAGATTGTGAAGCGGCCGGGCAATAGTTTATACTGGCGGTAATGTACAAAGATAAAATCATCAGCTTGCCCAATCCGCACCTGCGACAACGCTCCAAAAAAGTTGGCCTGGTTACCAAAGAACTGGCTGAGATTATCCGGCAGATGGAAGCCGCCACGCTGGAATGGGAGGACAGCCGCGAACACGAAGTCGGCGTAGCGCTGGCTGCCATTCAAATTGACCAGCTACTGCGCCTTGTTGTCATCCGTCATGATTTTAACAACAAAGAAAATCGTTCGTTCGATGTTTTTATCAATCCAACTATCACCAAATACGAAGGCGAGGTTGAGGAAGATTTTGAAGGCTGCTTGAGCGCCCAGGACATTTATGGCAAGGTGCCACGCTATACTAAAGTACGGGTGAAGGCTCAGAACCTAACTGGCAAAGAGATTCGGCTTACTGCTGAAGGCTTTTTGGCCCGCGTTTTCCAGCACGAAATCGACCATACCAAGGGCGTTATGTTTGTCGATCACATTAAGGATAAAAAAGATGCTTTCTTCCGGCTCACCAGCGAAGGAAAGTTGGAAAAACTCGACTATGACACAGATGTCGTCGCCCATCATATTTTTCGGTAACGAACGCTTGGCCACAGGCGTGCACACCACTGCCCCAACGCTTCAAGCGCTGATTGAGCAAGGTTACCAGGTGACCGCCGCCGTTTCTCACTACGAGGACAGTAAATCTCGTAACCTGCGCGCGCTGGAGATTGCTGACGTAGCTGAACAACATCACATTCCCCTGCTGCTGCCCACCAAGCTGAAAGACGTCAAGGAGCAGCTTCAATCCTACCATGCAGCTATCGGCGTTTTGGCGGCCTACGGCAAGATTATCCCCCAGGAAATTATTGATATATTCCCCCAAGGCATCATTAACATTCACCCTTCCCTCTTGCCGCTACACCGCGGCTCAACTCCGATTGAAGGTGCCATTTTGGCTGGAGATGCCAAAACTGGCGTGTCTATTATGCAGCTTGTCCAGGAAATGGACGCTGGTCCGGTCTACGGACAGTCTGAAGTTCAGCTTAATGGCAGCGAGAGCAAGCAAGATTTGACTGATAGGTTGCTTGACATCGGTCAGGCTATGATTATTGAGTTGCTGCCAGGAATTTTGAATGGCAGTCTGGTAGCTGTACCGCAGGATAGCAACCGAGCTACTTATGACACGCTTATCTCCAAAGCAGACAGTACCCTTGACTGGCACAAGCCGGCGGTGCAGCTAGAACGCGAAATTCGAGCTTTTGCTGGCTGGCCCCAAAGCCATACCCAGCTGGCCGGCAAAGACGTGATTATTACCAAAGCCCATGTTGCCACAGGCAGCGGCAAGCCAGGCACTATCTGGAAAGACGGCAAAAATTTCGGCATCTTCACTGAGCAGAACATTTTGGTGATTGACTCCCTCAAACCCGCCGGCAAACCAGCAATGACCGCCCAAGCCTTTTTGGCCGGCTATAATAAAAAATTTTAGATTGCCTTAAGCAGCCTGGGCAGAAGCCAGGATTTGCGGGGCGGATTGTTTGATCTCGACTTTTAGCTTCTCGAGTTCATCACCGACGACTTGCTTGTAGTTGGGAAAGTTGCTTTCCAGCCAGCGCAAGGCTTCGGCTTCTTTTTGCTTAATAATTTCTTCGCTGTCATCGGCAGCTGGCATAAGTTTTTCGAACTCATCCAGTTGGGCTTCGCTCATTTTACTGGCCAGGTTCATGCCCACGCGCTCCTCGAGCTTTTCGAGAATAAGTTTCAAAATTCGGTTTTTTTCAGCACTTGGCAAAGCGCCAAGGCCTAGTTCTTGCAATAGTGAATCGTCTAGTTTAAACATGGTGTGCTCCGTTTTTTACCCCTTTATTGTATCATTTTATCAAAATTAAAGCTGGCGAGCGATAAGTTCGCGCTTAAAGACTGTGATGACATCACCCTCTTGCAAATCCAAATGACCAGTAGTGCGCAGGCTAAGCCCACATAGCTCGCCGGTAATAACTTCCGTGGCATCTTGCGGGCCGCGTTTGAGATTAGTCATCTCGGCTTCGGCAATTTGTTCCTTACTGCGCGTAACGCGCACCAACGCCGGTGCGCTGAGCTTACCACTAGTAACTTCTCCGCCGCAAATTACCTCTGTTTTGGTAGTTTTGAATACACCCTTGATTACCAGTGTGCCAAGGATCGATTCTTTGACCTCTGGCGCCAGCAAAGCGCTGAGCTCAGCCTTGGCATCGTCAATTAGCTCATAAATAATACTGTACAGACGAATGTGAACTTTGTCGCGGCTAGCGGTCTGGCGGACGCTGGGTGCCACCGTAACGTGAAAGCCGTACAAAATAGCATTACTGGTGTGCGCCAGATGGACGTCGCTTTCGTTAATCGGACCGACACCGCTGGTTACTAGGCGCACAGCCACTTCGTTGGTTTCCAAAGATTTTAAACTATCAACGACAGAGATGAGTGAGCCCTGAACATCGGCTTTGACAATAACGTTAAGCAGTTGCACTTGATTGCTGCGATCAATCAGGCTGAGTAGCCCGCCGCTATCCATGTCAACGTGAGCCGTGTTTTGCTGGCTAGCTCCAGCTTGCTCGGCTAGTAGTCGAGCTGTTTTTTCATCGGCCGTGACGATAAATTCATCGGTAAACTGCGGTAAACTCTTGAAACTACTGATTTGGACAGGAGTTGAGGGCGTGGCATGCAGAATTGGTGAGCCGTCCGAGTCTTCCAAATTACGGACCCGGCCGTAGGTGTGGCCAGCCACTAAATAATCTCCGAGGTGCAGCGTGCCGCTACTAATAAGAGCATGCGCCACCGGCCCACGACCGCGCTCGATGTGTGCCTCGATAATCAAACCGCGCGCCGGACCGTCAGTCTCAGCCCGCAAATCTTCAACATCGGCCACCAGCAAAATCATGTCCAGTAGTTGATCGATTCCCTGTTTAGTTTTGGCCGAAACTTCCAGCGCCACAATATCACCCCCCCATTCCTCAACCAACAAATCCTGGGCAGATAATTCTTGTTTCACACGGTTGGCATCGGCCCCCGGCTTATCGATTTTGTTAATCGCCACGATAATTTTGACACCAGCCTGGCGGGCAAAACGGATGGCTTCGATAGTTTGCGGTTTGACGCCGTCATCGGCCGCCACCACAATGACTACCAGATCAGTCAGCTCGGCTCCATGCGCCCGAATAGCCGCAAAGGCTTCATGCCCAGGCGTATCCAAAAAGGTGATAGCCCGCGTGCCGTGAGTAATTTGATAAGCCGAGATATGCTGGGTAATACCCCCGGCCTCGCCTTTGGCGATTTCGGCTCCCCGAATAGCATCCAAGAGACTGGTTTTGCCGTGGTCAACGTGCCCCATCACGGCTACTACCGGCGGCCGGGCGACAGCTTGATCGCTTAGCACGGTTTTTTTATCATGAGGGATGATTGGTTGGCTAGCAGATTTTTTGGTTAGCTCTACCTCTAGTCCCAATTCCGCTACCATAATCTGTGCGGTATCAAAGTCAATGCGTTCATTAACCGTAGCCATAATGCCGTTTTTCATGAGCTCAGTAATCAGTCGGCTTACCGGTATCATTAAACTCTCAGCCAGAGTGCCAACAGTTACTTGCTCATCAATTGCAATTGTTTGGGCCATTTAGCACTCCTTTCTAGCGAAGTTAATTTAAGATGCGCGGAAACAGAACTGTTATTTGGTGTTCTTCAAGCTTAAGGCAATTTTACGGGCATCGGTGTCGATATCAATCACCTTAAAGCGCTTTTTTTCATTGAGTTGGAAAAGTTTTTCCGGATCGGCTGTGTCATTATCGCTCATTTCCGAAACATGAACGAGGGCCTCCACCGAGGAGGACAACTGCACGAAAGCACCAAACGGCGTAATGCGCGTGATCTTGCCCTCTACAATGTCACCCTTTTTAAAGGCTTTAACTTCTTGCAGCCATGGATCCTCGGTCATTTGTTTGAGACTTAGAGAAAGGCGATCTTTATCTATGGCGATAATCTTGGCTTTGATAGTATCGCCGATTTTTAGATAGTCACGCGGATTTTCGACGCGCTCCCAAGAAATTTCGGAGATATGAATCAAGCCTTCAATGCCATCAACGTTTAAGAAAGCGCCGAAGTCAATAACTCCAGTTATCAAGCCCTCCACCACATCGCCGACTTTGAGGCCAGTGAGCCGTGATTGCATATCATCGCGAATCGCCTCTTTTTCAGAGAAGATTAATTTATTGTCCTTGCGACTAACGTCCAAAATACGGACCCGAATAGGCTTTTCGACTAAAGCGTTAAGCTTTTGCAAAATCTCATCTTTATCGGCACCAGAAACTCGAGGATAATGGGCCGCTGCTAATTGTGAAACTGGCAAAAATCCTCGGATACCTTCGGTTTCCACCAGCAGGCCGCCGCGGTTAGCGTCATAAGGTATTACTTCCATGGTCTCCTGGGCATCAAACACCCGCTGCAGTTCGTCCCAACCGCGATCTTTGACCGCACGTTTCATACTAAGTAGTGCATAGCCTTCCTCAAGCTCAGGATCAACCACACTGACCGTAATTTCTTGGCCTATCTCCAAAACTTGGCCATAGCCAATCTCTCGGCGCATCACCACACCAATGCCGTTGGCGCCTAAATCCACCCATACTTCATGTTTTTTGACCGAAGTTATAATACCGGTAATGGCATCACCTACTTCGATCGGCTTACTAGCACTACTAGCTAGTAGTTCATCCATACTAATTGTTGCTGTTTTTGACATGTCCCCATGCCTCCTTGAAATGTATTTCTAGCAGAGTCAATAAACACGTGCGACTGGCGCAAAGGCTCCGTTAACTCTGCAAGATTGTTTTCATTATATCTGTTTTGGTTCCAGAGGTCAAAAGAACTTGTGATGAGCACTCAGATAGCACCAGTTTGAACGGACAATCATGCTACACTAAAAGTCATGAGTTATCTGGGAATTGACATCGGCGGCACCAAAACATTTGTGGCCTTATTGGACAATAATGGTGTTATCCAAAATCAACGGCGCTTTGAAACACCCAAAGATTACCAAGTTTTTTTGGCCACCTTGGAAACTAATTTGGCTGAATTTGATGTAAAAAACATTACAGCTACAGGAGTTGGTGTGCCAGGACACCTGGACCGCGAGAATGGCATAGCTATAGGTTTTGGAAATTTACCTTGGAAAGAAATACCCATTAAAGAAGATATTCATAAACTCACCGGCTGTCCGGTGGTCATAGAAAATGATGCCAAGTTAGCTGGCCTTTCGGAAGCAAAAATTTTAGAAGGAGCTTTTTCTAAAATTCTATATATCACGCTAAGCACAGGTATTGGGACTAGTCTAATTGTAGATGAAATTATTGATACTCAGTTCGGCGATGGGGGTGGCAATAGCCTGATACTCGAACACGACGGAAAGAGTGTATCTTGGGAAAGCTTTGCCTCGGGTAAGGCCATCGTGCAACGCTTTGGCAAACGCGCCGAAGATATTCAAGATGCAGCCACGTGGCGAATAATCGCTGCTGACGTTGCTGCCGGTTTGATTGACCTATTGGCTATGGTGGAACCCGACGTAGTAGTTTTCGGTGGTGGTGTTGGACAATTTTTGCCCAGATTTAAAAAATTCCTAGAAGCTGACCTGAAGCGTTTTGAAAATCCCCTGCTTACAATTCCACCGCTACGCACCGCCGCTCAAGCGGAAGAAGCAGTAATTTACGGCTGTTACGATTTAGCCAAGGCGACATATGGAAGAGCTGGTTAGTAATTTATCTAAAACTATGCCGGAGGTGAATTTTCGCATCGGCAAGACCTTCTGCTGGTCGCCCAAAACCAAGCGTGTAAGTTATGTGCCAAGTAGTACCCAGCCAGCACTGGCTATCTGGAGTTTGCTGCACGAGACCAGCCACGCCCTGCTTAACCATCGTGACTATACCACCGATTTTGAACTTTTACAGATGGAGGTGGCTGCCTGGCAAAAAGCCCGAGAGCTGGCCAGACAATATCATCAAAAAATCGATGAAGAGCACATCGAAGCCTGCTTGAATACCTACCGCGACTGGTTGTATCGGCGCAGTACGTGCCCGGTGTGCGACTTACAAAGTCTACAAGTTGATCCTACGCACTACGAATGCCTTAACTGCCACAGTGTGTGGAAAGTAACGGCTTCGCGCTTTTGTCGTCCATATCGCCTCTCAAGCAGTACCAAGCAAACAAAAAAGTCGTCTGCACACAAAGCGCAAACGACTTTTCGCTAAGGATAGTTTTCTTAGGCTACTTTTTTGGTGCGGCGACTAATGCGGCCACCTTTGGCACCAGCTTTGCGGGCTAGCTCACGGTTGGCATAAAAGCCACCAGTACGACCCAGCTTGCCACCTTTAGCGCCAATTTTGGCGTAAAAGTCTGCACCATATTTTGCCTTGTTACGGGCAGCGGCTTTTTGGCCACCTAGTTTGGTTCCTGCCATGATTTTTTCTCCCTTTAGTTATAATGTGTGTCTCGAGTGAAATAAAAAGAGTTCCAAAAATATGGAACCCTCTGCTATTTCTTTTCGAACTCGCTTATGATATCACTTGATCGCGCTCATGTCAATAAAATTCTAGTGATTCTAGTGATCCTTGTAGGCACGGTGTTTTGGGTTATCAGATTCTATTATAGCGTAACTAGCTACTTTAAGGTATTGGCAAGCTCAAAACCTATTTCTCTTTGCCAAATAGGTGACTTCCGTTTGAGTACAAACGGAAGTTCTGTATAGACTCTAGGCTTCCTCCCAGATCTCTTGCGTAAGTATGCTAGAGTGTTTTAGCTTGTCCACTGTCGTAAACCGCAGGCGTGGTCTATCATCGTCATCATGCTCCCAAGTTTTGGCAAGTAATCCTCTCGTTCGTCGCTTCGCATAAATAAGGTCACTTATTCTTGGACAAACAAATAAGACAACCGGCAGTTTTTCTGCACCAGTTAGTTCCTGCCATTCGTAGCCTTCGTCATCCAAATACTTCACGTAATTGCCTAAGCACTTCTTCATGCGGTAGCGTGGCAGAGTCGGGTCAAAGATTTCCAACAAATAGCTCTCTAGAGTGGCTTCTTCTTTGCCCTGTTGGTCGTACTTGTCTTTGCAGAAGCAAAGGCCGGGTCGGATAAGCTCATTATCCAAGATGGAATAGTAATAGCTACTCTCTTGCAGATAGTCTGATTCAGTTTGGTAGAAATAGCCGGTTATGGCAGCTCGGTGCTGTTGTAGGGTAATACAGCAATTTGCTAGTAGCAAACAGCGATCAATATACGTTTGACTTCGTGTCGATTCGCGGTAGCGCTTTCGCAGTTCTTCGAGCGGGTAGATCGGCTGTTGATTACCCTCTTCGTCTATAGTGATCAATCGTTTCAAGTGTCGGATGCCATTCAAGCCAAGATAGTAAATTGCTGGTTTGGTCTTCTCTGCAAAGTGCGTTGAATATATCCAAGTAACGTATTCTTTTTTGCGTAAATCTTTGAGCCATAAGTTTATCGTCTTATAGTCCTTATGGCCCATTAAGCTTTGTATCTGTATTCTGTTTAAGAAGCGGTACTTATATATGAGTCTGAGTATCGCTCTTTGCTTCTTAGTTATGTTAGGTAGGTTCATATCGGTAGATATAGGTTAGTGATTATTTAGCGTTAGGTCTTTCTTTGTTTTCTATGATGCTCTGTTTGTTTAATATAATTTGTCTTTAGGTTTAGCTGGCATTTACTGAACTTTGCCAAACCCACCTACTCCATATACTTGTAAGGGTAGGTGATACGATTATTTTAAAACAACAGATTAGATAATGACAATATTTACCCTTGCCCGCTAGGGCAGAATAGCGAGCTTTAGTACGGGAGTGGCTACGGCTTCCAAAGCTAATTTTCGACTAGGTGCCAGAAGCAAAGCTTATAGCCATCTGGGTCTTTAAGGATAAACTCGCGGTTTCCCCACGGCCAATCCCGAGGCTGCGTAACCGGCTTTAGCCCGATACCTATAAGCTCTTCATACTTGGCATCCACATCGCCAACAGATACATACACGTACATGCCGCGACCTTTCTCAGCAGCCATAGAGTCTTTGGCAAACTCATTTTCATCACGCATAGTTATGAGCATAATCTGAAAACCATCTAGTTCCACCACCGAATATTGATCGTCGGTATGCAGCACTTTAAAGCCCAGTTTTTTATAAAACCGCTCGCTAGTTTTATTATCTTGCACCCAAAATAGCAGATTAGTTATTTTCATATCCTTAGTTTTGTCTTCTTAAAAGCTTATTTCAAAGTTTGTTTTACAACAACAACCTGCATACAGCGCGTATAATTAAGCATGGGTTAACGTAAGTTATAAGGAGTCACTATGCAAAAGATTACGCCGTTTTTGTGGTTTGATGGCCAAGCCGAGGAGGCCATGCAGTTTTATACTTCAATTTTTAAGAATTCTAAGATTGGTGAGGTCCAACGCCTGCCTGGCGATACGCCCAGCGGTCCAGCCGGTACAGTTGTAACTGGCAGTTTTACTCTTGAAGGCCAGGAATTTATGGCGATAAACGGCGGCCCCCAATTTAAGTTCACCGAGGCAGTGTCGTTTTTTGTGAGCGTCGAAGACCAGGAAGAACTAGATTACTACTGGGAAAAACTAATTGCGGATGGCGGCCAAGAAGGCCAATGCGGCTGGCTGAAGGATAAGTTTGGCCTTTCCTGGCAAATTATCCCCTCCACTCTTGGCGAGCTACTGGGCAATCCCAATCCCATCAAAGCTCAAAAAGCCATGCGGGCATTGCTACAAATGAAAAAAATCGACATAAAGGCCCTGCAAGAAGCCTTCATCCAAAGCTGAGTAAGCTTCTAGGGCCTATAAAGGTAGGGTTACCTATGTGTAGGTTTTTCCTAAGCAAGCCCGTCAAACTGACAAAAAGAAAAGGAGTCCTTTCGGACTCCTTTTCTATAATTCGGCACCGTGCTATTTTCCCAGGGGTGAACCCCAAGTATTGTAACCGCTGCGAGGCTTAACTACTGTGTTCGGCATGGGAACAGGTGTTTCCCTCGCGCCATGGGCACCGAAGAGGCTTCGCCTAATGAGACACCCGCAGACGGGTTTCTCATCGCTTCCTTGCGAAATAAATTCGCATTCGCCAATACGGCGAAACGGTCGCTGCTCTTCCCGATTAAGAGAAAAGACAGAGCCTATCGATGTCCATATAATTACAAAATTACGGATTAGAATTGTTAAAGCACTAGTTTTAGACAAACGGGCGGTGAATGATATTCACCAATAACCAGTCAATGCACTTGACCATGAGTACAACCCAAAACTTGCGTTCTAGGTTTATCTCACGGTTCGTAAAAAGTCAATGGGACTATTAGTACGCTTCGGCTACACACGTTGCCATGCTTCCACCTTGCGCCTATCAACCTGATCGTCTATCAGGGTCCTCTAGGGAAATCAAATCTAAAGGTCAGTTTCGCGCTTAATATGCTTTCAGCGCTTATCTGGTCCGCACATAGCTACCGGGCAATGCCATTGGTATGACAACCCGTACACCAGCGGTGCGTTCACCCCGGTCCTCTCGTACTAGGGGCAAATCCTCGCAAATTTCCTATTGTCCACAGCGGATATAAACCGAACTGTCTCACGCGTGAAGTTTCAAGTTGTTCATGTCTTGAAACCAAAATCCACCATTACTGATGGCACGGACTATATCTTCATCCGTCAATTGACGGAGCCGACATATTATAGGGCTTGATATTGTTTGATGCCCTATCTTTGTTCAAAGCTACTTGAACTCCAGTCTCTACGGGGATGCCCTACCTTCTTGTCTCAAGAAAGCTATGACTTCAACGCTAGTATTTGTTCGTTTCTTAGAGTAGTTAAACGTGGCAGTCTTATCTACCAACTGGCTTAAGCTAATTAATCTAGAAACTGTCATTTTGCGTTGTTCGGGGTGCTGCTTTATTAAAGCCAGCACATCTCTTGCCAAAACTTTCTTAAGCCGAAGAAAAGGATGCAGAAGAGTCAGTATATGTTCTACTTCTCTTAACCCGACTACGGTGTACTCATTCATGCCATCGTTACGCATGCGTACATACCCATAGCCTAGCTGCTCCTTTAGCCAAAGGAGAAATTTCTGATGTGTCGTTTTCTGATAGAACACAACGCTAACGCGGATCTGGTAACCCAACTTGTAGCCTTTGCGTTTCACAAGTTGCGCCATAATTGAACCGTCGCCATCCAGAAATCCAGCTATATAGGCCTTTTCTTCGTTTTGCACGACATCTTCCCTCGGTATTGCCCTTCAAACTGTTCGATAAGTTTGGGTAGGGTTTCACCGATATTAGTCAGATATTAATACCATTGGTGCGATGCACACCGGTATTTTACTACTTTACAGTAGTAGAACGCAATGTAATTTACGTTCTGAACCCAGCTCGCGTACCTCTTTAACCGGCGAACAGCCGGACCCTTGGGACCTGCTCCAGCCCCAGGATGAGATGAGCCGACATCGAGGTGCCAAACAGCGCCGTCTATGTGAACTATTGGGCGCTATAAGCCTGTTATCCCCGGGGTAACTTTTATCCGAAAGCGCTGCCGATACCACATTCATGTACAAATGTACGGACAGCGGAAAACTAGCTCCCACTTTCGTGCCTGATCGGCTTGTAGGCCTCACAGTCAAGCTGGCTTTTGCGCTTGCACTTTTCTGTCGATTTCCATCCGACATAAGCCAACCTTTGAACGCCTCCGATACTCTTTAGGAGGCAACCGCCCCAGTTAAACTACCCGCCAGACACGGTCGTCTGGCCGGAAACTGGTCATGAGACACAACTTGCGAGTTTTTCTCATCGCGATGTCATGAACAGATTGCGGCCAGACTAAGTGTAGAATAACAACAAGGGTGGTATTTCACTGATGACTCCACTCGAGCTAGCGCCCGAGTCTCGAAGTCTCCCACCTATGCTACACATGTTGTCACTCGACACAATGTCAAGTTGTAGTGAAGCTCCACGGGGTCTTTTCGTCCTGCTGCGGACAGACGGCATCTTTACCGTCAATGCACTTTCACCGAGCTCTTCGTCGAGACAGTACCCATATCATTACGCCATTCGTGCGGGTCAGAACTTACCTGACAAGGAATTTCGCTACCTTAGGACTCTTATAGTTAGAGCCGCCGTTCACTGGGGCTTCAGTTCAGACCGTAAAGTCCTCTCCTTAACCTTCCAGCACTGGGCAGGCGTCAGCCCCTATACTTCCACTTTCGTGTTAGCAGAGACCTGTGTTTTTGGTAAACAGTTGCATGGGTTCTTTAGCTGCGGCCCCGCCACACTATCTACCACGATAGTGGGCTTGTTGAGGTCAGCTTTCTTTTCTCGATTGTTTCTCGTTTATACAGGCCCGCATAAGAAGTTAGTAACTTATGCGAACTGCTGTTGTTTCCTGAAAAGAAAACTGGCAAGCCACACGTGATAAACACTGTGGCGAGGCAGACCTTATCCCGAAGTTACGGTCGCTATATTGCCGAGTTCCTTGACGAAGAATCACTCGTACACCTTGGTCTACTCGACCTGAGCACCTGTGTCGGTTTGCGGTACGGATAACAAAGTACATAAGTTTGGAAGCTTTTCTAGTCAGCACTTTGACAAGAATCCAGTCCTTACGGACCGTTTCACTCGCTCACATTTCTTAAGCTTAGACGGATATAACCATGAATCCGCTCTTGCTAATATGCCGCGCACTCCAAACAATACTTCACTAGTACGGGAATATTAACCCGTTGTCCATCGCCTACGCTACGCGCCTCGGCTTAGGACCGACTAACCCTGGGACGATTACCGTGGCCCAGGAAACCTTGCTCTTTCGGTGGGCAGGATTCTCACCTGCCTTATGGTTACTCATTCCAGCATTCTCACTTGATACCGCTCCACCAGACCTCACAGTCTGACTTCTATGCAATATCAACGCTCCTCTACCACGCCACATAAATGTGACATCCATATCTTCGGTAATACGCTTATAGCCCCGTTACATTTTCCGCGCAAGATCTCTTGACGAGTGAGCTGTTACGCACTCTTTAAATGAATGGCTGCTTCTAAGCCAACATCCTCGTTGTTTAAGAAATCTCACCTCGTTTCCCACTTAGCGTATATTTAGGGACCTTAGATGATGGTCTGGGCTGTTTCCCTTTCGAGCGACGAGCTTAGCCCCGCCGTTCTAACTGCCATGATTCCACTGAAAGTATTCATAGTTTGTCAAGGATGAGTACCCGTAAAGGCCCCGGTCCGAAACAGAGCTCTACCCCTTTCAGCTACCACATGACGCTAGCCCTAAAGCTATTTCGAGGAGAACCAGCTATCTCCAGGTTCGATTGGCATTTCACCACTAACCACAGGTCATCCGGGCGTGTTGCAGCTCGCTACGGTTCGGCCCTCCACGTACTTTTACATACGCTTCAGCCTGCCCATGGTTAGGTCACCTGGTTTCGGGTCTATTCGCTGCTACTAATCGCCCTATTTAGGCTCGCTTTCACTACGCCTCCGCCAATATTGGCTTAAGCTTGCAGCAACAAATAACTCGCTGGATCGTTCTACAAAAAGCACGCCGTCACCCCCGAAGGGGCTCCGACTCCTTGTACGCACACAATTTCAGGTTCTATTTCACTCCCATTCCTGGGTTCTTTTAACCTTTCCCTCACGGTACTAGTTCTCTATCGATCGTAAGATATATGTAGCCTTAGGGGGTGGACCCCCTAGATTCAGTCAAGGTTTCACGTGTCCCGACCTACTCGACAAAAACAAATTATAAGGTTGGCGACACTTTGTGTACCAGGCTTTCACTGTCTGTGGCCCGTCTTTCCAAACGGTTCTACTCGCCTCGCCAATTTTTTACCTTATGCAAGAGAATGGTAGCTCTTGCCGCCTTATGCGCAGTCTGAATAAATTCAGCCTACACACAAGGTTATTTGTAATGTCACAACCCTCTTTAGATATTCATCTACCAATTTATCCACCTGAATTAACAGATGGAAACCTAAAAAGTTTGGGCTGTTCCGGATTCGCTCGCCACTACTACCGGAATCGTTATTTACTTTTTTTTCCTCAGGGTACTAAGATGTTTCAGTTCCCCTGCTTACCGCTACCAACCCTATGTATTCAGGCCGGCGCCTTGCGACATGACTCGCAAGAGGTTTCCCCATTCGGACATCTTCGGTTCAAAGCTTAGTTAGCAGCTCCCCGAAGCTTATCGCAGCTCCTCGCGTCCTTCATCGGTATCTCACGTCAAGGCATCCATTGTGTGCGCTTATGTAACTTTTTACGTAGTAGTGAAATCTCCACCGAGGTGGTCGTTTCACTACCGTGCAATTGACTGGTTATTGGTACTTACCAAATAGCCATTTGTCTAAAAACTCGTTCGTTGCGACGAAAAATTGCAACGAACAATTGTATTTGCTTTAACTCTAGCCAAATTTTTAAGTTGCCAAACTCAAATAGTCCACCTCATTCGATCTGAAAAACTTGAGTTTACGCTGGAAGCTAATCCATAGACTCGTGCCTAAACTCAAGATAACCTGTGTATGATAGCACGTATTAACAGGGGCGGTCAAGCCAAAGTTGCTGTCAAACTTGCTACACCCTGGTATCAGTTGTAGTACTATATTCCTGTACTTATAGAGCAATTTCTATCCTGGTGGAGCGTATCGGATTCGAACCGATGACCCCCACATTGCAAATGTGGTGCTCTAGCCAACTGAGCTAACGCCCCGCGCCTTATCTTTTTGTTCGTCAATAACTTTTGGTGGGCGATGAGGGACTCGAACCTCCGACCTCGTCATTATCAGTGACGCGCTCTAACCAGCTGAGCTAATCGCCCGTGTGTATGCTAAAGAACCTCGCTATTGTACCTAACTTTTGCCTCAGGACACAATCAGTCTTAACAAAAAGAGCGCCTCTCGCAAGGGCGCTCTTTCACTTAAAAACTGAATAGTGCATCTCAACGTCAGTCGTATTACAGAAACTGATATCTTGCCTGAAGGTAAGATATACAAAGTATATCTTTGCGTTTCAGGGATGTAAATTGTCAGTACTGATGTAACAATCTACCAAGATCGACCTAGCTCGAAAGAGATTGCTCCGCTTTCTGCTAGTTTTCTCCCTAGAAAGGAGGTAATCCATCCGCACGTTCCCGTACGGATGCCTTGTTACGACTTAACCCCAATCATCCCCCCTACCTTAGGACTAGGCAAGCTAGCACGTCAGGTATTGGTGACTTTCATGGTTTGACGGGCGGTGTGTACAAGACCTGGGAACGTATTCACGGTAGTATAGCTGACCTACCGTTACTAGCGATTCCGGCTTCATGGGGGCGAGTTTCAGCCCCCAATCTGAACTGAGACCGGCTTTGATGGGATTTGCTCCGTCTTGCGACTTGGCTGCCCTCTGTACCGGCCATTGTAGCGTGTTTGTAGCCCCAGATGTAAGGGTAATACTGACCTGACATCATCCCCTCCTTCCTCCCTGTTACCAGGGCAGTCTAGCTAGAAAATTCAACTAACTATAAGGGTTGCGCTCGTTGAAGGACTTAACCTAACGTCTCACGACACGAGCTGACGACGGCCATGCAACACCTGTCACTTGGCTCAATAAAGCACTCTTTCCTTTCGGAAAGATTCCAAGGATGTCAAACCTGGGTAAGGTTCTTCGTTTACCATCGAATTAAACAACACGCTCCACCGCTTGTGCAGGTCCCCGTCAATTCCTTTATGTTTTAGTCTTGCGACCGTACTCCACAGGCGGGATGCTTAACGCGTTAGCTTCGCTACTACCGGGGTCGATACCGATAACAGCTAGCATCCATAGTTTACGGCGTGGACTACCAGGGTATCTAATCCTGTTTGCTACCCACGCTTTCGTGCCTTAGTGTCAGAAACGAGCCAGTAGACTGCCTACGCCATCGGTGTTCCTCCCAATATCTACGGATTTCACTCCTACACTGAGAATTCCATCTACCTCTCTCGCTCTCTAGCTGAGTAGTTCAAAACATGGATATATGGTTGAGCCATACGATTTCATGCCTTGCTTACTCTGCCACCTACGCAACTCTTTACGCCCAGTAATTCCGGATAACGCTTGGATCCTCCGTATGACCGCGGCTGCTGGCACGGAGTTAGCCGATCCTTATTCAATAGCTACCGTCATAATCTTCACTATTAAAAGCAGTTTACGACCCGAGAGCCTTCATCCTGCACGCGGCGTTGCTCCATCAGGCTTTCGCCCATTGTGGAAAATTCCCTACTGCTGCCTCCCGTAGGAGTCTGGGCCGTTCTCAGTCCCAGTCTGGCTGGTCATCCTCTCAGACCAGCTAATGATCGTCGCCTTGGTGAGCTATTACCTCACCAACTAGCTAATCATGCGCAGGCCGTTCCCAAAGCGGATTACTCCTTTAACCCTTGGGTCATATGCGGTATTAGACACCATTTCTGGTGCTTATCCCTCACTTTGGGGTACGTTCCTACGTGTTACTCAGCCGTCCGCCGCTCGTGTACCCCGAAGGGCCTTACCGCTCGACTTGCATGTATTAGGCACGCCGCCAGCGTTCATCCTGAGCCAGGATCAAACTCTCCAAAAAAGAATTTAACCTTGAGCTTCAGTCGAACATCTAATCTCTTGGATTGCTCCAGGAAATTAAACTGACTTAATTTCAAAACAATTCAAATAACTGACGTTGATTTGCACTACTCAATTTTTAAGGGTCATTTTCAGAGACACTCAATATAGTACCTCACAAAGACTGTTGGATATCTTATCTTGTTTATATCTCTTGTGTCAAGTAATAATTGGCTAAGTTTGTGATGGCTTTTACAACAATATGCTTGTGCTATTACTGTATATTCAATCGGCCTTGTCGCTTAATGATTCATCCTGTTCGATTGCGCCCTCTGGAGTTTCTTCGGTTTTCTCAACTAAAGCTAGTGAAACAACTTCATCTCCGTTATTCACTCGCATGATACGTACTCCTTGAGTAGCACGGCTGAGCGCCGGTATGTTCTTAAGCCCCAGTCGAATGGTTTGACCTTGACCAGAAATGATAATAACTTCTTGACCATCGTCCTCGCTCAAAGATTTAACACCAATCAGATCACCGGTCTTAGAGTTTACAACAGCTGAACGAATACCCACTCCTCCTCGAGCATGAGGCGTAAATTGCGCCACTTTCGTACGCTTGCCATAACCGAATTTACTAATTACAAAGATGCTTGAGTTCTCTTTCACAATATCCATGCCAATAACTCGATCACCAGCTCGTAGGCGTATGCCACGTACACCTCGGGATACCCTTCCCATGGGACGGACATTTTTTTCATGGAATCGAATAGCTTGCCCGAGAGAAGTTGAAATAATAACTTCATCGTCACCACTGGTTGTCTTAATCCATTTCAGCTCGTCACCCCCATCAAGATTAATAGCAATGAGTCCAGAGTTGCGGACATTTTGATACTGCTCGAATGGAGTCTTCTTAACAACGCCTCGGATAGTACACATGATAAGATTTGCAGCGTTATCTTGCTTGCTGATGTTAATAACAGAACTAACCGTCTCCTCTGGCTGGAGCTGCAAAAGATTGACCAAAGCTACACCCTTGGCGTTAAGACCAACAGGGGGAACTTCATAGGTTTTGAGTCGGAAAACTCGACCCTTATTTGTAAAGAACAGTAGGTAATCGTGGGTGCTGGCATTAACTACGTGCTCAATAACGTCTTCTTCTCGAGTCACCATGCCCCGCCGACCTTTACCGCCTCGCCCTTGTTTTTTGTATTCGGCTATCTGGCTGCGCTTAATATAGTTTGCTGAAGTTAAAGTTACTACAACCTGCTCGTCAGGCACCAAGTCTTCATCGCTTAATTTACCTAGTTCACTGGGTACGATTTTTGTACGACGTTCGTCACCGAACTGTTTTTTCATTTCTAAAAACTCAACTTTTATTATCTTTAGAATTTTCTTCTCGTCCGCCAAAATACCTTCTAGTTCTGTAATGAGCTTAATGAGCCCAGCTAGTTCGTCCTCAATTTTTTGACGTTCTAAGCCAGCTAGAGTGCGAAGTTGCATGGCCAAGATTGCTTTTGCTTGAATCTCACTTAGCTTAAACTGTTTGATCAAATTCTCTTGGGCCTCTTCGCTAGTTGCGCTGGCGCGAATAGTCTTAATGACTTCGTCTATATGATCGAGTGCTATCTTAAGGCCCTCTAAGATATGGGCTCGTTCCTGAGCCTTACGAAGCTCAAATTCAGTGCGACGGCGGACTACTACCTGCCGATGCTTAATGTGTTCAGTAATAATGTCCTGAAGGCCCAAAACTCGTGGCTGGATGCCGTCAACCAAAGCCATCATGTTGTAATGGAATGAGGTTTGTAGAGGAGTTAGTTTATAGAGCTGGTTAAGAAGTTTTTTGGGGTAGGCATCTTTTTTGAGATCAATCACTATCCGCACATCTCCACGGGCACTGGCATCATGTAGATCACTGATACCATTAATTTTTTTATCTTTGACAAGATCGGCAATCTTGATAAGTAAGCTTTCTTTGTTGAGGGCATAGGGAATTTCAGTAATAATAATCTGTTGACGACCCTTGGCCGTTTCAGCAATTTCGGCTACACCCCGCACTACTACTCCACCACGTCCCGTGGCGTAAGCCGACCTTAGAGAATCTTTGCCATATACCACTCCGCCAGTCGGGAAGTCAGGGCCCTGCACATACTGCAAAAGATCATCCAGGGTAGCCTCGGGATTATCTATTTGATAAATCGTCGCATCAATAACTTCACTAAGATTATGGGGTGGGATGTTCGTAGCCATACCAACAGCAATACCTAGCTGTCCATTCAGTAAGAGGTTTGGTAGTTTTGCCGGCAGAACTTCCGGTTCATGGAGTTGGCCATCATAGTTGGCCCGGAATGGGACTGTTTCTTTATCAATGTCGACGAGTAAATCATCAGCTAGACGCGCCATTTTAGCCTCGGTGTAGCGCATTGCGGCTGGCGGATCGCCGTCCATCGAGCCAAAGTTACCCTGTCCATTGATGAGCATATAGCGCAGAGACCAGGGCTGAGCCATGCGAACCATGGCATCATATATGGAAGCATCGCCGTGAGGATGATACTTACCCATAACGGCGCCTACCACGTTAGCGCTCTTGCGATGACGAGCACCTGAACGTAGTCCCTCTTCGTTCATGCTGTATAAAATACGACGGTGGACAGGCTTTAAACCGTCTCGCACATCCGGCAGAGCGCGGTCAATAATAACGCTCATGGAATAGCGCAGATAGCTATCTTCCATGACATTTTCAACCGTACGAAGCTCGACTACACGAGAATGATCTTGCGGCGCCAATACCTCTCCCTCGACAGGAAGTATCATTTCATCTTGAGGTTCAGGTGTATTGTCCATCTTAAATATCCAGATCCTTAACAAACCGGGCGTGGGTTTGAATAAAGTTTTTACGCAACTCCACCTCAGTACCCATTAATTTATTAAAAATAGCGTCAGCTTTTTCGGCATCTTCTACCTTCACCTGTACAAGAACTCGCTTTTGAGGGTCCATAGTTGTATCAAATAATTGATCAGCATCCATCTCCCCCAGCCCCTTGTAGCGCTTTTGTTCAATAAAACCGGCTTGGCGGAAGCGTTCTTCGTCCTTACCAACTTTAGTCCCCTCTGTTTTACGCTTCTCTATTGTCTCGTTTAAGACTTTTTCCAGTTCGGCTTCGTCATATATAAAAATACTGCTTTTGCGGCCTGGTCTGATGAGTTCAAACAGTGGTGGTTTGGCCAGGTATACATGTCCACCATCGACCACTGGCTTCATAAAACGGAAGAAGAAAGTCAGTAGTAAAGTGCTGATATGTGAACCATCGACATCGGCATCAGTCATAATGATAATCCGGGCATAGCGTAGACCAGCCACATCGAATGAGTCCTCAATACCTACTCCAAGTGCCTTAATAAGGCTCAGAATCTCGTTGTTAGCAAGCATTTTGTCCAAACGAGCTCGTTCCACGTTTAAAACTTTACCCCGAAGTGGCAAAATAGCTTGGGTTTTACTATCGCGACCGTTTTTGGCCGAACCACCGGCCGAATCACCCTCCACGAGATATAGCTCGGAATTTTTGGGGTCCTTGCTGGTACAGTCCGCCAGCTTGCCGGGCATACTGGCACCTTCTAATACTCCTTTGCGAATAATATTTTCGCGGGCAGCGCGGGCAGCCTTACGAGCGCGGGCAGCCAGCAATGCCTTGCCCACCATCTTGCGCCCAATAGCCGGATGCTCTTCCAGATAATAAGCAAGGTACTCGCCCAAAACCTGTTCGACATGTCCACGAACTTCAGGGTTACCAAGCTTGTTTTTGGTCTGACCTTCAAACTGTGGATCCGTAAGCTTCACCAAAATAACCGCAGTCAAGCCCTCTCGGCAGTCTTCGCCACTTAGGTTTTCTTCTTTTTCCTTTAGGAGCCCGGTTTTTCGGGCATAATCATTAATAACTCGAGTAAGGCTAGCTCGGAAACCAGTTAAGTGAGTACCGCCATCTGGGTTAAACACATTATTAGCAAAGGCTTTGATCGTCTCGGTAAACATTTCGGTATACTGCATGGCGACTTCGACCTGCACATCATTAACTGTTTTATCGACATAAAAAACGTCTTCGTCGACCACTTCCTTGCCGGCATTTAAATGCTTGACATACGAACGAATTCCGCCTTCAAAGTAAAAACTATAGCGTCGGCCAGTTTTATTGTCTTTAATGGAAGTCTGCACCCCCTTGGTAAGATAGGCTTGGTGTCGCAATCGATCCAAAATAGTGTCGTAGTTAAGTTCGACGGATTCAAAAATACTAGCATCAGGATAAAAGGTAATCTCTGTACCGGTCTTGTCACTAGCGCCAACCGCTTTTAGTTCTGTCTGCGGTACGCCTAAAGCATACTCCTGTTGGAAAAGTTTGCCGTTCTGATATACCTTAACCGTCAGTTTAGCTGATAGAGCGTTGACCACACTCACACCAACACCGTGAAGTCCGCCAGAAACTTTGTAGCCCCCACCGCCAAATTTACCACCGGCATGCAAGATAGTTAGAGCCGTTTCTACTCCGCTCTTACCGGTTTTGGCATGCTTACCCGTTGGAATACCACGGCCATTATCGATAACTGTTACCCCGCCATCCTCTAGCAACTCCACACTAACAGTAGTAGCAAAACCAGCCAGGGCTTCATCAATACCATTATCGACAAGCTCCCACACTAGGTGGTGAAGTCCTTCAATACCCGTACCGCCGATGTACATACCCGGACGTTTACGAACCGGTTCTAGTCCCTCCAGAACCTGAATTTGATCAGCTGAATAAGTATTATCCACGTTATAGCTCTTTTATCTTTTCTTTCTCAATTTTTTACTCGCCCTCAAAGTCCTTTTATTATAGATGATTCCGAGCGTTTGGCCAAGTATATCTTATAAGGAAGTCTGGTATCTTTGTAATTAGAGGGAGTAGGCGTTATAGTAGAAATAAGCATATGTTTAATAAACTACTCGCCAATTTACCTTTTAATCCAAGTCTGATTAATCAGATCAGTTTTTATGGCAAAAGGTTACGCCAAGAAAGCTCTGTCAGACGCCTGGGTCTTGTGTTTATTGCGCTGGCGCTTATGCTTCAATTTTTTATCGTCCTTTCGCCGTCCCAACCCTCTCTGGCCGTCTCTTCGAATGACCTGGTGAATGGTGGTTTTAAAACTCAAAGTCAGGCCGTCCAAGACTGCCAAAGCCCTTCCCAGGATTACGGCAAAATTCTAGCTTTTTACAACATTAACTGCACAAATGTTGCTAATGCCAGCTCGGTCTGGATGCGTTCCACTGACTACAATAAGCAGCTCTTTTCGATGGGACGGATCTCTTACGGTAAGGCTGGTGAACAACCGGTCAATATTCCCGGAACAAATGACGGTCAACCATTATACCTACGTTATCTGTGGAGTTGGGATACCGGAGCTTATTCTTCATACCAAGCACTGTCTGGTACGAGCACGACCGGGCTACATTTCTTTATACTCTTTAACTGTGGCAATCTGGTTTTTATCGGTATTCCACCCGCACCAGCCCCACCAACACCCACACCGCAACCACCAGCTCCCCCACCGACGCCTGTGGTATTGCCGCAAGTTATTAGTTGTTCTAATTTGGTTATGAGCGTAGCTGATAGCTCTCAGGTCCAACCGGGCACAAAAATAATTGTCCGCGGCCAAGCTGCTGGACAAAACATAAAACCAGGGCAAACGGTAGATATGTATTATACCTACGTTGACAGCGTGACAGATAAGGTACTGGCCAGTGACCAATCATTGGCAATACCGTTCCAGGGCGCAACGGCAGATGATTCAACCACACACAGCTTCACTACCGACAGCTCGGGACAAATTTTAATTAATCTAACCGTTAAGTATGGTGGCGTGACAGCGAACGGCAGCGCAACTGGTAATTGCTTAAAACACCTTACCGTCCAAAGTCCTTGTGAGGCCGCTCTTAGCAGCCAGGATGTAACGGCCTGTGTGCAGCGACACAAAAACGCTACGAACCTTACCCAGCACATAACTGACGCAAACGGAACCGAGGCTCAAGCCAGTGATACTATTGTGTATACCCTTACCGCCCTAAACAGCGGCACGACAACTGTTCCAAAATTTGTTGTCCAAGAAAACATCAGCGATGTACTAGACTATGCCGATATCTTAGATTTGCATGGTGGAAGTCAAGATAACAATCATGTCGTCAGTTGGCCAGCTGTTGATATTCAGCCCAAACAAACTCTTAGTGAGCTTATCACTGTTAAAGTTAAAAATCCTATTCCCGATACGCCAATTTCGGCATCCGATCCTGGGCACTTTGATCATAAAATGACAAACGTCTATGGTGACACTGTGGTTATTAGCCTGCCACAAACAATTATTACAATTGCCCAAACTGTTAATACCACGCTACCTAACACCGGCCCTGGCACGAGCATAGCCATTGCTTTTGGCATTGTATTGATCGTTGGTTACTTTTTTGCTCGTAGCCGCTTGTTGGCCAAAGAAACCCGCCTGGTACGTAACGAATATACTCAAACTGGAGCTTGAAATATGAGCGAAGCTTATCAACAACCATCATCCCCAGAGAAACTCCACGAAACCCCTGAAGAACTCGGATTAAAAGCTGCTGAGATTATAGATACCCACTCAGAGGAAAACGCTCCAAAGCCAGAACAGGATATTAATAAGCTGGAGCATGCCGCGCACCATGAGGCCGAATCGTCACAGGCAAGGCTTAACCAACTCCAAGCAGATGCAGAAGTAGCCGCCCCCGCATTGACCGTCTCTGTTGATAAAACAGTCCAGCAACAAGCATTGTTTCGACTACTTAATAATGTGCGTCAACACTTGCCCGCCACTCAGCGACTGCTAAGTAAAGTTGTTCATCAGCCAACCGTTGACACTTTAAGTGAAATCGGTAGCAAAACGGCCGCTCGGCCATCGGGAATCTTGGGTGGCGGAATCTGCGCGTTTATTGGAAGTCTTGTGTTTGTATACTACGCAAAACACATCGGTTTTAGCTACAACTACGCATTGTTCTTTGTTTTGTTCATAGGCGGCTTTGGGATCGGACTTATAATAGAACTGCTGCTCCGACTGCTCTGGCGACGGCACACCACCCAATAATAGTCTTATTTCTTAATCTTCGCGTTGGTGAAAGGTTCCGTCGGGATCAATAAAAATCGTATCTTCAAAATCTTTTCCGTGGGAGGCATTAAGATTTACTTCACCCTCAGAAGCTTTTGACGGCGAGGAACCCAGAGAGGGCTGCGGGCTAAGCGCTTGCTTAAGCTCATGAGCAATCGTGTTAACTTCTTGTTTTTCAAGTTCGTCACTTGAAATGTTCTGGGTCACGCTTAGGCCCGGATTATCTATCGAGGGAACGGATTGTGAAACGGGAAGTTTGGCTGAAGCGTTGGTCGTCAGGGGCCTGCTGGGAGCATCGTCGGAACTATCGGAGCTATTATCGGCCTGTGGGGGCGTCTGCTTTAAGGAAGATGGTACGGTCGTTAAGGGAGGAGTGTTTGCCGGTGGCCCCCCAGGACGACGCCTCGCTAACCATTCATCCAGAAAAGAAGAGTTGGCCGAAGGGACCGATGGTACCGAGGAAGACGCCGCAAACGAGGCTCCGGTATCATTTAAGCTTGGTGATCGAGGAAGCGTGCTGCTGTTCGTCCCTGGCACGCCAAAGGGATTATTTGCCGCACTGAGCGGTTCTGGTTTAGTCGCCAACCGTTCATTGATCTCGGCCTCCACAACAGCCTTAGGACGGCCATATTTAGCGGCTGAGAGCTGTTTGAGTGCATCGCCAAGCTTAAGGTTGGGCGAACCAAGTGGCGGCAGGGTGGCCATACTGAATGGCTGCGTAGGTACACCACCAATCAATGTTCGGGTTATGGTGTTGTAATTAGGCACTCGTAGCAAGTCATCACTATCAAAGACTGGCTGAAAATACTTAGATAATACTTCAACGTCATTTTGCCCCACTCGGAAAGATACGATAGTACCCATATTACCAAAAACGGCATCACGAATTTCATCTGTTAACTGGGTTGTAAACTGGTTAGCAACAATTAAGTTTAGGTGGTATTTTCGTGCTTCACTCATGATTGTGGCAAACGAATCAGTTGAAAAGTTCTGAAACTCGTCAACATACAACGCAAAGTCTTGCCGTTGATCCTCGAGGACATTGGCCCGGCTCATGGCTGCCGCTTGAAATTTCATAACAAAAATCATTCCCAATAATTTGGCATTCAGATCACCGGTACGGCCTTTGCTAAGGTTTACTAATAAAATTTTCTTGTTATCCATGACTTCGCGCAAATCGAAAGCACTTTTGGGTTGGCCAATAATGCGCCGCATCATATCGTTCGACAAAAAGGCACCAAACTTACTGGAGAACCAGCTGACAACTTCGCCAAAATCATTAGAACGTTGAGACTGAGGCACTTCTTTTTGCCAATACTCAATAACCGTTGGGTCCTTAACGTACTTCAGCTTTTGACGCATATACTGAGAATCTCGATACAGTTTTGGCAAATCAATAAACGTGCCACCAGCAGGATCGGCCATAGCAGTTAAGGCAGCCATTCGGAACATGTGTTCATAACGCGGACCCATAATGCCCTGATGCTGCGGATCATACATTTTGTAAAGCATGTTAATGCCTTCTTGGATCAAGAAATCCTTTTGGTCGGGATCATGAAATTCAAAAAGATTAAGCCCCATTGGGTAATCCATCTCGGCTGGGCAGAAGTAAATAACGTCTTCCGTGCGTTCTTTTGGCACCATGGCTAAGAGTTTTTCGGCGGTATCACCATGAGGGTCAACAAAGGCAAAACCATTGCCACTGAGCATATCCTGCAAGGCTAGATTCTCTAGAAAAGTCGATTTACCAGTACCTGTTTGGCCTACCGCATACATATGACGCTGACGATCGCCCAAGTCTAAACGAATAGGCTTCTTAATGCCTCGAAAGATATTATAGCCAAGCAGTAAACCGTCATCGGGCACATTACGCGGACCGTCTACCTGTTTGGACTCTTGACGACCCAGCTGAGAGGTGGGAATGTTACGTTGATCCGGAAAATGAAATAAAGTAGCCAGTTCCACGGCGCTAAGAATATTTTTGTTATTCTCCGGCGGGAAAAAACGAAAAATATATGCCGTCACAAAACTTTCAATATCTTTAGCTGGAGTGTATTTAAAACCGTTTTTGCCTGGTGCATCGAACAATGAAAACGTAGCCACGACGTTATTGAGTAAAGTTTGAGCCCTTTGGACGACGTTTGAAGAAGCAACCACTCGAATTAAAACCTCATATCCCGGATGGCGAGTCTTATCTTCAATAGCCTCGAGAAATGACTGATCGAGACTGGATAGTTCAGCGGCGCCTTTATCGCTGCTTTTATCTTCCGGCGGTTTCACGAATGCAATGGCCAGCTGACGCAGTAATCCAACTGCCATAGCGCCACCCTTTTTACCTTCTTTACCTTTACGTTTTTTGCTAGCCAGCATCGTTGCGGTCTTGCGCCAACTTGGATTGGCCGGTCGTAATAAAATCTGTATCCCTATACCGTCTTCTTTATCAAGCGTCGAAAGAGCATTGAGTAAGCTCTGCATAGCATCACGTTTCAAGTCTTGATAGGTAGCAATTGGATACGCAAAAGGTTCTTTCAGGCTCAACTCGCCACCTACCGTCCCGTTGATCTTGCCAAGTGGGCTAAAGATATTGTGTTCTGCCACCTCTTCCAATTGAGCCGATGGATAGGCACTGACGATAGCCTGCTTTATGACATCAACCAAAACAATTGGTACAGCTACATAAAAATAAACGAAGCCTTGATTGCCCACAATTTCAAACGCAAAGTGTCGTTGTCCATAAAATTTATTTCTAAAACCTTTTTGCCAAGTACTTGCGATAATATTATAAATAATTTGAGCCTTGGAAATATTTTCATCTACCAGATCCCGGACATCGCGTCCATTGAGTTCAGTATCTTCACTTGAGGGAGGCAGATGAATGAGCAATGAAATCATCTTTAAGCCTCGTTCGTAGTTCTTTTGTTCACGAAAAAGACGCCTGGAGCGCAAAAAAAGGATCGGACCAGCAATCATAACAACTGCTAAAATCGAGACAACTATGACAACAAGAGCTTCCATGATACTCAGTTTTTCGTCAGTTTAATGTCTTTGTTGTAACGTCTTTTCATATAATCAGCCTTGAAACGATTAACTTCATTAGTTTGTGTGTAGGGATCATTTTTGGTTTTGGAGACAATTATCTTGGCTTTTTCTACCCACTCTTTCTCAATTAAGTCACCGTCATCAGCAATGAGCGGAGTACTACTGCTTCCGTTGGCTGGAACTTGTGGTGTTGCGGTAAGCGAGACGTTCTGGGTCGGTATACCTGTAGCTAGAGAATTATCAGTAGGCAGCGTCAGGCTAGGCATCTGCGAAGAAGAACTCGCTTGTTGTTCCGGCCCAGCCACACTTGGCAATTGTTCATCTCGAGAGGGACCAGCTTCAAAGATTGGAGTTGGCAAATTTAAATTGGGTTGCTCGCTATAGTTGGGATTCATTCTAAATATTATACCAGGATTCAACAGAGGTTTGGGTGTCTTTCTTTAGTGTCGTCCAAAACTAGCCTTTGAGACATAGAATCCAAGTACAATCAGAATTAAAATAATCGTTACTACATCTCGAAAACTAAGCTGACCGATCGACTGCAACAGCAGCAAGAACGCTGGAAAAGCGGTAACAATGGCCAAGCCAAATATGGTCTTTTTGCTTAGTTTTTTCTCAAGAGAGGATTTAAACAGTTTGGTAGCTAAAAGTAAGCTCCAAAAAACTGCTACAGACAGAACTAGTAGTGGCATAATTAATAGTGCGGGACTTAAGTGCTGTGGATTAGTATATAAAACTATTCCAACACCAAAGACATACAGTAGTAGCAGTCCTATATATTTTTTATTCAATCTCATTGACTATATAATTTCATAAAAGCCTGTAAAAACAAAAGGACACCACTCGAGTAGTGGTGCCTTAATAAACCAAGGAACCAGGACGGTAAATGCGCCCCTTATAAAAATATATAGCGCTTACCGTCCGTGGCTTGACTGACCGCTCCTACCACCGCTAGGCGGTAAAGAGCGTAGGCAGCATAGAGCTGTTTTGTGTAAGTTTTTATTTAGGGACTCACATGTAGTAGACTACTACATTTATACATAAGCGTCAAGATCCAATTAGTGTATTTATAACAACTATAAGGTGTTGTTTAATGAAAATTGGGAATTAAATTATATATAATACTGTTGTAAATAACTAATCTGGATTTATTTCACTCAAATCGTAAGATTACTTGATGACCTTTAGGATAAATAATCAGCTCCGGTTTAGCACCCAGACGCCCAATAACTTTTGACTCTATACTAGAGTCCCGGCAAACTTGTTCAATCGCATCAAATTCTGGAGCAATTAGCGCCATACCCTGGCCCATATTCCAAGTTTTATAGGCTTCTTCGTCGTTAATATCACCAATCTTTTAACAATAGCCTATCAACTCACCTGGCTCAAACGGATCATCAATCACCGCACCAAGTCCTCGTGGCTTCGGTAGATAACTTCTCCGGCAGACCACCACCGGTGATATGAGCTGCACCGTGCAGAATGGCTCGGGGTTTACGCTCCAGATCATATCCGCCGGTCATATCTACGATAGCTTTTACGTAAATCCGAGAGGGTCGAAGCGCCAGCTCTCGGCCAAATGTCGGCCGCCGAGCTTTACCTGCCCCCAATCTTCACCGTGTTTGGCACCTAAGACAGCCCGTGCCGGCGAAATGCCGTTACAGCACAAACCCTCTTCGCGCAATCCAACTAAGTAATCGCCGGCAACGATGGCCGAACCATCCAGCAACCTTGACTCATGCCCGTACCAGGTAAGTGTGGCATCCCGCCCAAAGCAGAACTCATCGCTTTTACCCATTAAATCACCGTGTTGAGCCAATTCATCATTGATAGCGGCTAACTCTTTAATATAATGGAGTCTCGATTTGCTTTGCCCCAAAGTGTTGATTTTGAGAATGGTTTTGAGATGAGCCGGCTCAGCCCCGAGAATTGCGGCATCATCGGCCACCATTGCCACGAGATCAATCGCTACGGTGTTATAGCAACCAGTAAGACGCGCAATTTCGGTCTAGTGCCTAGGCCATTAGCATTGCCCCGTTCAAGAGTTCCAGCCGGCAGATGGGCGATACGCGCAAAACACGCGCCCGAAAAACTATCTACCAAAGCTTGCGGCTCACCCAACTTACCCGCACGGTTGATCCACGTCTTTTTGGAAAAATCATACAGAATCCGGGCTGCCTCGGTTTCAATAATCGTGTCTATGCCGACTTGGCTGTACGTAAACTTAGGCTTGATCGTAGCTGGTTTTATATTGCTTGGGGGTAGCTGGTTTTGCAAATTTTTTAGCATTTTTAGTACGACTGTGTGGGTAATGCAGGCTACGCGGGACGGAATAATGCCATGCAGTCAGCAAAAAGTTATGCACAGGATTTCATAAATCAGCCATAATCGTATTGACAGCCGCTTTGCTAATTTATAAGATACGCATAGCACTTGAATAAAAAAAGTGCTCAAAAACAAAAACGTATCTTAAAAACAACGGCTTCTCGCAAGCCGTTGTTCTATTAAAACCAAGGCCTAAAACAAAACTAGCTAAACATAACACAAACCAATATTTATAAAATGGCCCGCCTAAGTGGTGGGTCATTTTTGAAAATTAAACAGAAAAATTTTGACTTACCTATTTTTTACGGTTATAAAAAATTCACTGTGAGTGCGTGCATATAAAGCATAATTGGTATAGGTCAAAACGGAATAATATTGACATTGGGTGTCATTTATCAAACGGTCTACCGAGTATTGTAATTGTAGGTTTTGCCAACAAGGCGGTTGACGAAGCCAAAGAGCGTATTCGTAGTGCTTTCGCAAGTAGCCACTCAGTCTACCTAAACGACATATCACCCTCACTTAGCACCAGCAGATTGACCAAAAAACAGTACGGGCTTTGACCTTGCTATGGCAATAGCTATCGTGATTGCAAGCGAGCAAGTAAAAGAAGACTTGGATGATTCGTCCATTTTGGTTGGTGAACTTGGCTTAGATGGTTCAGTACGAACAGTTCGAGGTATTATAGGAAAACTTTTAGCCGGCAGAGAGCGTAGTATAAAAACCTTTTATATCCCGGCAGGAAACTTACCCAAGCCCTTCCTGTAGCGAATATATCAGTGGTGCCCATTCAAAGTATTGGCGATATATATTTACACCTATCAAACACAACAAAACTAACGCCAATTAAAACAAAACAGGGTACTCCGCCACCCCGAAACCACGCTAAGCCAACGCGTATATTGATATGAGCGATATCGTAGGACAGATTCGTCCCAAAAGAGTTTTGGAGATTGCGGCAGCTGGCGGCCACAATGTACTACTTAACGGTCCGCCGGGTACGGGCAAAAGTATGTTAGCCAAGGCCTTTCCGGGCATTTTACCCACTATGAGTCATGAGGAAATGCTGGAAGTTACTCATTTACATAGTCTCGCTAGTAAAAATTATGATCAAATTATTACTGAACGCCCCTTCCGTTCACCCCACCATAGTGCCAGCGATATCGCTATTATTGGCGGCGGCCAAAATCCACGCCCCGGCGAGATTAGTTTAAGTCATCGAGGTATTTTATTCTTCGATGAATTTCCGGAGTTTAGCCGACCCGCCATTGAGGCTCTGCGTCAACCATTAGAAGATCGCACGATACCGTAGCCGTGCCAAAGATAGCACTGTCTACCCTGCTTACTTTGTCTTACATTGCCACCTCCAACCCCTGTCCTTGCGGCTATTGTGGCACAACTAAATCCTGTCGATGTCTGCCGCACCAGATCGTGAATTATCAACGCAAACTCTCTGGACCGATTATTGATAGGATTGATTTATACGTACAAGTAGAAAATATTGCTCACGACAGATTACTGGGCACCGAAAATCGTTCGGTTTTGCTTACAAGTTCTGCTATCAAAAAGCGCGCTGAAGCGGCCCGTCAACTTCAAGCCAAGCAACATGCCAATGCGCAACAATTAAGTGCCGACTTAGACATCAAACAACGAGCCCGGCTATCAGATGAAGCTAAGATTATCCTAGACCAGGCTGCTCTACAGCTCGATATATCGCCACGCAGCTATATGCGTACCATCAAAGTAGCGCGCACTATAAGCCGATCTCGATGGCTCGGCCGATATTCAAACGACCACATTGCTGAAGCTTTCCAGTATCGTAGCCACCTAGCCCAGCTACAAGCAGATCGTGCTTGATAAGCACTGGGCCATCTGTTACAATAGCACCTTATAAATACACATTAACAGGAGACAACTATCAGCAAGATAACCCGCCTGAATGGTAACATTCGGGCTACCCGTTTGAGAGTGATTGGCGAGGATGGTGAACAACTTGGTGTTCTTACCTTAACCGAAGCTTTGCACGCTGCCCAAGACCGAGAGCTTGATCTAGTGGAAATATCGCCCGATGCAGATCCGCCGGTTGCCAAAATCGTTGACTGGGGCAAGTACAACTACCAGCGCACCAAGCAGCTGCAAAAGAATAAGCGCCAAACCAAGGTGCAAGACATCAAGCAAATGCGTTTTGGACTTAAGATCAGCGATCACGATCTGGGTGTCAAACTACGAAAGGTCAATGACTTTTTAGATGACGGACATAAAGTCAAGATTACCCTGTTTTACCGAGGACGAGAACTCGCCCACAAAGAACTCGGGTTTAAACTGGCGGAACGAGTCATTACAGATTACGGAGATAGTGTAGTTCTCGACCAGCCGCCACAGCTAAACGGTAAACAACTTAGTTTCATGATAAGGAGAAATCAGCATGCCAAAGTTAAAGACTCATAGCGGTACCAAAGACCGCGTCAAAATCACCAAAAATGGCAAAGTCCGTGTCCGTCACTCGTATGGTAGTCACTTTTTACAAAAAAAGAGTGGTGCCCGCAAACGAAAATTGGCTGGACTTGAGACACTTACCGGCGCTCAAGCCAAGACTATTAAAATGAAGGTGGGAGCTTAATATGCGCGTCAAACGAGGCGTGGCCAGCCACGCCAAACACCAAAAAATTCGCAGCGCCACTAAAGGCATGCAGCATTCCAACCGCGTATCTGTTAAGCGCGGTAAACAGGCCGTTACCCGTTCACTGCAATTCGCTTACCGCGACCGTCGCAATCGTAAACGCACCTTTCGTCAGTTGTGGAACGCCCGTATCAACGCTGGTGCTCGACTGCACGGCACAACCTACAGTCGTCTTATCGCTGGCCTTAAGAAGGCCAATATAACTCTGGACCGTAAAATCCTGGCTGAACTGGCTGTCAACGAACCCAAAGCCTTTGAAGCTGTCGTTAAAGCCACCAAGAGCTAGTAATGAAAAATCGCCATCCGGTCAAAAAGGATGGTGATTTTTTTGCGGCCTAGCGCTGCTTATCATTATTATTGCTGGGTTTTCTGTTTGGGGTTGTCATCAGCGGCACGAGACAATCACCATTAGTGGTGCCGGTGGAGCTAGTACGACGCTCAATAAGTAACCATCGTCTGTCTCAGCCAAGCAAAATCTACAGACTGGGCTTGATGAAAGCGTCCTACATCCTTGCCAAGGCAATACCCAAGACCAATGTATCGCAACTCCATCGATTGATTTCTGGCCCGCTGGCAACAAGTCAGCCAGCAATCCAGCGTTTGACAATGGCGGTATGCATAAGGAGATGATGGGACGGATTATCAGTGACAGCGGCGGCGCCCTAAGCATCCGAACGACATCGGACCACATCTTTACAGTTAATTATCCACTGAATGCCGTCGACAATTTCAATACAACAGAGGTTGGTAATGACAACTTAAGCATTGGCACGGGCGATGAAATATACGTTGCATACAATGAAGCAGGCACCAGCGGTTCCGCTACTATCCAGACTGCACAAATGTTTCAGCCCTCGCTCATCATTAAAGACCACCCTAAAACCGATTCAACGATTCAAAAGTATTAAAAAACTCTTCAATTAGAAGAGTTCTTTAGTCAGACTATCTGTAAGCCGGGTTCTGTCGAGCCTGCCTAACGGCAGACAGGGCTGATCATCTATCTAGTCCCGATGTTGCCATCGGGATCAAGCGGATTTTACGATGAATCCTCAGCGGGATACTTTAAGCTTTGAGGCTCAAAGGGTCCATCTCCTTGCAGTCAGCAGGGTTTACCTTTCCCGATAGTCACCTGTCGGAACTGCGGGCTCTTGCCCCGCTCGTTTCACCCTTACCTCGGCAAGCCGAGGCAGTTTTGTTTCTGTGGCACTTTCCCTAAACTCACGTTCGGTTGCCGTTAGCAACTGCTGTTCCCTATACTGCCCGGACTTTCCTCCCATGCTTTTTATGGCACGGGCGATCAGCTGATAATCTGACCTTCTTATTGTATCATCTAGTGGAGTCTGTGTTGTACCTGAGCATCAAGCGTTTCGTTGACCATGGCATCGGCTCGCTTGTTCTGTTCGCGTGGTATATGTACAAATGCTATCTTTTCAAAAGATTCAGCTAAGGCTTTAACCTGCTGATGAAAAGGAGCCAGTTCCTGATTCTTGACTTTATAAAAACCATTCATTTGATTGACCACCAGCTGACTATCTGAATAGAGCGTAATTTTATCGATCCCAAGTTCGCGTGCCCGCTCCAAGCCTCGTTGAAATCCAGCATATTCAGCCTGATTATTAGTAGCTATACCGATGTAAAATCCAGACTTTTCTACAACGTTATCATCCATATCGCAGATCACAAACGCACAGGCTGAATCACCAGGATTGCCGCGTGAGCCGCCATCAGTATAAACTTTTGCCTCCTCTAGCAGCATAGCAGCCGAAGGCTTGTCGCCGGCACTTGGCATGAAATCAAAATAAATAATCTTAACGACAGTGTCGAGTGTCACGCGATTTCCGTAATACCTGCGATAAGTCTCGAGCATCTCTTCTTGAGATGCAAAATCTTCGTGTCCCTTCATATCTTGCGGCGTAAGGCTGCCTAGTTTTTTTTCAATAACTTCTGTGACTTTTCCGTTGCCTAAGACCTGCCAGGTCTTAGGCAACGTCTCATTGACCTTATCGATAATCTCAATCTTGTCATCAACTGATAGATCCTTGTCGTCATAAAGCCGCCACGTGGCACTTTTGTTGCCCGCTGCGATCATCTGGGCCAAACCATGGTCAAACTTCAAACTTTTCATCTATAAGGATTATCTCACATTTATTACTCACTGCAGGAACAGATCAACAATAACCATACGGCTTACGGCTGTTACTGAACCACTCTAGTATAGCTGGCACGAAAAGGGCTAATACTTAGACGGGTTCATTGTTATCGCTATTCAAGGGTATGCGTCGTGGGTGATAACCGTTTGAGTAAGCCCAACTTGCAATCTTTTCAATCGAGAAACCGAGCACCCTAGCTCCTAGTTGTTTTATGAAGACTTTAAATTCCTCAAGCTCCTCAGCTTCACGTTTTTTGTCTTGAGCACTTTGAAATTGTCTGTCTTTCATTCTTTCGGAAAGGGCCTTGGGTGTATTATCTAAATATACTTGTTGATGGCCCAGTATGACTTGCCGGATATAAGCTGCTTTTTCACGCTTTTTGGCAACTGTAGTACATAAGAGACTAAAATACGGACCAGAAGGAGTATTCTCCTGAGTTATCCCGATTGTCTGTAGCGTCCGGGCCGAACTTATTACGGTTCTGGGTTGATTTGTTAGTATATGAGGGTGCACGTACCATGCATCGCCAAACCATCTATCATAGAGTACAGTTCTACTTTTTATAGTTTCTGGCGACTGGGTTAAGAGTTGTGGTGTATTGCGCCAATTCGGACCTATCAAAGTATCGTAGCTAGCTATACGGCTGCGTAGAGTACCAATAGACATTACAGAAAGCTGAGGGCATCGTCGCCTCCACTTATCGCCAAGCATCTTATCAAGTTCAAGAGAATTGCTAATGATTATTGCCGGAGACGTTGCAATGACAGTGGTTTTGCCTCTGGACCAGGTCGAGCCAAATAAGTCATTTAGTATAACCACACGTTGAGCTAAGGGACTTAATGATAATACATCATCGGCAAGTCCAGCTTGTGCTTCTTGTTTACCCCGCGCAATCAAGCATCTTGACTGCATCAGGACAGTAGGTATGCCCGCTGCTCTAGCCATTTCCTTTGCGCCACGGCCTGCCTGCAATTGTTCAAGTAAATGTCGCTCGGGCTGAGTAGGCTCAAGTAAATTAAGAGGGTAAATATCAGCTCCCCAGTCGATAGTTAACAAATAGTTGTCTACTACAGAAGACTGCGGAACCGTGTACTGACCTTCTAATTCACCTGTCATAGAAAATGACAATACCATATAATAATGGTATACACAAATTCTGCGTACTATCTCACCACCTTTGCAACATAAAACGGTAGGCATCCTAAACTGTAAGTACCAACCTAACAGTGAAAGGAGCCTACCATGGCTTATTCTACCAACCCTTATCTTCCCAAAGCGAGAGCTTT
>JABXNS010000055.1_pt1 | contig 49454 bp, 82 predicted proteins | sample 7301101 | NCBI WGS metagenome assembly JABXNS01 (sample SAMN14449646, study PRJNA615230) | soil metagenome | isolation source: soil from bare, unvegetated metal-rich iron-sulfur acidic spring small-cell... | place: Canada: Paint Pots Mound, Kootenay National Park, BC | collected 2017-05-25 | reverse complement strand
CGTCCGAAACGTCAAGCCTACGAAATACCGGATTTGAGTAGCCGGCCTTCGGCAGATTGCGGTTCGGATTGTCCGGCATCATCGTCGGCAGTTTCGTCAGGTTGTTGAGGACCGGAGTAATCGTCTCGGGGGTATATGCTTGGGAAAGGTGGGCAAGCTGAAGAGCCTGCTTGGCTCCGTCCTCGAAGGACACGCCGCGCGAAAGGAACTGCACGTCCGCGAACAGTGCGGCCGGCTTGGCGATTGCCATTAATTGCTTGGGATCGTTGATGCCGGCCGTCGCCATCACTTTCATGATGCGGGCGGAATCGGTAACGCTTTGAGCGGTTAGGGCCGAGACTTCGAACGCCTTGGCCCGAAGCTGTTCCATTTGGTAATGTGTCGCGCCGGTCGCATTGCGGATGCTGACCATAGCGGTTTCGAGCGTCGCTGCGCCCTCGACGCCTTTCAGCATCGCGGCTCCGGCGACAACGCCCAAGCCAATGAAAGCGCCTGTAGCGAGCTTGCTGGCCGCTTGGATGGAACCCCTGCGGTTATGGAGCTTACCGACTGAGCCTTCGGCCGCCGCGGCCTGCCGGGAAATGTTAGCAGCAACGAGTCCGAAATTGGACCGCGTGACCAGGTTGATTCCCACGGTCCAGGCTGCGAACACTAGTGGGCTCCTATTCGGTGCGGTGCGTTACGCCCGTCGAGATGCGGGTTAGAATCGAAACGTACAGGCCGAACGCCTTGTCGTTATGCTCTTGAGCGGTGCTGGCGAAGAACGAGCGACGCGGAGGCCGGCCGGGAGTCGAGCCGCCAAGCTCGTGGTAAATGGCCTTTTTGTCATCCGTGCCGACAATAGTCTTTCGCGGTGAAGCATGTTCCCATCGAATCGACTCTTTAAGCGCGCCCGTTTTGAAAAGTGGCCGGTCATGACCCTTTTGGTCTATTGTGCTCTGAGCCAATGGCGGAGGCAGTTTGCCGACCGTCCCGATCAGGTCCTTGATCTCGCGCTTAAAGAGTTCGGCCACTTTACCGCGGCCAGCCTTATCCAAAAGGTGCTCGCGAACGGCTAGGACGCCCATAAAGCGCGAGAACGCTCCGAGATTAGCGAATACCATTGACTACTTCTTTTCGTGGAAGCTCAGGGTGGCCCAATCGACTTCTTGGTTATGCATGGTTCGCATGACGGCGACAATCCATCCGAAGCGGATCTCATCCGGCATATCGGTCGCGACTTCCCAGGGAATGCCCGTCGAGGTTAGGAGGAGGACCTCATTGACCCACGACGAGCCCGCGATTTGTTTGCGGTCTGCATCCCCGCGTTTTTAGCGATGCGTTCCAGGGCTTCGGGCGTTTCGCCGGCCTGGGCCGCTTCTGCAAGGAGCTTGGCTGTATCAGCATGGAGCGAGTTTTGCCAGGCCGAAACGTAGTCGTTAAGGTTGGCGTCTGTGCTGCCCTTAGTCAAACCGTCAGACACGCGCTTCGAGAGGTGCGCGAAGAATAGGTTGAAGTTGTCCTCTGTCTCGCCGAACCGCTGCATCACGGCCTCGGCGGCGATCTCGTTAGCGGGCTCGAATACTTCCTCGCCGTTGATCGACCGAACGGCCAGGGTCGCCATCAGCATGCCAGTTAGGACGATATTAGCGGACTGGTTCTGCCCAAGAATTTTAGCTATCTTGTAGGACGCGGCGCCCCGAGGGGAACCGTATTTCACAATAACGCTGCCGTCCGGGGACCGCCATTCTTCGACGTGATCGCTATCCGTGCCGAACCGTTCCATCAGCCGGACAAAGTCGGCCTCTGTATATGGTGCGTCAACTGGTTCACGGTCCAAAGTTTTGATGCCAAGCATAGCCAGCATGAATATCGTGGCCGTGATGTTTGCGGACTGAGTCTCTCCAAGGACCTTGGCGACCTTGTAGGACGCGTTACCTCTGGGCCGGCCAAAGGACACCTTGTGCGACTTGTCGGGCGCGGTCCATTCGTAGGAGTCGCGCCCGAGCATTTCACTGGTATCAAGAGAGGAATCCGTATCGACGATAACAGGGGAGTCCGGCTCCCCGAATGTTACGCTCAAGTTGTCTCCTTAGCTATTAGAGGAACGAAGTGGCGTTCGCCAGGTTAACTGCTGACGTGGATGCGCCGCCGACAGCATTGCGCTCGGCGAAGCGGATCTGAATGTGAACGTCGTTAACCGGGTCAGCGCCCTTGAAGCTACCCAGACTCTGCGGCACAATCGCACCGCCCAAAAGCTGGAACTGGTCAACTGAGCCGTCCGGATTGCGCGCCGTTTCGAGGGCGGTGACAACCGGCGGGAAGCCGCCTGTATAGTAATTCTGCATCAGGGCATCGACCAATAGGTCGAGCTGGCCGTTCTGCCGGGTGAAATGGATCTCGTAGTCATAGCCCGAGTACGTTGTACGAAAGACCGGCTTACCGTCGTTGTTGATCGGGATGACTTCATGGAGATGGGAGGTCGCCTTCCGATTGACATCGGTGATCAGCGAGCTCGGGATGTTGAATACTTGGCTATTCACGACGAAGCGGAAGCTATAGTCCCGCCCGACGTTAAATGAGCCCGCGGAATTGGCTGGCATAGAAAAGGCTCCTTAGTTCGAGTGAGGACTATGAGTTAGCGGTGAGCGTTGACGGGTTGACGTTGATCTTCACCGTCTGGCCGCCCGTGAGGGTGACGACGATTCGGTCAACAATCGCCAGGTAGGCGACCACAATATCGACGCGCAGAACGCCTGAGTTTATCGACGCGACCGAATTGTTCCGGAGGTCGCACTGGACCGTGTGCGAGTCGATGAGACCCTGCTGGCGCAAGCGCTCGTTAAAGTCGTTATACGCAGCCCGTACCTTCTCGCGGAGAGGGTCGTTCGGCTGACGCGACTGCGCCAGGCCGACGAACTGCCCGATTAAGGTCGAACTGTAGTTGAACGCTAGGAACTTGGTCATCGTCGAATACGCGATGTTGTTACGCGACGGATCGCCGTTGAACGAGTTCTTATTGTGGCGGATGCCAAACACCGCACCGGATGGAAGGCCCAACTGAATGCCGTTGATGCCGTTAGTTTCAAGCAGCCCCGCCTCGGCCGGCGAGTATGGGCTGTTCGTGTAGTACCCGGTTCGCTCGGTACCTGTCACCAGACCCATGCGGGAATTAGCCGGGGAAGTCTCAGGCGACGTTATCGCCATTTTACCGACGACGAAGGCTGCCGGGGAGATGGACCGCGGTGAGATGCTGTTCACGGAATCCGTATACTCGACCCAATCCTTGTAGACTGAGGCCGCGTAGGAGCCGATTCCGTATGTCACCTTGTTAGCTATGGCTGCATTCGTCGAGGTTCCCTTGGGGAACGCCAGAACGACGTGCGCGTTCTCACGGAGCGCGAAGGAGGTGGCCGGAGCCGCCGCGTTCGCGAGATCCGTATTACCGCTCAGGCAGAACTGCCCCGATGCAATAGCACCAGAAAGCGCGTACATACCCGTCTTTGGCAGGGCCGTGTCGGAACCAAGCTGCGGAGCAGTTGCACCGGCAGCAAAGGTCGATCCGTCCGAGCCATTGGTCGATACGGCCATAACCGTGGAAAGTAACGGAGCAGAGGTCGATGGCCCGGCCGTAGCCGTAAAGTATTGCGAAGCCGGTCGAGCCGGATTCAACTGCGGGCTCGCGTTGATCGCGTTTACAACATTCGTCGAGAATGTAGACCCATTGAACCCGCCGCCGAGGACTGAGTAGGCGACTACGTTGTCGTAGACTTCCGGCATGGCATTGGGGAACGTTACCGTTAGTTTGTACGTCGGAGACAAGGTAGCAAAGCTCGAACCGTTATCGACCCGAATCGTCGCCGCATTTGCGTACGAACCCGAATATTTGCCCGTGAGGTTCGTTATAACCGCTGGAGGTGCACCGGCCGTGAAGGTCGCGCCGCCCATCGTGAGCGTTACGCCGACGCCAGTTCCAGCAAGAGCGATGGCGTTCTGGGCCGTGCCTGAGACCAGGGCCGTCAGAGTGATTACCACGCCGACAACCGTCGCCGGCTTAATGAACGCGTTCGCGCCGATAACGGCATTCGAAACGTTGATTGCCGCTGCCAGCGAGGCGGCCACGCCCGCAAGGGTCGCGTCAGCCGTTGTGGTCGTGTAGTTCACGACAACCGCTGAGCCCGTTACCGGGGTTAGCGTCACGGAGAGCGCCACGCCCGAAGCGTAGACGCCGCCGACCGTGATCGTATCAGTTGCGAATCCTGAGCCGTCGTTCAGTTTAAGAACGGCCGCGGTATCCGTGCCGTCAGAGACTCGAACGCCACGAAGGTTGTTCGCGCCCTGCTGAAGCATGATGTTGATGTCGGAGGGCATGTCGTTCGCGGCTGGAGTCGGCGGGCCGAAAGCCGCGACGAGGTCCTGGCCGGAGCCGATAGTTACCGGGGTGTTAAGGGGTCCCCACGAGGCGGAGCCCACCGCTGCGCCGACGTTCGTCGCGGCACCGGGAAGCTGGACGCTGTTAGGCGGGTTAACTAGAACGTAAACGTCATCGACGCCTGAAAGCGCGGCTGGGTTAACGCCCGATTGGATGATCTGCGGCATTTAGACTAACCTTCCGCTTTCGGAGACGAGGGCCAGGACTTTGACGGCGCTGCGGCTTCCGGTTTTGGGTAAAGATGAGGGGCGAGGTCCATATCGTGCTGGACGCGGGCCAGGTGCGAGGGATGATCCGCAAGCATGGCTGCGCCGACTTCATCGGACACGACCGAACCGGCAGGATAGGATTCGCCGGCGTGAAGCAGGCCGACCGAAACGACGAAGGGCATTTGAAGGAACTCCTTAGAGTTGTGAGGTCGAGGGGGCTGTCAGGGGTCCGACTGGCCCCGCGACCTGCGCGGTGAATCCTTCGGCCTGGGCGACAACTTGCGTGACCGGCACGGAAAGCGTCGAAACAAAGTCTATGTGCCAGCGCACTTTTCGGATGTAGGTCATGTCGCGCTGTTGCTCGTCGTAGTCGGCCGACTCAAAACCTATAGAGTCGCAGCCGAGGACCGTGGCGAGCGTCCCGTCTGGCATACTGAGACGCGCGCCTGGCATGTACGTGTTTTCAACGAGCTTGCCTATGAACTGGCGGGAATACATATCGGGTGCCCAGAGGGTCGCGTAGAACATCTTGCGCCGACGCCAGCTTTCGCTCGTGCGGCTGTAGGACGTTCCGACATTGACGGCAATCAGACCAGACGAGGTGATCGTGACGACGGCCCCGACGCTCGTTGCCGTCATACCCGCAGCGATGCAGGCGTTCTTAAGCCCCGTAGCGACCGTTGTCAGGGTGTCAGTGAGGACGACGGCGTAGCCTGCGCCATTAGCGCCCTGCTGAACGCCGACGACATCTCCGACCTGAATTGTTCCCGTAATGGTAACATTTAGGCCGGCGACCGAAACGCCAATGGCCGGCGAGGGGATGACCGCAGGTTCGTACTGCTCGGACTGCATATATTGCGGCGTGGAATGGTGGGTCTCATCGAACTCTATGCCGATCTGAGCTCGTCCAGCTTCCAAGCGCGTCATAATCTCGCGCAGAGTAACCGTTCCAGGAAAAACTATGATGGGCGGACAGACCAGTGGGCCAATGGCCGCGGCATCGACGGCTTGGGGAATTGTGTACGTCGTGCCAATCGACGGGGCGACTTGGGCATTCACATCGGTGGCAATTTTGAACGCAACGTCCAGAACGTCCGCCATCGAATTACATCCTTACGTAGCCCAGGGGCTCCAGAATCGGGATAAGCTCGGCTCCGGTAATGAAGTCGTCGTAGGGCTTGGTGATGAACTGAGCCGCACCGGCGGCCATCGCTTGCTTGCGAAGCATCGACATCGACGTGCACATCACGCAAACCGTTGGCAGGTTCTCGGCCTGGACCGTTACCAGAATGTCGAGCCCGGTCATACCGGGGAGCACGATGTCGAGGACGGCAATAGACGGGCGGTGAGCACGGATGGCCCGCATTCCCGAATCGCCGTAGCGGTCGCAGTGCAGGACCTTCACGCCGAGTTCTTCGAGAATTCGTTTGATGAGGTCAAGTTCTACTTGGCTGTCGTCAACGCAGACAGCCGTTAGCATCCGAGAGACAGGCGCAAGGATTTAGCGGCCTCCGTATAAGCTAGAAAGAGTTCTGCCTTGCGCTTTTCGAAGTCCGCGTCCAGCGCGGGAAAGACGGTCGCGTCAAGCGACATGCGTTTAATGGCTATGGATAGCGCGGCCGACTCGCCACACCCAGGTTTATTCCAGTTCGTGAGGTGCGCCGTGACGGCTCCCCGTTCGAACAGGTAAGCCTTTTCAAGTTCGAGGAGTCCGGCCAAGTAGTCGTCGCGGAGCGGTTGGACGAGCCGAAGATACTCGCTTAAACCCGGAGTTTCTGGCATACTAGCTGCCATCCCTGAAGGCCGACGGATTGAACGAACGGCACCGAGATGAAGTAGCGGTCTCCATTAGCGGCGTTAACGATGTCGGATTCCATCAGTTGCACACCTGGAAGTAAAGGAGTGTACACATGCCAAGATTGACGCGGAACGTCGGTAGGGAGCCTGAGATCAGGACGCGGAAGTTCGCCCTGCTTGTTGGTCGATTGTAGACCGAGGTAGACTGAGGCCGGGAAGCCGGAAGCCGCCCAAGAAAAATTCCCGTTGTTAAGCACGAGGATCTGTTCGCGGGACTTATTCATCCCTTGATAGGGAACAAGGCCAGTCGTGAGTTTGGCGGGATTCGGTTCGCTGCGCGTGATGGTTGCCGGGATCGGCGTATGAACCAGCAAGAAGGTACGCAGCGGCCGGAAGTACGCATAGGTAAATGCGGTGCCGTCTGTATACCGCTGGGTCGCATCCTCGACGAACAGGTCGCCGATCCTGAACCGCGTCGGGTCAAACGACCCCTTGAAGAGCGGGACCGCGATGATATAGTGAGCTTCGCGGTCTAAGTGCGAGGTCCAGGTACGTACGACCATCTTAATATTTTGCGCGATTAGGTTCGAGGGCTGCGCCAGGGAGCCAGTAGACTTCGCGTTCAGCCGGTACACATTGAAGGTCTGCCCCAGAATGGAGCCGACCTTGCCGAAGCCCTTGTTTATCTTGGGTTGAATGGACTCGATGCGGGCCACGGCTTACCTCGAAAAGGCGTTTTGTAAAGATTTTTCCCGCACGGATTTAACCGAAAAGCCTCAAGAATCACCGATTAGCGGCGCGCAATCCCTTTATTCTCCATGTCAATCCCACCGAATTTACGCCCGGAGAGACCCGTCCTGTATGCGATTGCGGCGCAGAGGAGGCGCCTTCTTGCATCCCCCGAAATACCGTTATGGTAAAATGGTATTACCGAAAGGAGTACCCAGACATGGCAAAGTACGGCTACGACCTAGCGATCTTCACTTACGTTATTACATGCCCATATTGCAACGAGAGCATGGTACTAGACCGCGAGGCACTAGATGAGCATGGATTCGATTGCGAATGGTGTGGAGAGTTCTTCTTAAAACCTGGAATAAAAGTTCGGAAGCGAGTGCGCCGTGGCTAGGCAGAAGCGAAATAACAAGTGGGAACCACGGCTGGACGAAATGGTCCGCACCGCCCCGACAGAGACCCGAGGGGCCATGACAGGCCGGATCGTCGCCTTGCGGCCAGACGGTCTAGGGGTCGATGTACGCGACGAGTGGTCCGGAGGGGTATATCCTATAAGAACCGAGGACTTGCGACCGCCCAAGGGACGCTAGAGGGCCTTAAAGCCGCTTACGCGAGCCGGACCCCGCCGCCATCCCCGTCATACGCTCCCGCGCCGCGGTAAGGTACGCCGAAGAATTGGGCGAGCTTCTTGCACCATAGCCGATACAGCCCTTCGCGAGCCGCAAGTTCTGTCTGCCGCTGATGAAAGACATCGGCCTTGACGGTATCCATGCCGCTTGCCGAATTAGTGATCTGCGACTCGCAATACTGAATGATCGGCAGATAGCCGTAGATCGGCTGCGCGACGAGGGACGACGGGTCGAGCCAAAGGGGGCCTGGGACGCGTTTCCCGCCTGTAAGGGCGGTCGTCGTCGTAGACGTACCGACCTGAACGGTCGAGACCGTGACTGACTGCGAGGAAAAGGCGCGGATCGTTAAGGCGTTGGCTTCGGGGCCGAAGGCGCGGGCCTGAATGATGACATTAGGACCTTGCGGCAGGGCCACGACAACCGGGGATAGGGTGGGCTGCGTGTTGATTGCCGCGGCGAGGCCGGTGGCAACCAAGTTGAGCGTGTCGGCCGCTATGAACGTGTACGTCGACGCGACGCCGTTGATTTGAGCAGTCACGAAGTCGCCGGCTACCGGGGGGCCTCCCGTGAGACTGATCTGCGCCTGGGCGAATCCCTGATACAGAGAAAAGAACGCCGACTGCGCGCCGAGAATCTGAACGTCCTCGTCGGTTGATATATTGCGGATACGATACTGCAGCAAAGGGTAGAACTCGAAGAACCGGAAACCGAGCAGACCGCCCGCTTGCCCCATCGTATTGGTGTACGGTGGGCCGGCTGACACATTGGATGGGCTTCCGATCAACGGATACCCCATGTGCCGACGGATCTCTGATTCCTGATCGGTCGTCACAGTTTAGCCCTTCTTGCGCTTGGATAGTCCAGACAGAACATCATAGGCGATACCCGCCTCGTCCATTATCTTGATTAGGTGCGGGTCGTCGTAGATCACAGTAGGCGACAGGGAGATGAGCATTGACTGCCCACCTGGTCCGGTCACCGAGAAACTCACAGGCCGGCGGACGCGAACGCGCTTCACGTCGTCGTCAAATGTCGAGGCTTCAGCCTGCTTAATCTTGGCCTCGTTGACCATTTTGGAGATGGCGGCTTCGCGCATGGCCGGGGAGACCATCATGTTCTCGGGCCGAAGATGCGGTATAAAGTCCGGCATTAATAGGAGAACGTAATCGACTGATTGGCAAGAGCAAAGCCCTGCGCGCCCAGAATGACCGGCTCGTTCACGCCGAATGAGACGAACTGCGGCGGGGCTCCAGGGTAAGCCGTAAAGGAGATTTGGCCGTCCTGCGTTGGAACATGCAGGTTCGGGTTCTGCGGCGACATCGTCGTAGAGACAACGGGACTCGCAGTTGCATGTCCGGCGGTTCCCGGCGTCGCGGATGGCAGATAACTAATGGCTAATTGCGCCGAGCCGGTAGTAAGCGCAGTTAGCGTGATGACCGGACCACTTGAAGTCGTTGGCGCTAGATAGGTGCCGTTTGCCGTCGAGGCGTTGATAGCAGCCGTTAGGCCGGTCGCGACCGCCGCGAGTTTAAGGGCTAAGGTTGCGAGGGCCGCATCAGCGGCGGTGACGGTGTAGGAAGGGGTAACAAGCCCGCCTCCGGCAGAATTACGAAGCTGAACGTTTACAATGTCGCCGGCAACGATATTCGTTCCGCCGATAGTAATACTACCAGACGCGGTGCCGGTATGCTTGTCTTGGAATGCCAGAGGCGTTAGGCTGACGTGCTCGCGATTGACGTTATCTCCGAGTTCGGAGGGGCTGTTCTCAGAAGGGATTAAACTGTTCGCGTGAGCGACTTCCATGATATTGTCAGCGCCGATGCTGAAATGGCCGCGATAGGGCATTAGGACTCCTAAGAACAAAAAAAAGAGAAAGAGGCGGGCGACCAATCCTAAGATCAGCCACCCGCCTCGATGGGTTTAGCCGGCGTGTTCGATCACGACCGCGCGCTTGCGGCGGGCGTTCGAGCCGGTCAGGATGATGCCGCTCGTTGCTGTGAGGTCGGTCGGAACAACGAAGTCCCGAATCGACTGCCAGCCGATAGACATATTCCGTGAGAGCCGGTCCAACGGGGGACGAAGAACCACAGCGATGCCGCGGTCGGCCTCGATGTAGCTCATGTGGAAGCCCGTCGTCGGGGCGGAACTGGCATCGGAGGGCAGGCCGCCGAAGGTATCGACGATCTGCGCTTCGCCGTCAATTAGACAATCTGCACCGCAGACAATCGGACGACGGACGGTGACAGTCGAACCGCCGGTTGCAGCTGCCTGCACCGGAGCATTCGAGGAATGCATGAAGGTAACGCCCAGGTACTTGTCGAGGACGGCGTCCTTAAACAGAGAAGACTGTGCGAGTCCCTGCGATGCGATCTTGAAGTCCTGGTCGCCGTACAACTGCCGCATTGACACATAGTCGCAGATGATCAGATAGGTGCCATCCGCGAAGGTTGGAACCTGTTGATTTCGGAGCGCCGCAACCGCGTCAAGGATCTGCGCTTGGCCCATCGTGTCCGAGGACGCGAGATTCTTATATGAGGTTTTGGCATTTGGCCGGACGATGAACGCAGCGTCAGACGCTACGATCACGTCGCCGACAACCGCTGCGACGTTAAGTCCGCCAGCGGCCAGGGTGAGCGAGCCGGACATTCCACGGCCGCCGGTCGAGCCGGTCGCAGTCGTGAAGATCCGTTTGGTGGAATTTGTCGCGTTGTCCGGGGTCACGCCGATGATATTGGCCGTATTGGCAACGCCATTGACGAAGAACGACAGGGGATTCGTCGCACTGACCGCGGTCGGAACGCCGTTCACAACGACCGTACCGAATGCCGTGACATCGTCAACGAGCACCGTGGTCGCAGCAGCGGCGGCAGCGGCTGTCACCCAGGTATTCCCCGAGAGGTAGCCTTCTTTGAGGCCGTAAATATTCGCGCCAGACGGAACGAGGCCGCCGAACAGCGCGTTACGGGCGTAGATATCAACGGACTGACCGGCAGCGATGTTATTCGTTTTCACCGAATGGAGAAAACGGGTCACCATCATCTGCGGCATCGTCATGAGGTCGATGTCTTGCGCATCGTTAAACAGCTGCAGCGTTAGTGTATACTGTTCGAGATTCCACTGGCGCGGCGTGATACCGTTATCCAGGCCGGTTGCACCAGCCGGGTCAACGGGATCGGGACGAGCCGGCAGCAAGCCCGGACGGGTCAGCGTCAGGGTGTCGCCGATATGGTTGGGCACCCGAATGTGCTCGGCTACATTCCAGTAGCAGAGGTTCGGGTAGAGATATTCTTGAAAGGCGCGCTGCAGGAAGTTCTGTTGCAGTGCCGCCTGAATCGGAAGAGGAAAATTGGAAACTGGACCGGGCATAAAGCCTAGACTCCTATACGGAAGGGTGATGTTGACAGGGAGTTAGCCCGCCAATCGAATCCGGTCCGAATAGGTGGGGTTCGAGCCCGGAGCCAGTCCGAGCGTGTTAGCTAGCGAATAGCCAGCGGGTTACGTATATGCCAGCCGCTGAGGCCGCAGCCGCGCCGCCGACATATCCGATTCGTTCTTCGAGTGTATGGGCATTACTCACGCGTCGCATGATCGTGAACGTCAGGACTGCGATAATCGCGTCGGAGATGACGGACTCGACGTAGCGCGCCTGGGCGACCGCTCGAAAGTTGTAGATTAGAACGAAAAAGTTTATGAAGTTGAGTACGAACAGTTGTAGCCCGCGCATTAGCGCAGTGCTGCGTTCATAATCTCCGCTTCAACCTGGGCAATGGACATCTCAGTGGCCTTAGCGTAGTCCTTAAGGGCGACTGCCGGGCCGCCGGATTTTGGTCCGAGGCCGTGGGAGTTCGTCGCGGCCGGCGCGGCGGGCTTGGAACCGAAGAACTGCGGCTTGAGGGCGCGAAAGGCGGTTATCGTGTCGTCAACGCCCGATAGCTCGAACGTCTCATCGTCGACCGTAATGTTTTTACGGTCGATCAGCTTAGAAATATCAGGGTCGATGGCATCGGTCAGCCGGGCGCGAATGGCCTCATCAACCAGGCGCTTCTTCATAGCCGACTTTTCAGTCGCGGCTGCGCGCTTGACGGCTTCTTTTTCAGCCTTCAGTTCGGCAACAACCTTTTCGAGTTCGCCGGCCTTGCGAGCCCGCTCCTCTTCTTTGCTTCGCTCTTCTTCTTTGCGCCTCTCGTCGGCCTCTTCGTAGGAGCGCACTTTGACGCGACGGTCGGCGGCTTCTTTTCGGGCGCGCTCTAGTTCGGCACGTAGGACTTTGGGGTCTTCCGAAAGCTCCGGGCTCTCGGTCTTTTCTTCGTCGGGCATGATCCTGTCATGTTCCTTTGGGGAGTGAGAGAGGGATTAGGTGATGAGGCCAGCAACCATCTGAAGAACGACTGACTTGTTTCTCGAATCGTTCTTTCGATGTCACGTTATTAAATATGGCTGACCGTAGGCCGAGACTTCGAAAAACGAACTAACGGCAGTAGCCAGAACAGAGACGCCGACGCACTGCACGTACACCGGGACAACGACGGGAGAGCCTGTGCCAGCCGGCGGGATATGGAGATCCGTTCCGATACCGGCGGTATAAACGCCGGTCGCCGGCTTAAAGGTCGTCGGGTCAACGATCAGGGTCTGCAGGGTCGAGAATACGCCGGGGACCACTTCGCCCACGCCGCCGGGGTAATTCGCCTGAACGTTGCAAATATGCGGTGACTGGAAACGGATGTAGACATCCGTTGCGCCGTAGTTCGTCACAACAACGATCTGTGCAGCCATCGTGTTAACAAACGGGGCCGGGGGGACACGAAGTCCGCCAAGGGTCACGAGTTCCTGCGGTGGAAAGGCAAAACTCTGAGCCGCCGCGTTAGTTGTTCCTTGCACATGACAGGAATATTCCTGAATTTGTGCGACCTTAAGTGGATTTGCCACGGTTACTTCGGCCCTTTCGGAGCGGGTTTAGCTTTGATTTGCTCAATGGCGTGATCGTTTGCTTGCTCGGCGACTGCATCTTCGCGCTTTTGGTTCTCGGCCTGATCTGCCAGGACCGCAGCGAGTTCGTCCTCGATGTTGATCACGTCGAACATCGCAGCCGCATTGGTGACGGCTGTCTCGTTAGAGATCAGGCCGGCGTCCTTGGCTGCGGCAATGGACTGCACTTCGGAGAGTTTGTCCGGACCAGAGGGTTCGTAGTACGCTCCCCATGATAGTTGCTTAAGCACGAAGTCCGGGTTGAGGTCGATGTCCGAACAGCAGGCAATAGGAATCTTCGCGTTGATCCTAGCGATCATCCGCAAAAGCTCGACAATGCCGTTCTTGCCGTAGGAAAGCCGAAGGTTATCGGCGATCCAAATGAGTGCCTGATTCAACAGTTCCAGCGCATAGCCGGATTTCGCACCTGTTAAGGACTCTTCGGAGATCCGGGAGCCGCCGCAGTTCTCGATGGATATTGTGCGGATTAATTTGTAGTACGCCTCAAGAGCCGTCGTCGCTTCGGCGGACATCTGAACTAGCCAGGCGCCGCCCTTTTCCTCGACCTCGAGGATCGAGTTCGGGGTGACTTGGAGTTTGCCGCCGGAGTTGCCGATGCCGAAGGTCGCGTCAGGGCCGCCGCCTGTGCCGTAGTTTGAACTGCCGTGTGGTTTACTGACCGCCATGATCGGCGAGCCGGCCGTAATGAGCGCCTGACCGCCAACCGAAGCCACCCGGTCCAGAAACAGCATATTGTCGATACATGGCTCGAAGTGGCAGACCCCGTCCGGATAATCTTCGAAGCCGAAGTTAACAATCCACTTCGCGGGGGCGAATCCGAGATTATGAACGGTAGACCGTTCGGTGTCCTTGACCCAGCCCTCCCAATCGTGCTTTTCGTAGATTCGCTTGAATACGGGGAGGAACCAGGTCGAATTCTGTTCGTCGATCTCGCGTCGGATGTACCAGTCTTGCATCTTGGGCTTCGAGCCCTTAGCAGTCTCGACGTGCGGGTTACCCTGTTTGGCTTCCCATTCGAACCAGCGTTTCTCTAGGGCTTCGACATCGTAGCCGTTCGCAACCAGAGCCTCGCGCTCGACGGACCAAGTGCGCCGCACCGAGTCCAGGACGCCGGGCTTATTTCGCTTGAATACGGGCTCGCACTCGAAGCTGTCCCAAATGTCAACGAACAGGACCCCACCGGGCTCGCCGGGATCTCCGGGGAACACTTCGGGGACGACGCAGACCGAGCCGACCGAGCCGTGCGTAGCCGCGTTCTTGAGGACCGTGAAGAGATCCGCCGCGTCGATGAGGGCCGCGGCCTGCTCTGTATCCTTCTTGTCCTCCATGATAATGGCCGGACTTTTTGACTCAGAAAAGAGCATGGCGACGGAATCGCGCACGATAATACCGGGGAGATCGTAGCGGGTCGCTGGCCGGCGCTGTTCGAGTGGAATGTAATTGTCCGACATCCCGTATTGCATCTTCGAGGTATAGGCTTCCTCGAAGTCTTTTAGGCCAATTGCGCTATAGTGCTTGTTGCGTCGGACCAGGTCGCGGGCATGAAGCTTGCGTTGACGCGGGGACCATCTTGGGCACTGCCGCTCGGCAATCTTCGCTCGCAGCGTCTCGAAGTCCAAGGCAGCTCCTTAAGGGTTATTTTCGGGCTAGGCGTAGGGCGATAGCGACGATCTCGCGCTTATGACATATTTCGCACCGCTGGACTTCTTCACCGATCACCGTGAATCGGTCGCCGTACAGAATACCGCAATCCTTGCACGGGAGAGCCCAGGGCAGAAAGGGCATTTAGCCACCGCGCTTCAGCAATATGAGATTAGAGCCAAGTTTGACAAATAGGCCGAGGGTCGTGGCGACGATCAGGCCGCGGGTGCCGAGCTGAGCAACGCACAGCCAGGATATGGCGAAGGTTGCTAGGGTCGTCCCCACCGTGGCGGTGAGGGATGTTCGAAAGTTCTGCAACGCATAAACGCCCCGCTAAGAGAAGGGAGAAGTAATGAGCGGCCCGGTATCGTCGGCCGCCAGTCACGCCAACGGGACCGCCAGTAGATTAAGAACACCTTGCCCCGAAGGCGCTGTCGTTCTACGTTCGTGGAAGCCACGAACGCTCTATGGCGAATAAGTTGGCCGCGTACTACCAAGCATTCAGCGGCCGCCCCTGGCATTTTGTAAGCTCGGACCTCACGGGTAACCAGGACGTGTCCCGCTAATCTACACCTGCCGTAGCGGGGGCGGCTTTCACACACGGGACGCATTGGACCGTGGAAGTCTCCGCGTAGGCTAGTGCGTCACCATTGTAGCGGAGCAGTGTATATTTGGCCGGCGGAACTAGTTGAGCGCTGCCGGACCAACCCTAGCACCGAAGCGCTAGGGGGGATACGCGTTCCTGTTACTCGCTTCGTACCTTAAGCGAGTACGCCGGAGCGTTTACACCCGCATCTGCGCTTACGATGGGCGGGGGCCACCGATCAACTTACGGGCAGGGGCTGCAGTCGGCACCGTAAGCATCGCATATCTGAAGCCCGTTATGCGCCCCTGGCGGGCTAGTCCAGTTGTCCATTAAACAGCGCGCATCTGAAGCCCGTTTGATAACCGTGTCGGGCGAGCACGGGGTGGCTGTTGCCCCACTCGTTTTTTCTGCGCCCGCGAGAAACGAGAACTCGCGTTAGAGAACCAGCATGGTCAGGCCCGGCGCATATCTGAAGCCCGTTATGCACTACTGGCGGGCCGTCCAGTTCTGACTTTTCATGGCACACATCTTAATGAGTCCGCCCCACGGGCCGTGGCCCTGAGCGTGCTCGCACCGCATGTTCACCACGGTATACCAGTCGGTAACGGTCTAGCGAGGTAGTCTTGGAAGCGGCCGGAATCGAACCGACGTTACGGTGTCGAGCTTTCGCCCTCTGCCGTCAAACCTTGCGCTCCCGATTTTGGGCCATCCCAATACGTCCAGGCAATCAGTCTTAGATGCGAACCACATAGCCAAAATCCGCAATACATTTGCGCGCCAGTGTGCTTACACGATTGCCGTTTGCGGGCAATTGCATCGCACTTCACTTTGCCTGATACTCCTCGACTAGGGCCGCCAGGGCGGCGCGATAGGCGATAGAGTCGATGAGCGTGTCCTTTTTCCAAGGACCGATGAGACGAGATTCCTTTACATCGACCAGTGAAGCCATGACGATCAGGCGTTTCTGCTCGACGGTCAGTTCGGCCACAGTCAAGTTCAATAGCACTAGAATCGCATCGAGGCAGCGGGTCTGGACGTTCTCGACGTGCCAGCTATCGCCGTACTCCCCACCGCGCTGTGAATAGGTCGCTTTGACCTCGTCGAGTGTCGCATCGGCGCACCGCTCAAATGTCGGCTTACCCTTGGAACTGCCAGGAATTTCGGAATAAATTCCCCCGACGTTTAGTGCAGCTTCGCCCTTGGGCGTTAAGGTGAGACGATCTCCCGTAATAGCCTGATAATGCATTTTGCACGTAAAACTTAGGCTACACGAACAGGACTTAGAAACGGCGCGCTCCCGCTCTAGGAGCGTCGATCCGCCCCTTTTCTTTCTTGCCTCAGCTGCGTTCATACCTAACTAGGATACCATACGGGATTAGACTCGTCCAGTTTTGGCGATCAGGTGTCCGTACTTTCGGAGTCGGGTATCGCTAACTTGCTTTGTATAGCAGAGGTGGGCGAGTTTGAGAAGCCAGAGCGGGTTCGACATGAAGGACGGTAGCACTTCAAGCACTCTCCGCCCGCCTTCGTCCAGACCGCTAACCGGCCGCAGGGGGAGTGCTCCAGCCAGAACTTGATTCGGGCGAGGGACATCGTTGCTCACCGTTTATGCCCTCCTGTGCAAAATAGCATTCGAACGAACAATAGCACGGCTCAGCCGCGCTCTCCCATACCGTGAAGTATTTTAGGGCAGTGCGACAGCCCGGATACTTGCACAGGACACGTTTGTCCAAGCTCACGGGACATCTCATTCCTATTCAAACGAGCGGGAGATGGCGGGTTCAGGGACGACGCTCGCCTCGACGCACCAGTGGGCGGCGTAGGGCGAGGTCGGCGGGATATAGTAGCCGCACTCCGAGCACCATTTAAGCGACCCGTGAAAAGCGGGTAGATCACGCGTCCGGTTACCAGTAAGTGTCGGCTCACTCATTAGTCGGATCGAACTCGCGGAGTTTTGACGCTAGGCCGTGGAAGTCCGCGAGGCGTTTGGCCTTACGTTCCCAGGGGCTTGGGAAGCAGTCCGAGGAGTCAATACCGCGGGGTGCCTCGCGGCGCTTTGGATTCGTCGAAACTACATCGCTCGGGCGGATGAACTCACGGAACTCGCTCACTTCAGGACCTCCAACAAGGCGGGATGTAAGACGAGGTAGGCACCGGCAGCAATGCCGGCCAGGGCGTCAAGCACGAACAGGACCAGGACGAGACGGCCGATGCGCTTCAACGATACTCCTGACCGTAGCCGACAATCCGCATACGGTTGGCAAGCACCGGCCATTCGGCTTCTATAAAGTAGCCAAGGGCATCTGATAAGTGGGTTCGCAGCAATCCCTTAGCTATCGAGCCGTGATCGAGTTGACGAGTCCCCTCTTTCCATTTGGTTTGCGAGAGGTCGTCGATTAGCTCTTTACAGGCTGGCGAGATCGTGATGCCGGTCTGCCCCTTGGCATTCTCTAATTTACAGTTCACCGCATTGACGCGGTCAACGACCAGCGGGGCTGATCTCTTGACGTGGAAGCTCATATTGTAGGGCTTCAAACGGGGGTCCGTTTTGAGCATGTCCCAATCGGAGCGCCCGGTTGAGGTATTCCGGGCTTGGCCGGCGGGGTCTCCGTACATCTGAACTCGACGGGTTACGGTCTCACCGTTGGCCCCTTGGAACGTCGGCGGCCAGTCCCTGACGAACTCCTCGATTTGTTCGTAGGTGGAGCCATTCCGAATACGGTACTCCCCAAGGACGGAAACGTGATCCCGTCGCGGCTTATCGCCACGCCCTGCATCGACTTGGCACACAAGTGAAACTCGGGGATCGACTCCGAAGTCATGGGTCCACACCAGTGGAAGGCTCGGATCATACTGGACGGCTCCGACGTGCTTTCTGGTGTCAAAGGACGTATACACCCGACCAACACCGAGTTCGCCCCACTCCCCCATGACCTCTATCTTAAAGAGTTCGGGAGAGAGAATGGAGCGTAACCGCTCGATGTATTCTTCGCGGTTCCTCAGTAGGGTGTTATCGAACGTCGTGACTTGAATGAGCTTGGCACTCTGCTTCTTGACGAACTTCTTATAGAGCCAGTGCGTCATCGAGTGCGGCGGGTTCGCAGTCAGACGAAGCTGCGGTTGCAGGTCTGGGTAATACCTCTGCGAGGGTTCTGAGAGCCGCAAACGAGTCTGAACGAAGTCGTAGGCCATACCGCCGGCTTCTCCGCCTTCGTTCCAGGTCTGGGCTTCGTCGCACCAAATTCGGTCGATCATTTGGCCCTTAAGCCGAATGTAGGTTTCGGAGGAAGTCGCGATCAGGCGGGCGCCCTTAGCGGGGCCGGACTTGATGGTGACGATCAGGTCTGAGCGGTTGCATTCCCAATCGAATCCCCACTCGATGAGCCGGGAGGTAAGCGTAAAGGTCGTGCCTTCGCGCATCGCGGGGAAGGCCGCACCCATGTAGTACAGGCGGGCTTTCGGGTACAGTGTGGCCTGAAGTATCAGCCAGTCAGCCGCGATAATGCTCTTACCCGAGCCGACCCCGCCGATCACGACGACCGCTTGATCGTCGCACCGCAGGAAGTCGCGCTGCCAAGGGAGGCACTGGAAGTCAATCGTTCTTGGGATGTTTCTTCCCTTTGCAGTAGGGTTGGCCGGCCATCTCGACGGCCTTGCCGATGACGGCGTAACAGGCGCTGACCTGGTCCTCGACATCCGCTAGACGGGCCGAGAGTTCGATAATGCGGTTGCTGGCGGCGACAGCCTCACGCTGAAACAGTTCGCGATCTAGTCTATGACGGCGCTCAATGTCATGAAGGCGGGCCAGGGCACCCGAGTCTGGGATACGGATATGCGGGTTTACCCCGTGAGGATCGAATGGCACATACGGGATGCCCTGCATCGGACCGGTCGAGCTAGTCGAATTAATTGGGCGACACATAGAACAGAGACAGCTCATGTAGCGTCCTCATAGGCGATGCGCAACATTCTTGAATAATGATACCAGAACGTAAGACCAAAGTCTAACGGACCTACCGGTTAGGGGAGCAGGCCGACCTCGAACCCGTCCTCGTCGCGAATCAGAACCGCAAAGTGGGTCGCCGAGGGGATAACCTCATAGGTCCAGCCGTCTCCATCAAGCCGGGCGGCCTCGCGGGCGACTTCGTCGGCCCGCTCTCTAGTCGAGTAGCGAGTGAATCCGGAGACGAAGGCGTTGCCCTTATTCATGACCTTATAGTACCACTTGGTATCGAAGAACGCCATACCGTTTTGTAAAGACTTACGCCTGTTCGGCCTCAGACGGCTCGGAAACCTCGGGTATGCTCCACGTCACATGAACCGACTCGTCGGCCGCAGCCTGACCACTGGAGGCGTCTCCGACCTTCAGGCCGTGAACTTCCCGGTCCAGCTGAATAGCGGCTCGGCAGGCGTCAACTAGGGCCTTGAGGCCTTCTCGACCGCTTCTGCCGATGAACTCCCGAGGATCTGCCGCATCGACTACCCGTTTGACCAGGTCGGATACTGAGCCGCTGAGGGCCCCGTGATTCCCTATTGCGTCTTGGACCGCTTCTCTTACTTGACTTTGGATTACAGAGTTAGTGCTCTCTGTCAGATTCCTGTTCCGTTCCGCCAGCCAGCCCTCTTTAGAGGCGCGGGCCGAAATTGTAGGGCGGGAGACCGTAAACTCTTCAGCGCATTTCTGGGCGGTCCAGCCCTTAACGACGTAGGCGGTCCGAATGGCGATCCAGTTGACGGGGGTAGTGGGGCGGGCCATAGTCTCCTCCGGGGCCTGCCCGGACGGGTTTCTTTACAATTAGGGTATTGCGCTACAGGATACCGAGTGGTATCGTAGAGGTAGGCCGAGAGCGGGGCGTAGAGCGCAAGGGGTTCAAAGGTCGCCTTACCTGCCAGCCGATACTGAAACTTAGAAAGACTCACAAAATGAACAGCGCACAGGCCAGACGCGACGAACGCAGGCGTATTGCCGCGATACCAGCCCCAACCGCTGCCGAAATTGCCAAGGCGGCCAGGGCGCAGGCGCAGTTATTGCGAGACTTAGCTACAGAACACCTTGGCTACGTTTGCACTTGCCGCAAAGACGCGGGCGGATGCAAAGGGTGCCGTTGGGCGCGACGCGCCGAGGAGGCTTAGGGCCATGAGAACCTGTGCCGACTGTGACCGAGAAGGTCGAAAAAGCCGGGCACCGATACGTCCCTCGTTTCGCCCTTGGTCCCAAGTCAACGAAGTTATTTTACACCTGAGTACGCACGGCACTCCGGATCTGACGTGCGACCTATGCGAGGTTGTGCGCGCACTGAAAACCGCCGAGGAGGTTGCGATCATAACTCATGACTGAAGCGGATATGGCCGCCCTGTCTATTTTGACCGAACTGAGGTCTGAAATGGGACTCTGCCAGACTTGCGGTTATGTAGCCACCGAGTCTCTTCGGTTCAACGAGAAGTCCGCGTTACTATGTCGTCGCTGTTACGTCGAAGAGGTTACGCGTTGACCGAGCAGGACCGTTTGCAAAAAATACACCAGGTGGCCTGTGAGGCTCAGGCCTTGCGAATCCTACGTATGTCGGACTCGCGCCACTGGTGGCTCGCTGGCCAAACCATTGAGGGCGACTGCCTAGTGAGCGAGCTCATCATCTCACTTGCTCCGACTGAGGACTAAAGTTTCCGGGGGTTGAGGGAGCCCTGGGAGAGGGATCGGACGGCCCTACTACTGCAGCGTTATTGTGAGGGCGCTGCGGTGTAGGGCCTCTCCCTTTATCGGACCAGCCAAGGCGGGGCGGTCTCTAGGAACTCCGGGCTGTAGGCCGCGCAGAACTCTTCGATGATGGCCGCGATCCCCTTAGCATGAAGGACCAGTCGCTCGTTCATGGCGTCCAGTTCGGTCATCCGGCCCATGCAGCGCAAATTGCCGTTCTCGGCGATGTACAGAGTGATTCCGCGGGCGTTGGCCTCACGGAGGACATCAGCTGCGCTCGTCACATCATACCGCCTGGTATTGCGGGGAGTATTACAAAATGGTATGCTATCAGGGCAAGGAGAATCCCGATGCTTGATATCGACCAGTGTTTTGACCGTTTCGCCGAGAACCGCCAGCCGTATGGTGAATGCTTCTGGTGCGACCAATTGGCCGACCATCTTCGCGGGCGGCTATTACTGTGCGATACCCATGCCATTATCATCGACCGCATTAATGCGACAGCAGCGTGATGGAGACCGATCACCGGATGCTCTTGATCGAGCGCGCCTTCAACGAGGCGACCTATGTCCGCTGTTTCCGCCTGGCAGGGTCCGAGGTCGCATGGCTCCAGACTTTGGCTCAACCGGGCATGGGCGAGGCCATCGTCGATCTAAATTCCGGGCAGACCAGCATACTGCCTAATCGCTGAGCCGTTCGATCACGCCCAGAAGGATCGGCACGAGGTCTAGCGCCTCGAAGCCGGCCTTTTCAGTCGGTAGTCCGGCCAGGTAGGCCAGGACTTTCCGACTGTCGCAGGAGTCCCAAAGATCATTCGGTTGGGACATCGGCCTTCTTGGATTTACTCAGCCGGCGGACGCCCTCAGAGATCGAGAACACTTCGGCGCGAGGACTACCGACGAGCCCCTCGGCTTGTCGGAGCTCTTCGCGCAGCCGTTTGGCCGGCGTCAGTCTCCGATGAACTTCCCAGCTATACCGACTCACAATGTCCCCTAAAAATAAAATCCCGCCTGGTAGCGGGTTGAATGGACCACATTTGGCGACTGTGCTCTCGCCTTTTCTGGGTGTCCCTCACACCTAATATACCACTCGAACATTCGTTCGTCAATCCCTATCGGGATTACGGCGCAGCGTTTCGAGTAACGCTTCCGCGTCAGCGAATGAAACGCCGGTAGCCATTAGGCGGCCAAGGAAGTCGAGCATCATGCCGGCAGAGTAGTCGATCTCGTTTATCAGTGCCAGGCGCGCCGTCTCCGAAACCCGCGCCTTAACGACATACGGTCGGGTATCGTCGTCCTCGCTCATCAGCCGGCGGTGACGTTCCCGGATCTCGGCGGCAGTCGGGGCTCTCTTAGCGGTGCGTCTGCGCCCCTTCGAACCAGCGCCCGTACGCTGGACGGGATTGCCCGGCTGGAGGGTTCCAGGTGTTACACGGTTGTCGGGGTCTAGCGGGGCCTGAGTAGCGTATGCGCCGGCATTGACGATAGGACCGCCCTCCGAGATCATGTCGGCCTCTTGCGCCTCCTTGATAGCCAGTAAACGGGCTACGTCAGCCTGGTAGGCCAGTTCTTCGGGGTCCGCAGTAATTTGTTCGCAAATTACCCCCGACAGTTCGGCGTCGAGAGCTAGCTGTTCGTCCGTATAATCGGGGATCAAGCGAAAAGTCCTTTTTGGGCGGTTCGTTTGGCTATAAGGGAATGATATTCCGGATTAAGTTCGTATTCTACCCAGCGACGCCCGAGAGACTCGGCCACTTCGGCGGTAGTCCCGGAGCCCATGAATGGGTCGAGGACGATGTCGCCGGGCTTGCTACCAGCACGAATACACAGGACCGGAATCTCTCTCGGGAACGTAGCGAAGTGCGCCTCACTGTATGGCTCGGTTCCTACCGTCCATACATCGCGCTTATTCGCGCCGGCAATAATGTCGCCAACCGCCCTCATCGGTCCGTTCGTCTTTTTGCCCCCATTCGCTCGACTCGATCCGGCCTGCGCCGGAACGTTTCCGGCGAGTCGAATCTTTGAAGATTCGCTCAGCGGCTCGCGGATAGCATCCGAATCATAGAAATATCGCGCACTCTTCGAGAGAAGGAAGATGTACTCGTGAGATGAGGTTGGCCGATCCTCGACACTCGACGGCATAGGGTTCGGTTTGGCCCAAATTATATCTGAACGAAGCCACCAGCCATCCGCCTGAAGAGCGAACGCTACCCGCCAGGGGACGCCGATGAGGTCCTTGACTTTTAGGCCGGATGCATTGATCTTATTCACGCCGCCGCGCGCTACATTTGCGTGACGATCCGGACGAGACAGCCCGGACGAATTGGAAAACCCGGCATGGCCGCGAGGCGTACTGCGTAGGAGTCTCCGAGGTTGAGCCATAGCGTTCCGTCATCTCGAAGCGTTCTCCGCACTTCCCGAAATACCCGAACTAAGCGCTCGACATATTCCTCGACGGTCGGCTCTAATCCGATCTGGCCTTCTATCCCGTAATCTCGGAGCCCGTAATACGGTGGGGATGTTACGCAGGTTTGAATCAACCCATCCGGTATTTCAGACATATTCTCGCACGAGCCCTGATAGACGCGGCCCCACCATTCGCTCACAGCAGATCCCGAGTCGCGCAGATCAAGAGTGCGCCGCACAGAATCACAAAAACGACGAACTCAACTGCGCTCACGTTAAGGCCAACCGCTGCAGGGTAGCGCGCAGTTCGTGAAAAATGCTTATCGTCGTATACGCGTCGCCAAGCCCGTCGTGCGCCGCGCCATTGGTAACCCCGCACTGTTCCGCTAGCGACGCCAGACTCATCGGCTTGCCGAACACAGCGAATCCCAGGGTAACCGTGTCGAGAACTCGACGAAACGCGCCATCATCAAGGGGTTCAAGGTTAAATGCCCGATTAAGAAATCCGACATCGAACGGCGCATTATGGAATACCAGGACTACGTCGGAGTCTTTTGATAGGCCACGAATAAACTCGGCGAACTCTCGGATCACAACCGAAATGCTTCGACTCGCTCGAATACGGTCGGCGGTAAACCCGTTAACCTTTAACGCCGATTCCTCGATAATAAATGGTAAATATGGGTGGCAGTCCGAGACGTAGTATCCGCGAAACTGCGCGAGCGTTTCGCCGGTTGCCCAGGCCCCGATCTGACAAATGCCGTGACTCTCTGGGTCGAGCCCGGTCGTCTCAATATCGACGGCAACATACGTTACGGGGCGCTGAGGCTCACTGGCCGAAGTAGTCACTCCCATCCTGGTATCTTCTCCTTAAACTCTTTGTCTAAAATCTTATACCGTTTGGTATCGACAAGTTCAATCGAAGTTTGCGGGTAGTATTTTGCCATACGCCTCAACCGGGTGGCCGACAACTTGTCAAGATACCCTTTTACTTCTATATATCGACCTTCGTCCGGTATGAAGAAGTCGGGCGTGTACCACTTGCCGGGTCCGCGCTTGATGGTGGAAAAGACGAATCTGTGCGGTTCGTACTCCCAAGGAATCTTGTGGAAGTTGAGCCAGCGGGCGACGTTCGCTTCCCAAGAAGAGCGAAAGAACTGACCTTTGAGATCCTTGCGCTTACCCTGTTTGGAAAGTGGGCGGCTCACTCTTCTGGCACCTGTATCTTAACTTTGGCGATCTCGTTGTGGGCGAATGCGGCATCGCGGCGAATGGCTAATTCGAACTCGACACGGCCGGCTTCTTGCATCTCGTGACAGGATCTGTGCGCCGGCCGGGCCAAACGCGGACTGGCGTACCGCAACGGGCCGAGTTGACTGCGGGCGATAACGTGCGCCGCGTCCGTTGCTCCGCCGCCCCAACAGAGGTAGCAGAGTTTCTGTAACCCGCCGTAAGCCTTAAAGACTTCGCGGTGAAACGATGATGCCTCGCTCTTACGTTTCGGGTTCTCCTGGAGCGGCTTCACTCCGACTAGTGTGGCAAGTGAAGCGGGATCACGAATATTCCAAGCACCAGGACCGCAAGGAACTGGACAATCGCTCCAATGTCCGCCCGGTAGCGAATGATCGAATACAACCAGAACGCGATGCATATCCAATACAGGACAAAAAGGAACGTCGCGAGTGACACCATTATTTCTTCCCTCCCTTAGCGACAAGTAGGACGAATATGAAAAGACTACTGACAGCCCCGACAAGGTAGCTGCAAATGGCGACAGTGAAAATTACGATCTGCGTTTCGGGGCTCACCGATATTCCATCCCGGATAACTGCATGTAGCGCGCCAGGAACTTGGACTTCGCATCCTTGTGACTGTACGGCACGATAAGCTCGACTTGCGGCTTGCCTTCGAAGGGCCACCGCTCGCTCGGAAGCATCAAGTCACGCTTCTCAGTCAATAGTAAGTCGATGTCGGCCTGTTTGACGGATGCCGGGCACGGGCCATGCAATCCGAACGCCTCGAAGATAACGGTCTGAAGTTTCGCTTCGGCCTTACGGTATGCCGCGAACTCCGGCTGATACTTTATCGGCGTCGCGATGTCGTGCATGTACGCCTCGCTCGCGTCGTGCAATAGTCCCCATAGCGCATCTTCAGGGTCGCAGGCGTAGCTAACGCGGACACAATGTTCGGCTACGCTGTAGTACACTTTAGAATGGCCGGTGAACCGACACTGGTGCGAGAGTGCGTGAGCGATGTCAATGATACTAACATCCTCGACTCGGGGATCAAGCGGCCAGAAGCGCCGGCCGTTGTAAGTCTCGATGAACGGCTCGATGTCGAATTTATTCACGCAGCCCGCTTTCGAATAGCGAGCCCGATCAATTCCATCAAGCCGACCGAATCGAAGTTCCGCCCCTCGCCGCCGAACAAACGCGTCAGCGTGTTCCGGCATTTGGCCTTTGCGGCCAGACGCGCTTTCTGCCGCACATCCGCATCTCGTCTCATTTTGGCTCGGTATTTGGCGACGTATGCGGGATCATTCGCCATCCTAGCGCGGTGTGTTATTGCCCACTCGCTCATAGCGGGAACGCGTTTAGATTTAGGCTGTTTGGCCCGAAGTTCCAACATCAGTGCGTGCCGCTTGGCTTCATGCTCGGCGCGCTCTTTAGGGGTCATTGATTCAAGCCGAGCAGCTGCAGCGACTCGCTCGATTTTACGCTTCTCGTTTTGCCGTTCACGATAAGTCTGCACCTGATCAGGGTGGGCCAATCTCCAGCGGGCTTGCTTTTGCGCGTTCGTCAGCATGGTTCACTCTGGGCGTATTCTGGTTCGAATTTGTACGGGTGATTCTCCGCATAGTGCGCCTTGAGCGCATCGGCCGGAGTCTGGGCATCGGAGCCGATGAACTTGACCCAACAGATAGAGCAGATTAGCGACACGACCTTCGATTTAGACATGGGCCTTAACTCGGACGTGCGGGCAGCGTTCCTTGCCGGTTGGAATGACTTTCGGGCTAGGTTTTGCGGCGAACTCACGGTAGCATTCGCCGCAATTTTCAACCGTGCCGTCGTCCTGGAAGGTCGTACTATCGCCGGGAACCTTGTACGGGACCGGATTGGCCTCAAGATACTCGACCAGGGCCACGAGGACGGCTTGACGGGCCAAAGCATCGAAGCTCACGGGGTTGAACCAGGCCTGAGAGCCCGACTTGCCAGGCCGGACGGACAGCGGCATTGACGGTCCCTCGACGGTCGCAACGCCCTGATCGTCAACCCGGTGCCGGCAGTTCCGCACGGTCAAACCGCTATACCGCAAGTCGAATTTTCCAATCGTCATCCCGCGGGCGGTCCGGTTGACCATTGCCGAAGGCGTATAGCCTGTAATCGCGATGTCTACCATTGTCAGGATGATACCATACGGCGCGACCAAAGTCCAATGCTTTTCGGTATCATGACGCGCCAAAGAGGAGATCGGGATTCGGGTCCTGGTCGTCGTAACCGAACACCTCGGAAGCGTAGTCTAAGGCCGTTTCGGTTCGCTCGCTTACCTTGTCTACGTGCGGGCGCGCGCACGCGTAGTCCCCTGGTAACTGGCACTCTGGCCCTCTGGGTCCGGTTTCTTCCCTATTTTTTTCTAAGGTAGTATAAGGAAGGTTTAAATCAGCCTCGTCATCCAAAGCCAGGGGACCAGTCAGAGTGCCACTGGCCTTCTGGGTCTCTAATTGGCCCTCTGGGTTGGCACCCTGGGGTGCTACTTTAGTATGATTTACCCAGAAATGGGGGCCTTGGCCTTTAAGCTGCGTAGACTGAACGCCGAGGTTCTTTTTGGCTCTCTTCAGCGTTCGTTCCGAGAAACCGGCCTGCCGGCCGAGCTGAAAGGCCCGGTTAGCCTCAATCGGGCCGTCCTTCAGGAGGTCAACAATCCACGGCCCGGCCTCCTGCACAGTTGACCGCTGTCTAGGGGCGGTGGGGTCCGGCCGGCTTGCCGCGAAAGCGTCCTTGTCTAATTCGGTGTCAACCTTGCCGAACTGAAAACCGTTCGTGCCCAGAAAGAACTCGACGGGCTCGGCGAGTTCGTCGTCCGAGCATTTTTCCGAGAATACCGCCCGCCTCTTTGTACGTTTGTTCTCCCCGATGTAGAGAATAGATCGGGGAACAGCACCGAAGGCGGCTGACCCGAGAATCCTGGCGAGGATTGACCGCTCCGGGTCCTTTGACAAATGGCGCAAAAATACAATAGCGACCATGTGGCGCTGTGCGAGATCCTGCAGGCCGGCCAGGCACTCGCGGACCTCATTATCGGAGTTCTCGTTCTTGCCCATCACGAACGACGAGATCGGATCAAGGACGACGAGCTTAACGGCCGGATTAGCGGTCAGGAACTCGCTAATTTGATCGATGGAACCCCTGCCGGGCTCCTCGTTCAGGAAGGTGATCTTGGCCGTATCCGCCCCGCAAAGTTCAAGGCGTTCTTTGATCCGTCCCGGACGATCCTCGCCGGCCCATATCAGAGACTCGGCGGTTAGCGGACCATCGGCGTCCGGGAGGACCCAACCGCGGGACAACATGGAGGCAATTGAGCAATACAGGAACGTCTTGCCAACGCCGGGCTCCCCGACGATGGCCGAGACCACTCCGAGGGGAATCCGGCCTTCCCAAAGCCATGAGACCTGCTCCTGCGTAATCTCTGAGGCTTTTGTGAAGGTGTGTCGTCGCCAGCCGGAGGAGCCGCCCTGAGTCAATCCGATAGGGGCACCGGGTTCATATCGGGCAATCGACTTCGCAATTGTCGAGACCTCGGACGCTGGCAACGGCGGTTTACACAGTCTGCGATTCTCAACCTGAAGGGCCGCGTCGAGCGCCTCGGCGGAAAGATCAAGACGACGGAGAGCTCCGGCCTTGCGGGTCAGGGCATCGTTCCGAGAGCCGGCGATGATCTCGCCTGATACGGGAGTAGAGGCCAGGGCCTGTTTCACCGCTGGGTACAGGCTCGGCGGTAGAGGTATTAGGGCACCCTGCTTGGGGTTGTAGCCCTCCTCCCATTCGTACTTTCCCGGATACTGCTCATTTCGATCATCCAGTTCGGAGGGCTCCAGGATGACGTAGCCGCCGGTCGTCCGAACGTCGATTCCCCGGCCGTAGACATCGGCCCCTGATTTGGCCTCTAAGCCCCTTGGAATCCGAAAGTAATAGTGGGAGCCACCGGAAGGGGTTAGGCACGTTACAGCGCCCCGGAAGGCCTCTTCGTTGCCTCTCCTGAGATCCTCGAAGGTATCGTCCCCACCGTTCTTGGGGTCAACGTCGATAACGTACAGGCCGGAGGGGCCGCAGCTGAGGCCGATGTTCGCTTCGGGATACCTGGTCCACCAGGCTTCGATAGTCGTCGGGTTAGTCGTAGCGTCGAGTAGCCCCTTAGACCCGTCATAAGGGCGCTTCGAGAGCGGCTGTAGCGGGAAAATGTGCCAGCCAAAAGCGGCATACCGAAGGGCGTACTTACCCTTGATCGAGAGCGCCACCGGCAACGAACACACACTTTCTAACGAAACGCAATACAGAACGGTATCGGTTACTTCGTGGAAAAGGAGACCACGTTATTAGTTTGGCGCTCGATCTCTTGAAACTTCTGCGCCATCGCGATGCAGGCTTCGGCGGTTTCGCGGAGATCCTCGGCCATCCGTCTCTGATGCGGCGGCCAGTATTTGGTAAACTCGACGATCTGCCTTGCGTCGTCGATCACTGCGTCGAAGTCCATTTCGGGCAATCCTTTGCTAGATATTCGAGGACCGAAGAAGAGTCTGAAGTATAGACCGTAATTCCCGAAGCGTCTGTGAGCGGGCTCGCAGGTTGTCTAAAATTGACTGAGCCAAGATAACTCGCTCGCGGCACTCGTCTTTGGCGGATGGCGAGGACTGAAGAACCTCGCACTTAAACTTCGCGAGGGACGTGCGGGCGGTAATCGCAGCGCGGCCGATCTGCATTGTTTCGATCATGATCTCGTTGAGGGCGCGGCCTTGCTCATACACGCCGAGGGATTGGATCTCGTCGGCGGACATTTTCTCGATGCTTATCATGTCTTAAGACCTCCGCCGGCCGCCTTGCACTTTGGAAACACTTTTATCTTGTGCCCGCGGCCGGCGCGCTTGCCGTCAATGACGACCGTCGCGGAATCGGCCTCAATAATGATGCCAAAGCGGCAGATGCCATGAACTATGTCATCAAGATTGAGGTGTGGAGTCTGCTCGTAGGGCTCCGTGACGACTAGGTGTAGCGGGAGGTTATACCCACCCGTAAAGTAAGCCGCCGCGGAGCCACTAACGAGGATCGCCTTAGCGAATAGTGCTAGAACGGTAAATCGCTCTCGGTTATCGGGCGCTGTTCCTGAACCTTAGACTTCGACTCGGCCTTCTTGGCGCCAGTCGCGGCCTTGCCGAACTTAATGATGTTCGTATAGCCGCTTTGCGCGTTGAACTCCGTAGCGACCCGGATCGGCTTGCCGATCAGCGTGTCAGTGTCGATGCTCTTTTGGCGGTCGTCGCCTGCCGGAATGCCAGTCGCGGCCTCCAGGAACTTGGAGAACTTCGACGGACCGGCTTGGCTCGGGTTGAGTGTGACGTTCAATCGCTTGGATAACGTCACGTCCTCGCCGGTTGGCGAGATTGAGCCCAAGCTGACATAAACTCGGTTGACGCGTCGTGCGCCAGGCGTACCCGGCTCAACTTGTACCCCGTTGTCGTCTGCATAAAAGTCGGCGATCTTTTCAATCGTTCCGCTGTAAATGTCGTCCTCAAGTTGAACCTTCGAGGACCCTGTGCTCGGTGGAATCATTTCGCCTACTAGTGGCATGTGCTCTGTAACCTTTCTGCGTAAACGCATGTGTCGATGTGGAACTGTACGGCTAGACTATGCGAACACTGTCGCGCCGAACATCTTGCGGCCTGGCAATCGCAGACGAGCTTCACGCTGTTGAGCGGAGACTTCGTCACGGTGTAGGTATCCGTATCGCCGGCCACACGATAGGAATGAGGCCCTGACTGCACAACGATCATGCGGGCGGCCTTTTTTGCGGTGTTGGGGTTCACTGCGCCGCCTCTGGTCTACCGTCGATCATATCTAGAATTTTCAGATTATGTATGGTCCATCGGGGAGCGCCGTCCGGCCGATCCTCTGCTCTCCATATATCGCGGCGCTCGCAGAAGTCTTTAATTTCCAAAAGCGTTTCGGCCATCTCAACCAGGGTGTCTTTGTCTGGGTCGAGTCCCCCATACGCGATTTGCATCAGTAGCTCGCGTGTCATGATACCTTGCGTACTTTCAAATAGGGATCAAGGGGGACACGCTTAAACCGCCCGAGCCCCATCTTCTTCAGTCCCATGCGCGGGGCGAGGAATCGGACTTCATAGTCAGCGTTGCGCCAGGACTTCTTACCCTCTTTTTCGAGATCGTTGCGTAGACTCGACCGGGCATGCTCCAGTTCGTCCGTAAGGTATCGCTTCTCGGATTCGAGGTAAGCGATGAATGCAACCAGCTGCTCACGAGTCATTCGTTGCCATTCACAGCGTCTGCGAAAATCTTGGCAGTCGCTCTATCGGTAAGGGCGCAGCATTCTATTTCGGCTATTACCCGCAACAGGGCTTGGGCGGCCTCTATGCTGTTTTTTGAATATAGCAAGCCTTTATCGTTTGCCATGGCTTGCAGGTGCTTGCGGGTCACTTGTCGCCCTCGATGGCGCGGCACAGAAGGTATCCGGCAAAAAACGCTTGGCAGATTGCGAGGATCAAGGTAATTTGTTCGAAAATTACTAGGGTCATCGGTCCATCAGGTCCGCAAAGCCGGGGAGGTTGTCCCGGAGGAACTGGTACGAATCCCACCTGGGCTCGCGCTCGCCAGCGAGCCATCGGGTAATCGTTGGCGTCGATACCTCCATCGCCTTGGCGAGGTCGCGGACGGTTATCCCGTTTTGGTCCATCGCTTTAGCGAGCGCCTCTCGAAAACTCATGTCCGGATAATACCATATTGTATGCCAGTCCGTCAATACCTAACAGTAGGCCGAAATTCCCATAGTGCCAGTTGGCATTTCGAGGGATTTTGTGGTAAGGTAGGGACATGACGCAACAGCAGATAACCCGTGCCCGGCAGGAGTTCATCAAACTGATCGACCAGCGCATGAAAGAATGGCAGATGACCGGGGCGGACCTGGCGCGCCACACGTCCATGCCTAGCAATACGATCTCGAAGCTGACGACCCAAGATAACCGCAGTATGCGGCTGGACCGCGGGGTCGAATTGGCGGATTACTTCGGGATCTCCATCGACCAGGTATTCGGCTTGACGGGCAAGCCTGCTAGGCGGCTGGAGACCGGCGCTCAAGTCGAAACGGGAGAACGTTCTCCGCTAGAACGGGACGTGGCCGATCTAGCGATGCTTCTGAAGCGCCAGGCTCAACAGTCTCAGAAGACGCTACAGGAGATGCAGGCGATGAAAGCCGAGCTTCAATCCTTGCGAAAATCTCGCCGCACTCGTGTTCAATAGATAGGAGTTCATTGCGGTCAGTGTTGATTGCGGATACTTCCATGTCATCCCTCAAAATCCGGAACCGAGTACCTTTGTAAATAGGTCCTTAGTCGCTCCGATACCAGTACCTTCGGCCCCGACTCTGTACGGTATTATACCGCAAAGGTAAAGTCCGCGCAAAGATGACGTAGGCCATCTGACCCAGGACCCCCGAAAGGGGGTTTTCTTTTTTCCTCATGTTCCGCCGTCGTGCGCCGATATAAACCGTAAGGGCCAAAGGTCCCATAAGATGTGGTACGCAAACCGGGGTTTGTGTGCCTTAGTCATTACTTGCTTGAAGCAGTACCCGAGCCAACCTAGCCCACGAACTACAATTTGGCACCCCGGACGTTGCCCCACTAGTCCCGACCTCCCAGGATTCCCAGAAAAGGTCATTCAAGCGCCCTCCGCCGAACCGGACGGTTGCCCGTCCGGCCCCTCTAGTTATCGGCACTTCTCGCCGGATATTCGAATCCACGGGTGCAGTCTAAACGGCCACCTGAGCGGGTACACTTTGAAGTGGAACCCGATTTCGAAAGCATCGCGCTTGCCTAGTTTAGCAAGGACATGTAGCGCATCGTTAGGGTGCCGCCGGTAGCGCAGCCAGACCGTGTACCAGCCTTGCGGGATGTCGCGTTCATGTGCGTGACGCGGGGCCGTGTAGCGCGGATTTACGGGTCGCTCACTTCTCTCCATCTTCAATGCGGACTGAATGCGATCAGCGCGGCAAATAGAATCCATACGAAGAACCAACCGGCGCGATTATTCACTTCTCGCCCTCGATGGCAGCGCGAACATAATCGACTGGAATCACTGCGTACCCTCCCGAAAACTTTGCATAATATTCATCCGCCAAATCCGCCAGGTCCAGCACCCGCAGCAGGGCCTGGGCCATATCACGATGCATCAGCAATGCTGGCACCGGCAAAAACTTCTCCTCGCCGTGCGTAGACAAAACGGCCTCTTCCAACCGCTCGCGAGTCATGTCGGCCTTGGCATAGCTGCTAGGCGTTTAAAAATAGCGAGGACCCCGTGTCCGTACTCATTCGTCGTCCCTCGGTCAACGTCACCAGCCTCGTGCCATTTGATGGCCGCCCCGAGCCCTTCGTTGTACGTCGCGGCGACCAATAGAACGAGTGTGTCGCCATTGAAAAGGTGCAGACCGTGCCAGTATTGGATGGCCGGCATCAAGAAGTGGTCGATGGCGTAGATCCCGCTTGCCGTGACATCTTGCCAGTTGTCCGGATAGGAACTTGTTAGCTGATATGCTCCGTGCCCGCCATCACCCGAAATAACGGTAGCCGCGTCGGCCCGGTCCCCCGTCTCACGCTCTCGAATCGCTCCGAGAAAACAAGGCGGGAAGTTCCGGGCCAGCGCGGCTCCGTTGATCTCAGCGGCGAATCGGGTTGGTAGTTTGACGACCTCTCCCGAAACCCCGTAAATGCTCATACGTTAGGGTCCGGGCAGTCTTGATGCTCGCGGCCATCCATCGTGTCTAGTATGGGCGCTTCCGCTATGCAGTCAGGGCCGCAACGCTCGATCATGCGGCGACCGTATTCTTCTCGAAATTGGCCCACCAAGTGTAGCAGACCTCCGCTTTGTGAAAGTGATCGGCGCACAGTTCCGAGCCGCAGCCCGTGCAGTATCCGCACCCTGAGCCGTAGCCGGGGAAATATGTCATGTCGCCAGAGTCGCCATTAGGCGAGCAGTCGGCATCTTCAATAAAGACATCGACTTCGTTTTTGCAGTTCGTCGCGTCGCAGAATACGCGAGTATCGTACATGACGCCGCTCCAAGCCATTATGACGCGACCTCGACTTCCTCGGTGATCGGATACTCACGCGTCACGATCTCACGGGTGATCGGGCGGGCGCGTTCGGCCTGGATACACTTTGCCTCATAGCCAACGAAGGCCAGTTGGGCCGGGTCTAAGGACCAAAGGAGGGTCGTGAGCTCGTCGCGGTTCATCTCGTGAACCAGACTCTGCACGATAAGGCAGTGTCGGTAGCGAATCAGTTCTGGCGTCAGGGAGTCATCCATACCTTTGCACCTTGTCGAAGAGGATGACAACATGGTAACATGGCTCCAGTCGGAACGCAATACCCTTCGGTATGGGAGAAGTGTAAAGAATGAACCTGGCCTGGTTGAAAGCTGCCAAACGAGCGCATCGGGCGCGATTCCCGGACCCGGAGCCCCTGGCGGCGACGCTAGACCTCATTCTTGAGTCGGGGGTCAGGGTTAGCGCCGTGATCTCGGAGACCCGATACCGCCAACTGCAAGGACTGTTCGAGGGCCAGTCGGACGATGCCATATTGAACGCCCTGATCGACGACGTATGTACCCGGTGCGGGCTAGACTAAAATCTTTACAGTTCGCCCATTGCTATTCTACGATACCGCTTGGTACTATCTAGGCAACCGTAAGGAGTCTAAAAAATGGATTTTTGGATGATTGCCCTAATCCTACTGATCGTAGGGCCGCCGCTCTTCTTCTTTAGCGCCTTCTGCCTCTTCTGCTATGCCGGAACTAGTGCGATGAAACTTACTAGCGCGTCAGCCAGGCTGGCCTCACAGCGGATAAATGCCCAAGCAGCGGCGCTAGAAGAGAAGAGCGCCTAGTCCTCGATCTCTAGCTCCTCGGCCTCGCCTTCTTCGAAGTCGTCTCCCTCTTCTTCGTCCGCTTCCTCTGGTTGGTAGCTATGCGACGGGTCGTAGTTCGGAAGAAAGCTCATTATGGCCGCACCGATACCTTGCGGGTCCGAGTCGTGACGGACTTAGGCTCCCCAACCAGGCGCTTAAATACAGGATTAGGTAAGGCGGAAGTCGGGGTTCGATTAATGACTAATTCATATCCACATTCATTTGTATCCCGGCGCTTATCATAGGTGATCGGGGCCATACACGAGATGCGTACATGACCCTGCTCTACGTCAAATGCTAGACCGTCGCGCTCGCATCGCGGGCATTGCGCATGAACGAGGTCGGAGACGTTGGCGACCAGGCGCTCTCCTAGAAAGGTGATGCGCGCCTCAAAGGCTGCATTTTTCGGCTTAGGCACGGTTGACTCCCTGAAAACACTTTTGCTCGAAGATGGCGAAACCGCGTTGAATCGGGACAAGATCCACGCGGAAGCGGTCGTCCGAATGGATATAGACTGCCGCGACCCCCTGGGTCCAGCCCACTCGTGTGCGGTCGGATGGGACAGAAGTCCGGACTAACTGGCCGGGGTCAGTGACTTCGTCAACCCGCATAAGCCCGCCGACTGAGGTCGTGGAATACTCCTCGATACGGTCGTAATAATGGATAGAGCGTGATTCGACCCTATTGTACGGCGTGTGCCCGTGAATGACACTTGCCCTTAATTCGTTTTTCTTCGTAGGCGGAGCGTGCTGGCAGACAAGATTTTTGGTGAGCCAAACCTGGCCGCCGGGATAGGCGTCCGAATACATAATTCCGAGTTCATCGAACCGCAAGAGGGCCGGAATGCTCAACTGCGGCCATTCGGGGTTCCCGGCGCGACGCAAACCGTATGCTGACGCGGCATTGCGCTGGATGTACTCAGCGACTCGACGTTCATGATTCCCCTCGATGTAGTCGATCTTGCACTTCTTCCCCACCGCCGAGCGCACTTCGGCCAGCAGCCGGTAGGCGTACTCTATGGACGGCTGCAGAGTCAGCTGGAACTCGGCGATCTGCAGATACTTTGACAGGCTCGCTACGTCCAAGAAGTCGCCCAGGATCACGATACGCTCGGGCTGGAATACCCGGAGCATCTGCAACATGGCGTCAATGGCCCGGAGATCATGAAATGGCTCAAGTGCGCCCGTCTTAATCGACCGAAAGAATCCGATCTGAGCATCGGGAATGATGAAAGCCCGCTTCAACTTGTCGGTTCGGACGGGCCTGGGAGCGTACTTTATGATTGCGGGCTTTGCCGGCTGAACAACCGGCCATTTCGGGAACTCGTCCTGCGGCACGAGGTTGATCCGGGTGCTATGCAGTCCTTCGGTCTGAATGTTACCGTCCGCGTCTTTGGCGGCAGTACCCCAGGCGTTCAGTCGAACGTTCTTAATGCGATGGCCGGCGGGGTCAATGCTGGAGCGGTCCAGCAGTTCTTGAACACGGTTGATATGCTCGGGCCTTGCCTGATCGGTCAAGGAGTGCCCAAGACGCCTTCGGGCTTCGGTGACCCGCTCCTGAGCGGTCCGCCTGGCGACGCCCCATTCGTTAGCACACGTACTGGCATTGCGGCCAAGGCGAATGTAGTCGTCGAGGACCTGCTGGTCTGTCAAGCAAAAAGCCTTTCGGAGGGGTGCAATACCCGAAAGTATCATACCACGGTATCGCCCTGGAACGCAAAACGCCCTACCCCCCGGACTATTAGTCAAGAGAGTAGGGCGTATAGTGCGATTTTATGGCCTAGGAGCGCCTTTTCGGATTCCCGATGGGTCCCACAGGTCATTTCGGAGGTAAGGTGGCCTTGTAGGGCAAAGAACGGGCCTTTATGGTCGTCCTGTGCTTACTTCAGGCTGGAACGGTACTCCCGAAGGAACAGGGCCAGGGCATCGACCAGGCGGCCTTCCTCATTCGCCATCTCTTCGACGGCTTTAGGGGCGGCGGCATGGAGGGCGGCTCTAAGCTGCGGGCCGACCAGGGCCATAATACCGGATTTGGGCAGGGAGCCTTCGACGATGGCTTCAGCCGCGTTAACGGCTTCCTGGTTGAAGGCGTGTAGTTCGGCCATAAGGGACGATTTTCCCGCTTCGAGGGCCGCCATAGCGGCGTCGAGGCCGGCTTCTAGGAGAGATTTAACGAGGGGATTCACTAGCTAGTTACCTTGTCTGCCGGAGCGACCGGCGGTAATGGAGTAGGTGGCTTTTCGCCTGGGGATCGTCCCAGGGCCGCGATCACGGCGCCGATGACGCCGAGGAGCGCGATACCGGCCGTGATCCTCTTCGCCACGTCTGGACCGAAGAGGTCAGTAAGAGGGCCGGAAAGGTTTGCGGATGACGCGACCAAAGCGGTAATAGCCACACTCAGGCCGGACACCGTGATACCGGGGTGGAATGGGGTCACAGACGGTACCCGCGTAGCATCTCGCTAATGGCGTAGCCGGGCTCCATAACGACCGCCGTCCCAGCCGAGGACTGGCCGACGAGGATTCCGACGACACGGCCGGACTTATCCCAGACCCCTGCCCCGCTATCGCCTGGAGCGCAGGAACTGCAGTCCATTCCGTAAGCATGGGGCCAGTCAGGGTTCGTGTAAGTCGCCGAGCCCTGCATGGCGGTCGCCGGGCTGTAGGACCAGAAGTGCCCGTTTGGCATCCCAAAAACAAAGAGACCGTCGGCTCGTTTGAAGTGCTCGCTGACGAACGCATACGGATGGTGTCTGCGAGATTGCACCGTAACTATCGAAAGATCGTAATCCGCTGACTCAGTGTGCGATACAACGGTTCCGATGTCTCCGTCGAAGAAGTGAACCTTCTTGGGGAAGGCTTCAACCGTAGCTACTGGAATTCCGAGAAACGTAATCGGCTCAGGCGCAAAGCAGTGTCTCGCGGTAACAATAACCGATGTAGCGCCCTTCGAGTAACCGATGTATCCTGAGCATCCCGGTATGTCCATCTTCCACTCTTCTGAGATCGTGCCATCTTCTTGCTCCATTAGGCTCTTAAAGTGGACATCGAAATTTAGATATACCGACGAGTTCTCTGCTTTTGAGAGCGCAGACGCACTCCCTACAGAGGGCCATAGCAACGCTATCGCCAAGGCAAGTGCCGTCAGGCGCTTCATTTTGAAATACTTTCTAGGGCCAAACGACCGTGAGCGTCACCTGACCGCCGTGCGATTGGATATATTGGATAAACGGGATGAGCGTTTGCTCTAGGTCTGCGTTTTGAAGCCGGAGGCAGCCGAGCGTGTAATACCAGCCTTGTTGTAAGGCGAAAGGGTCTGGGAGTCCGCTGCCGCCGCCGTGAATACCTATTCCGCTTCGTCCGTGCGCAGCTTCGTTGCCGTGCGTGTCGAGAAGTGGAACGAACCAGCAACCGTAAGCTGCGTCGTCGTCGTTGTGACGGGTAACGGTGCCGTCCGCATTCCGGGTAGCGCACGCCATTGGAGCAGCGACGCCATAGTCGCCGGGCGGGCATTTGCATCGCGAGCCGTACTCGTCCATTCCGGCCGTGACGTATTGGTCGTTGATTCCGACATCGTGACAGGGCAGAGTGTGAAGTAGGCCATCGGGATGCCCCTGGGCAGACGCGCCCGTGATAAAGCATTTTAGAAGACGACTGGCGCCGTTGAAAATAAGATGACCTAAGATCACTTCTTTATGGCCTTAGCCGGGACGGGGATGTTCCGGGAGGTCAGTTCGGTTTCAAGTTCGGTAATTCGTAGTTCGTAGCCGGCCAGGCGCGAGGTCATCACGCCGTTATCGGTGCGGAGGGCCGTATTCTCGGTTTCAAGGGCAGTAATGCGTAGGCTCAGGGCCGCGACGCGGGCGGTCGTCGAGATTAGCTCATCGTGAAGTTCTCGGTTCCGCCGTTCTTGGAGTTTGTCTATTTCCGCGATTATCGCAGCACGTTCGTTCGCCAGGGCCGCAATCTCGGCATCGACGCTCCGCCGGACGGACGCCTTCGCGTTGACGTAAGCCACCCGGATTAAGAAGACTGCGGCTACCAGGGCTAAGGAGTACAGGACTCCAGCCGATTGGATAAGGGAGGAGAACTTGTCGAGCGTCACGTTTCTGGCCTTACATACCAAGTGGTATTGACAAGAGAGGGGCATTTGGGATACCATTTGGATGAGAAAGAAGGTACTCCCTAATGGAAGCACAAGCACAACTGGACCAGGTCCTCGCAGAGGTTCAAGCAACCCAGCCGGCCTACGTGGCCCGCATCGAATCACCAGTCCCGGACCTAACGGTCGAGCGCCCGGTCCTGGTCCGTAAGCACGGAGTCGGCCGGGTCAACCTGGTCCGGGTCGCGGTTTACGCCCTTCAGGCCGTTGACGCCATAGAGTCAGCGCGGTCGTTCCGTCGCCCAGGCGGCTTCGAGACCAATCCGACCATGAAACCGTGGTCGCACGGTGGGGCAGCGACGATGGCCCTCGGATTCGCCTTAGGGGACTTAGCCCGAGGGGCGATCTTCCGCCATTCGCACAAAGCCTCGAATGCTTCGGACCTCGCACAAATTGCGGTGAGCGTCCAGAGTATTCTTCAGACCGAGCACATGCTTCGGAGTACGGCTCCGTAGATTAGGTTCCGAAACAGGTCACCAAGGCCGTGCTGTTAGCCGACGCAAAGAAAGAGACCGTCATGAGCGTGCCGCTATTGGCTGTCACGACGCTAGGGGAAGATACGCTGCCGGCCGTGGTACTATATCCACACGCATAGCTTGTAGCACTTGTAAACGCAGCGGCTCCAGATAGGGTTATAGTGCAAGAACTGGCGGCCACCGTAGTACAGCTATCCACAACGCCGTGAGCCGTAGTTCCTAGCGACGCGCCGGCTGCAGTGAACATCGGCGGAACGAAACCGAGGGTTGGAGCCGCCGCAGCGCCGCCCTTAAATTTTGTCCCGGTGCCGTTTGTTACTCCCCACGCAGAACTAGGGCCATAGATTATGGACGTAATAGAGGCGGCATCGTTACCTAAGTATAGCGACCCGACCCCCGCCGGGCTAATAACCGAATCGCCGGCCGAGGTCGTTCGCAAAGACGGGCTAGTCGAATCTAGCGCGTTAACGATTCGCAGACCGGTAAGCCCCCCGCCTGAAAATACAGTAACACCGTTTCCGATAGACAGGTAGGGAACCGTTCCGGCCGAGTTCTGGAAAATGTAATTTCCGGCGGCAGTTCCGAGGCGAAATAGTCCGTTGCCCGTTCCGGTGTCGATCCCAGCGGTCATCGTCAGGGCGGCGGGGGTCCCTGGTAGCGCGTTAATGGTTACGGCTGGCATCGTTGCCGGCTTGCTCATTGTAAGAACGCCGACCGTTGTGATGCCGTAGTCGATCAGGGCCGATGATACGCCACCGCCCAGGGTTAGGGCACCAGAAGATGTACTACGCGCAGCCCCGAGGTCCCCGAACGCAGAGACGGAAGACGCGCCTACGTTAAGCGCCTTGCTGAAAGTGAAGGCTCCGGCAATTCCGGCACCATAGTCGAGCGAATTTCCGCCTATGAATATTGCGCCGGTTGTCGCGCTGCGCTGGAAGCTACCATCACCAGGTGCGACCGAAGGGTTCGCGCCGCCGCCGTTAACGAAGAGTCCGGCGTTAAAGATGGCATTATTCGTCCAGGTCTTTATGCCGGCCGCCGTCTGGTTTGTCGTCTTATCAACGAAACCGGAAAACTTGGCCGTTGTTACTGCGGTTATCATCCCGGAGGTTAACGCTGTCGTGCCTTGCGGAATATCGACCTGTCCGATGGCAACCCAGCCGGCATCCACGGTCGGCGCGACTTCGCTTCCTGTCGTCGCCGCAACGCCCGCTTTTGCCTGGCAAGAGATGATGTCAGCGCGGTCTCGGTTGACGGTTTGACTCGATAGAATGCCCAGGGAGTTTATAAAGTTCGCAAGTTGCGGGTTTTGGTCAGTGACCTGAACCTGGCACTCGATGAGGCTGATCTGCGACTGACCGGCTGTGCCTGGAACCGTTAACGGACCGATTGCGGGGCCGTTTTGAAAGCTCGTGCCTTGCAGGACAACCTTGTTGTTGTCTGCTGGTAGCTGCGTTGCGCCAGGGCCGCCGATGGGATTCGGATCTTCGGCCAAATACTGATAGATAGCGCCGACCGTATTAGCCGGAGTGGGCCCGACGTTCACCGTTAGAACGCCGCCCGGGGTCGAGACTATTAAATTCGAGTATACGCCCGTCTGCCCGATGACATCCGCCATGAACTGCCCGACGCCGATCCGCACGTCCCGAGATTCCTGGTTGAGCCAAGCATTCGGGGGCTGGAGGCCGTAGCGCCAAATGACGCGATCTAGAGCCTGTGCAGGTTTGCCCAATACTAAAAGGGATGATATAATGAGGGCAATGAAGGCAAGCGATCTTTTCAAGACTTACTATCCCTTTTCGGACAAGTTCAAAAATAGGTTTTGGTCGAACACTAAACGATCCGGCTCGGGATGCCTGGAGTGGCAAAAATTCGTATATCCCAGCGGGTACGGGGCGGCTAGCATCAATAAGCACTCTATTAGGGCGCATCGCCTGGCATATATGATCTCCAGGAACTCAGACCCCGGAGACTTATTTGTCTGTCATTCCTGCGACAATCCGAAATGCGTCGAACCCAGTCATTTGTTCCTTGGTACGCATACGGACAACCGTAGAGACTGCGCCGCAAAGGGCAGGACTCATAGACCAATCGGAGCGTTACATGGAATGGCGAAACTAACCGCCGATAACGTTTCCGAAATTAGGTCTAGATACGCCAGTGGAGAAACTCAACTACGTCTCTCAATAGTCTTCAACGTGTCGAATCAACAGATTTCCAGAATTGTCAACTTTAAGACCTGGAGAGATTAGCTCGTTCGAACCGCCCATAAGATCAGCTGACCATAATAATGCGGTGTTATTGCTGAGGCCCCCGAGAAAGTCAGGGAAACCGACGGGGTCTGCCCGCCAACGGCTTGACCGTTGAGTGAAACAAACTCGCCGCCCGGAAGGTCCGGACACGTCGAGGCGCCTTCCCAAAGCGATGCGCCCGCGCCTGTGAGGGTCATCGAGCCGCCGTTAAATTCTGCCTGCGCTTCGGCGTAGAGGAGCCAATTACCAGACTGCAGGGCGTATGGCAGCGTGACGGTTACGGTGCTGACTACATCAAGAATTCTTGTGCGCGCCATTGCCGTTGAGCCGATTCCGCCGTTTGGTCCGGCTGGACCCACTGCTCCCGCTATCCCCTGAGGGCCAGCGGCGCCAGTTGCGCCAGTCGCTCCAGCGGCCCCAGCCGCTCCAGCGGAGGCAATCGTTATCGTAGATCCGACCTGGGTAATGGTGACGTTCAGCCCGGCCGCTAAATTTATTGCGCCGGCCGCCGTGTTGATCGTTGTGACACCAGTATTGGTTACCGTTGTCTGAGTCGGGCTCGGTTGAGAGAGGCCGATTCCAGCGCCGGCTAAGAGGACAACGTCGCCCTTCTGACCCGCTATGCTCGTTACGCCCGTGTTGTCGATCTTTAGATCGGTGCGACCTTGCGAAGGCCCGCTGATACCGATGGCTGTTCCGGCCGTAATCGTGACGGCTCCAGCCAGGGAGCCGGCTGCGGCATTCCCGAGCGTCGTCACGCCGGAGTTCGCAATCGTCAAAGAACCTGCGACCGGGGCGCTGATCGTGATGCCCGTACCGGGGACCATTGTCACGACGCCCGTTGCGCCGTTGAGGCTTTGGACGACCGTTCCGACGACGGCCACGATGAGCGATTGCATGGTCGGGAATAGATAGGTTAGCGTACAGGCCGACGCCGTTGTCGCGCCGTTGGGCACTGCCAGAGTAGCGAAGGCGACGTAGCCGGCCGGCGGTGAAGCCGTTCCGGTCAGGTAGCTGTAATTTAGCCCTTCGTTTAACTGGTAGACCGTGCCCGTGCTAACCGTACCGTTAGACGCCTCGATCTCGCGCGAGATCGGGTTGGTCGTTAGCTGCGCGTACTGAACCGATATGAGGTCGTTTCGCGTAACGCCCGAACTATTCGTCGGGATTGTGAGGATCTGCGTTGGACAATAATCGACGACACGCTGTTGAACGTACAGGTTTTGACCTGGGCCACCTATCGTGAACGATAAAGCGGAGGCCGACAAGGCAACGGTAAGCGGTGTGAACCCCGCTCCAGGCTGCGGCATCGCATTGACTGCGCCAAGGATGGAAACCAAGGCTTCGGCCACCAGGTTGCGCGTCGCATCGTTATCGCTGTTGAGGTCGTTCGATAGGACGAGCTGTCCATCGACGAACTGCGACAGAGTAGTTAGGGCCACTTTGTACCTCTACCGTATGTTGTTAGCGTAAATGGGCTGGCATCCAGCGGCTTTGATTTGATTGACTAGCGCGTCGAGCCCGGACGACAGCGGCGGAACAACCGTGAGGCGCGTCGAGATGACATGCGTCTCGCGTTTGGAGTACACGAGTGGGTCAATATGAGAGCGCCCCAAGAAGAACCCGTCCGTCGTCAGATACCCGACATACATAAAGTCGATGCAGAACTGCGGCGGCACCAAGTTGATCTGACTCGACAAGTACGGGTTCGATTGCTGGTCAAAAACATTGACCTGCGGAATATTTGGAATTGCGCTGGCGAACCCGTCGAGCGACCCGGCAACGTCTAACGCACCGGATACGTCAAGCCCAAGGACCTGCGTGGCGAGGTTCTGGACGGTAAACGCCTGCAAGTACAGCGTCACGACAGATTGAATACCGGCGAGGGTAGGTTGCGGTAGGGTTAACTGTTGACGAATCCGATTCGAGAACGACGCATCTGACTCGCCGGCTGCTCGGGGTAGTCCGCCAAACGAGAAAAAGTCCAGGCTGGCCTGGTCGAGATTCTTGTCGGTTGCCGTTGCCAAGCGCATCTGGAGCTTGGCGTATACCAGTAGGTTGTAAACGTAGGATAGGCCGACGCCCGTGCTTTGGCAGAATGAGCCAAAGACGCCATTAGTGAGCGGTGAGCTATTCGTGACGAGCGCCTGTTGGGACACCCAGGATTGAGGGAATAGCGCGGCCACCCGGCGGCTGAAGTCGCCGGAATCATACAGCGGCAAAGTAAGCTACTCTCTTTAGGTGACGGTAACAGTGCCGGATGTCGCACGGGCCAGCCAGTAGTTCGGCCCGGTGGCCGAGACAAGAACAGGGCCGTTCGTCACGGAGTGCGCTTTCGCGAAGGTCGCTGTGAACGTCGTCGCGGTAATGCTCGTGACGGTAACGACTTCCTGCCCGGAGCCGATTCCTTCGATATACAACGACTGTCCAACCGTTATATTCGACATGGAAAGCGGCGTCACGGTCTGCGCGCCGGTTGCTATGGCGAGCGCGACCGACGTATTTACTGCGGGCGGGAACGGGACATCGACTGACGCACCGTTGACGACTATGGATGAATAAGAAGAAAGTCCCTGACCGGCGTTGATGCCGATGAACCCGGCCACGACGTTGGCAATTCCGACGTAAGAGACCTTGCCAGAAGGAACGAAGGCGTTAGCGACATTAGCGCCGCCGACACCGTTCCCATTAATATAGGCGATAATCGCGGCTTGAATGGCTGTTCGAACGGTTGCGGCCGCGAAGCTCGGCTGAATGGATGTCCCGGTAACATTGACCGTAATGGTTTGATTGAGCGGTGAAATAACCGTGAAAGATATGCCAGCGGCGCGCACGGCGTCAACGGCGCTCTTCACGGATGCCAGTACGGTTGACGGGATTGCCCCTGAGCCGTCATCGGCTACAACGGTAAAATAGGATGACTTGGCCGTCCCGTTCTGGTCGAGTTGATCGTTAACCGTGTAGGTCAGGCCGGCTTGGGTCGCCAGGACCGCGGACGCGATGGCATTCTTCGACGCCTTGGCAAGCGAAGAGACGTAAAGCTGGAACCGGACCCGTAGGGCCGCATCCGATTCTTGATCGATTCCGTTAGTGATGTCTGCTAGGTTTGCGACGGTATCCGCGCCGACGCCCGCTGAGACGATGACCGATAGGGTCCCCGAGAGGGCATTGCCGGCTACGCCAAGGGTCAAAGATTGAACGGTAGCCGAAACGCTGGAGGCACCGAGCGCAATTGTGTAGCCGCTTAGGGAAGCGGAGTAGTTCGGGTTCGTCGTGTCCGCAATGACCTGGTACTGTACGGGCAGCGTTGGCGGGAGCGCCTTAGTTTGGATAACCGTACCTACCGGGATAATGACTTGCGCGGGAGCCGGTTGGGCTCGTGAAAAGAGGGCTGGCCCCTGAGCGGCGACGGCTGCGATGCGCGTCGGAACTAGGTAGTAATCCGCGACAAACGAGGTAAGGTCAGGGCCGACTGACGTGGCGGCGCGTGAGACGCCGACGAGGTATTGCGCCTGCTGTTGAATGAAGGTGAGTTGAGCGGCAACCGTATTGACGAACGCCCCGGCCACCGAGCCAGGCGAGAAGTTCTTAACCTTATTGGTGAAGGCACTGACGCCGTTCTGCAGGCTCGACACGTATTGTGCAGGCGTCTGGACTTGCAGCGGCAACGTGGGCTCCTTAACTTAGACTGATTTTGGGCGTCGAAACGGGCCGGCCGGTTGTCGCGCTCGTGAATGAAACGGCTACCGAGAACCCCGCACTGCCTAGAGCCTGAACGGCTACGTCGGGCGGCGGGAGCGGGGCCACTGTGTCTTCTTGAGTAACGCCGTCAAGACATATCTGCTTAACGGTTTGCGCGTTGTTCGAACTGACGGCCGAGCCGATCATGCGCCGGAGTCCCGCCCCGTAGGTCGGCTCAAAGATGTAATCCGGCGGGAGGATAGCCGTGCCGTCCGGGGGGACAGTTCGCGGACTCGTGAGCAGCCGGCGCGTCACCCGTTGTCGGGTCTCCGTGTCGCCGTCTGAAGTCAACAGGTCGCCAGAGATGTCAACTTGCCAATCGCCACCTGTAGGACTGCCTATGGCCGGCCATTCGAGGCTCAGGTCGGACATCCTAATCGCCTGCCTTTGCGGTCGTCGAGCCTGCTGGGTTCGTGTAGGTCGCTTCGGTCGTCGTTGGTATCGCGGATGACCCTGCGCCGGTCGTTACGCCAGAATGAACGTGAGCGTTGAAGACCGCGCGAGCCGAATTTAGCGCGGTGATCAGCGGGTAAATGTCCTTCTCGCGCAAGATCCTATTCGGGTTCCCGGTGATCGTCGAGATGTTTCCGACCTGAATCGTGCCTTCGGTTGCGCTCTTGATGGAGACCGCGGTGTTCGCCCGATTGGTGACTTGCCATTCGCCGACACCGATTGACGTATTCGGGGGAATCGACTTGACCGTATTAGTGATGCCAAGGGCGATATACTGGTCGCCGTCGGTAGACATGGAAAGGACGACGATCTGTGTTCCGGGTTCGATGCCCGCCTGCATCCCGTAGTTATTCCCACCAAGGGGCATAATAAGAGGCATAGGGCCAAGCTCGGTTGACTGGTAAGAATTATCCGGCGAAAAAGAGTTGTCAACAGTTACGGTCACCAGGTTTCGCTTTGCGTCGTAGGACTTCACGTCCGCGAATCTTGCAACCGGAGGCGCGGGGTTTACCCGCGAGGCGCGCAGGGCCGTGCGCTCTAGCATATTTCGAACGTGGTTCATCCGTTTATCGAACTCGCATGATTCTCGGCAGTAATTTGTACGGTAACGTTCGGCTCACTATCACCGCCGCTCAGTGTAACGTGAGCCTGCTTGACATGATAGAGCGGGGCATTAATGGATGGGAGAATGCCATCAAACTTGCAATAAAAGTGCGACCCGAACTTCGAAAGCGTGTTTACCAAGAATGTGTCAGGAATGAGATCGGCGGTGACGACGAACTCCTTCGAGATTAGCTCCTGATATTGGTTTTTCGCAAAGTCAATCAGCGACGCCTTGGTGTGGTTCGCCTTTACGTCGATGTAGACTTTTTCAGTAACCGTCAGGCTGGAGCCGGGCGGATACTGTGCCAGGATGCGGTTCTGCTTCTGCTGGTTGTAGCCAGTAACGATGACTTGGACATTGCGGCTCCGCCGAGCGGCATGTTGCACCGTGCAGTTCGTCAGGTCTCGGCCCCATGCGTATTTTAGGGTAGGTGCTCCGGGGAACTGACCCGGCGGGCCGTAGTATCCTTGATTATTGTGAATAGTGAGGATATAGCCGTCATCTTGGGCGGTCTGCGAGATGTAGTCCCATATCGAATGGCCGCGAGGTGATTTGGTGTAGTCAAACTCCGTAAACGAATGGCCCGCAGGATAACGTGACGGAATTAGCGTCATAGCAATCTCGGGAGCGTACAACTTCATTGCCTTGGAGACAAGTTGATGCCCATACTGAAACTTATCAACTGCGCCCTGAATACGAACCTCTTGCAGGCGCGCTCCAGCAGTCCGGCAGATGAAGGTCTGTTCGTTTGCCATCAGGTCTAGGTGAATCTCGTCAACCATGCCGTTTTCGAGTAACTGAAAGCGCGGCGGGACCTGGGTGGAGTTCGGACTGATCGACTCGTAAGACAGATACAGGTCGGCCTTATAAATTAGGTTCTTGTCGCAAGCGAGCTGTAATTGACGCGGATGATCGACGACTTTTTTCGCGTTATAGGTTAGGCCGCCGTCGAACGGGTTGATCGGGCAGCGCACTTCGAACTGCGTCGCTAGATTGAACCCGTTTAGGTCGAGGTTGAAACTATAGATCGGCAGGAAGGACGCCTTGCCGGCAACGTCTGTAATCTTTAGGTGGGCTGCAATCCGATAGAGGCCAGACTGAATGGGCAAGTCTTAATTCCTCGGAAGGCTGACCTTCCCGGATACCAGCGCAAAAGGATCTGTTTGGTTATTGACGTTTAGCAGATCGGTGAACCGGGTCCAGTCGCCTAGTTGCGTCGCGGCCAGCGTGAACATATCTTGCCCGACGTTTAGGGTGACTTGATTGGAGCCGTCTTGCCCCGTGAATGTCTGCAAGGTGTTGATATAGCTTTGCGAGGCCGACAGAAGTTTTGTAGCCCAAAGATAGAGCGACTGATCGGCGGCGAGCGTCGATGAGGCGGTGAGGACCTGCAGGGCCGTTGACGCCGTGGATACCGAGCCCATCGTTAGGCCGAGCATCGTGAGCGTCGAGCTTGACGCCTGCTGCTCGGGTTGCGCTGACAAGACCGCCGTAAGGGCTGCGTTCGCGTTCGCCACGGCGGTCGCCGCACGGGTGTCGGCTGCGGCCTGATCGGTGAGCAGGGTCGTGATTTGGGTCTGCTGGACGCGCAGGTTCGTGCCCGCGCCTTGACCGATGAGGCCGTTCGGAACGGAACCTGCCCGGTCCGTCAGGGCTTTTACTTCGATACTGTAGCCGATGTCATAGCGCGACCGCTGCTTTATCGTGAACTTAAAAATCACGACATCCCAGAGGTAGCGCCCTAACACCAAAGGTACCGCAAGCTGATTGACTTGAGCGGCCTTGAGTTTACGGACCTTCTGCTCGGCATCGTTCCCGAGGAACCGCGCACTCCAATGCATATCCTGCGGAAAGGTGCCAAAGACTTGGGCGATTCGTTTAGGCGTTGCGCCGTCTGATTGGGGGATGTTATGCATCGAGCCCCAGGTATCCGTGCCGAACTCAAAATCCTCGGGGACCTCGAACAGGACCGGATCGAACTTGATCCCCGCGAGGCTGAACTGTTGACTCACTGCTTACCCCATCGACGGATTAAATTCGAGATTAGACATACCTAACGGGTTCGTCTGAACTCCCGTAGCAGCGCGCATTGAAGTTCGGGCGACTGACGCGACGACGCGAGCTGTTTCATTGGCGACTGCGCGAGCATGTTCGAGAGCACTGCGCCGAGCCTGAGCGTCACTTGCGCCATGCGGCGCATGATACGAAGCGTTGACATGGATATTAATCGCACCGACTTTCTTTGCTCCTATGCCGGGGATCTCCGGGGCGCGGCCTGGAAGTATAGGGTTCCCGGATGCATCGAAGTCGTGATGGACGCGGTAGCCACGTCCGCCGCGGCCGTATTGCTCGTTTTCGGTCGAATTCGTCCCGGATTCAAGACGCTTATTGCCTTCTTGAATAGCCTTAGCATAAAGGCCGCCAATTGCCGCTGCCAGCGCAGCGATTGGCACAGCGTCCATCGCAATGGATAACAAACCAAACGCCTTACTAGACCGGCCCGCAGCTGCTCCAGCTGCCACCTGAGTCGCTGCTGACTCGCCTGAAGCGACGCCTAACCGGACGACGCTGGCCGCGAGGACGTTCACGGAACGCGACCCCGACAGCACAGACAACATGAAGTTGCCGGCCAAATATGCGCCTAATGCTATGGACGCTCCCACTGCTGCCGTTAAGGCGATAACGATCTTTTGTGTAGCATCTCTGTGCTTATGGACCCAGACTTGCGCCCTGTGAGCAGCCTCTGCAAGATCCCCGAGATATTTTTTAATGGTCGGAAGCGCGCCCCACATTGCGTCTGTTAGGAGCGAAGCCACGTTCGTCCGGAATAATTGGAACTGACCGGCGACGGTATCCATGTACCGGCGCTGTTGCTCGACCATCCCGGCGAACCGCGGATCATGGAGCAGGCCGATCATTTGGTGAAGTTGTTTGAGGGCCTCGGGGGTTCCGAGGAACCCAATGCGTCCGCCCTGAACGTTCAGCGCCTTCTGAATGTCGATAATGGCGCGACCCTCGGCGAGTTCCCTCGCGTGGCCCGTCTTTCCGTGCGTCCGTCGTTCGACGGCTGCATTAATCGCTTCCAGCGAACCGATAACGTCGAAGTGCGGCTTGCCGTCCTGGCCCATGCGGTAATACTTGGCCGAGCCATCCGGGTTTATGAGGCCGAGGTTGCCGAGCGCAGTCTTACGGCCCTTTTGCATGTGCCCCGTCATTGTGAGGGACTGCATTTGGTTGAGGATGAAGTTCTGAAGTCCGGTTCCGCCCTTACCGCGTCCGAGACCCATCCGGTCTAGGAAGGCTCCGGCGACGAGCGACTGATCGTCCGACACGCCAAGACGACGGAATACCGGCATGTAGTAGCCGGCCTGCGTCAGATAGCGGTTCAGATTGTCCGGCATCATCTGCGACAGTTTCGTCAGATTGTTGAGGACCGGAGTAATCTTCTCGGGGGTATATGCTAGGTAGAGGTGGGCAAGCTGAATAG